>ERZ1106939.3-NODE-3-length-153292-cov-11.944720_pt1 | contig 153292 bp, 139 predicted proteins | sample MGYA00403669_ERZ1106939 | MGnify/ENA primary metagenome ERZ1106939 (study PRJEB35170, sample SAMEA104062447) | human gut metagenome | biome: human gut; feature: human-associated habitat; material: faeces | place: Denmark | collected 2012-09-28 ...
GCTTAGGACTTACCACTTTCATAAAGCCCATAGCTTATTAAAGTGCGCCTAAAATGTCCAGTTATCCATTTTTCATTCCAGAATTCGTGCTCTGCGCGAATTCTTCCTTGTTTTCTTTCAAGATTGCGAACGAGCCTAGCGAGTTTCGCAATTACCTAGGATATAGGAAAAGTGTATAGACGTTTGATTAAAATGGTTGTTAAAGATGAAAAAACAGATGTTATTGATGCATTGATAGAGGTATACAATTCATTTATCAGTCCAAAGATTGATGATTATAATAGCAGTGTTTATTATGAAAATCCAAATTATATTTTTGAATGCTATAAGGCGAAAAAGATGTTGTAATCCAGAATCTGTCTTTGGCGTATGAGACAAAACCTATGAAGCTGTGGCACAGACGTTTTTGGACTAACCGTCCAATGAAATTATTATTGACAAGTGATATCCTCTTATCATTACCCGAGAAGGGATAAGGACAGGAGGATAATAACATGAATAAAATAACAGTTAATAAAATCAGATGTAAAAAGTGCGGTGATATCATAGAAAGTAAATCAGTTCATGATTTTAGATCCTGTAAATGTGGATCCGTAGCAGTGGATGGAGGGCATAATTATCTCAGGAGAGTGGGGAATTTAGAAGACTGGGAAGATTTAAGTGAGTATGAAGTGATCGAGGATGAGAATACCATATGGATGAAATAAATTCTCCCGGCAGAACACACCACGTATTCTGCCGGGAACTCGTTTTCGCTTATCCTATAAATATAACTCCAATTTTAATGATCAGATCTTAACTTCTAACCTTTATTTCCTTAATTTTAACCCTTTAATTCCTACCCATTAATTCTCCGTCTTCAAATACTTCTTCAACGGCAGCCAGATCACGTACGCTAATGCACTGCCGATCAGGGCGGTGGTAAGCTGGGTGATGGAGAAGGTAACCTTTGCGGTGGCAAGAACCACAGGTAAGGCTTCCGGCTTCGGGAGCTTTGAAGCAATGTTATCGCCGAAGATAGGAAGAATAATGAGGACGATAACCACGCCCATAAAAATGGCCTTTAATACGGAGCCTGCGATTAAGCCGGCAGGGAGACGCCACTTAAAGGAAGTCTTTTTCTGGAAATACCACACGGTGATGGCGAGAACGGCATTTCCTGCCATAACAGCGGGAAACATCAGCGGAATGGCTGCCATAATGGGAGAGCCGGTGAAGAAAAATGCGGTTACCGGGGCGATGATGCTTAACAGTAATCCACTCCATAATCCGACAGACAAAACAGCCAGAATGATGGTAAGATTTACGATCGGTCCGGTGATGTACACAGACAGATTCTTGAAGTACTGGCTGACAATACAGATGGTGAGAAGCAGTGCGGTCTGCACTAATTGTTTGGTTGTGATTTTCATAATGAGATCCTCCTATAGATTCGCCTGCATGGCCTTTGCCGTGATCCCTTCAATTCGTCCAAGCTTGCCGGAAAGCGCACTGATCCTGTCAGGAGTGGTACTTAGGATGATGGAAATGACATGCAGATCCTTGTCACGGCAGGGAATACCGATTCTGCCAATAATGTCTTCGGCATAGTCGTGTAAGATCCCGTTTACCTTCGGAACTGCGTCAAAATCCTTAATAAATATACCAATGATGGCGGCTTTCTCTTCACGGATTTCCATAGAATGAGTTCTCCTTGTTTTACTTTACGTCAGGAATTCCTTCGGCTCAGAATATTGTGGGCTGCAAGGACAGAAGATAAACAGCAACTCTCTTTGCAGGTGATTTTCCAAAGATTATAATACAAATTCAGAAAAATAGCTAGTCATTTCAGCGCGTTTATGCTATAATCCTACAATGACTGTGAGTATGCACAGGACGTATTAAGGAGGTTTGTACAAGATGAGCGTACAGGTAGAGAAATTAGAAAAGAACATGGCGAAGCTTACAATTGAAGTTTCTGCAGCAGAATTTGAGAAGGCATTAGAGGATGCTTTCCTTAAGAATAAGAATAAAATCAGTGTACCTGGTTTTCGTAAGGGAAAAGTACCGCGCCAGATGGTAGAGAAGATGTATGGTCCGGAAATCTTCTATGAAGATGCTGCCAATGCATTGATTCCTGATGCATACAGCAAGGCACTTGATGAATGTGAAGAAGATATCGTTTCTTCTCCTGAAATTGATGTTACCCAGATCGAGAAGGGCAAGTCCTTCATCTTTACTGCAACGGTTGCATTAAAGCCGGAAGTAAAGCTTGGCAAGTATAAGGGTGTCAAGGTAGAAGCTGCCGAAGTTACCGTTACCGATGAAGAAGTCGATGCAAAGATCGAGAAGGAAAGAGAAAACAATGCAAGAACCATCGAAGTAACCGACAGACCGGTTAAGGATGGCGATATGACCGTTCTTGATTTCGAAGGATTTGTAGATGGTGTTGCTTTTGACGGTGGTAAGGGAGAGAATTATCCGTTAACCATCGGATCCGGCGCATTTATCCCGGGATTCGAGGAGCAGCTCGTTGGTGCTGAAATCGGCAAGGAAGTAGAAGTAAACGTTACTTTCCCGGAAGATTATCAGGCAGAGGAATTAAAGGGCAAGGCAGCCGTATTCAAATGTACCATTAAAGAAATCAAGGAAAAGGAACTTCCTGCACTGGATGATGAATTTGCAAGTGAAGTTTCCGAATTCGATACCTTAGAGGAATATAAGAAGGATGTTAAGGAAACCTTAACCATCGAGAAGGAAAAGGCAGCAAGAGATGCTAAGGAAGCAGCAGTGATTGATGCAATCATTGCAGATTCCGATATGGATATTCCGGAAGCTATGGTTACTACCCAGCAGAAGCAGATGATCGATGAATTTGCACAGAGAATGCAGATGCAGGGATTATCCATGGAGCAGTACTTCCAGTTTACAGGTGCTACTTTAGACAAGATGATGGAACAGGTAAAGCCTCAGGCAGAAACCAGAATCAAGTCCAGACTTGTATTAGAAGCAGTTGCTGCTAAGGAAGGAATTGAAGCAACCGAAGAAGATTACGAAGAGGAAATCAAGACAATGGCAGAGGTTTACCAGATGGAGCCTGACAAGATTAAGGAAATGCTTCCTGAAAAGAGTGTCAAGGGTATCAAGGAAGATATCGCTGTTAAGAAGGCAGCAGAGTTTGTTGTAAACAATGCCAAGGCAAAATAAGAAAAGAGGTTAAAGAATGAGTTTAGTACCTTATGTCATTGAACAGACAAGCAGAGGGGAACGCTCCTATGACATCTATTCAAGACTTTTAAAAGAAAGAATTATCTTTTTGGGCGAGGAAGTAAATGAAACAACCGCAAGTCTTGTAGTAGCACAGATGTTGTTTCTGGAAGCTGAGGATCCGGAGAAGGATATCCAGCTTTATATTAACAGCCCCGGTGGCAGTGTGACGGCCGGTATGGCAATTTATGATACCATGCAGTATGTAAAATGTGATGTATCTACCTTCTGTATGGGTATGGCAGCCAGCATGGGTGCATTCCTTTTAGCAGGTGGTACGAAGGGCAAGAGACTGGCACTTCCCAATGCAGAAATCATGATTCATCAGCCTTTGGGCGGCGCACAGGGACAGGCTACCGAGATTGAAATTGCAGCCAGACATATTTTACAGACCAAGGAAAAGCTGAACAGAATGCTTGCTGAAAATACCGGCAAGGATATCTCCATCATCGCAGCAGATACGGACCGTGATAACTGGATGTCCGCAGAAGAAGCGAAGGAATATGGACTGATTGACCGCGTTATTTATAAGCGTTCAGAGGCGTAGTCACAATAGTTTAAAGTAGAGGTAAAGTCATATGGCAGGAAGGAATTCTGACGAAATCAGATGTTCTTTTTGTAATAAAACCCAGGATCAGGTGCGTAAGATGATCGCCGGTCCTTCGGGAGTATATATTTGTGACCATTGCGTGGAGATCTGCGCGGATATTGTTGAGGAAGAGTTTGAGGATGATGCAGAGGCATTTGCAGAAGAAGAGCCGGAAATGGAAATCAATCTGTTAAAGCCTGCAGAAATCAAGGACTTTCTTGATGATTATGTCATCGGGCAGGAGGAAGCGAAGAAGGTTCTTTCCGTTGCTGTTTATAATCACTATAAGCGTGTGACAGCACCGAAGGACGAGGATGGTGTCGAACTTCAGAAAAGTAACATTATCATGATCGGACCTACCGGTTCCGGTAAAACCTATCTGGCACAGACCCTGGCGAAGGTTATTAATGTTCCGTTTGCAATTGCGGATGCTACAACCTTAACCGAAGCCGGTTATGTGGGAGAGGATGTAGAGAATATTCTCCTTAAGCTGATTCAGGCAGCGGATTATGATATCGACCGTGCACAGTATGGAATCATTTATATTGATGAGATTGATAAGATCACGAAGAAGAGTGAGAACGTTTCTATTACCCGTGATGTTTCCGGAGAGGGAGTGCAGCAGGCACTGCTTAAGATTGTTGAGGGTACGGTAGCAAGCGTTCCACCGCAGGGTGGACGGAAGCATCCTCATCAGGAGCTTTTACAGATTGATACCTCCAATATCCTGTTTATCTGTGGAGGAGCGTTTGATGGTCTTGAGAAGATTGTGGAAGACCGTCTGAACCGCAATTCCATTGGATTTGATGCAGAGATCGTAAGCAGGAACAGCAAGGAAGTCAGTGAGCTTCTTGCAGAGGTAACACCACAGGATCTTGTGAAGTTTGGACTGATTCCGGAATTTGTCGGACGTGTACCGATCAATGTGTCACTGAAGGGTCTTGATAAGAAAGCGTTAATCCGTATTCTTACCGAACCGAAGAATGCGTTAATTAAACAGTATCAGAAATTATTTGGATTTGACCATGTAAATCTTGTGTTTGAAGAAGATGCAGTGGATGCCATTGCAGAGCAGGCTTTTGAGAGAAAGACCGGAGCAAGAGGATTACGGTCCATTATGGAAAAGGTCATGATGAATGTCATGTTTGAAATTCCATCGGATCGTACAATTGAAAAATGCGTGATCACCAAAGGCGCGGTAGAAGGTGAAAGTGAACCGCTGATTTACCGCAGAGAATTGATGCCTAAAGCAAACTAAAGCATGACGGACACGCTTTTGCGTGTTCGTCATATTTATATCACTTGTCATTATATTTTTTACGGAGTTGTATATGAATAAAGAACATATCCCGGTAATTCCCCTGCGGGGACTTGCAGTGTTACCGGATGCAATTATACATTTTGATTTAAAGAGAGAAAAGTCAATTCATGCCGTAGAATACGCCATGATGGGAGACGGACTGGTATTTCTTGCATCCCAGAAGGATCCGGAATGTCAGGATCCGGGAATCGGGGATCTGTATACGGCAGGAACAGTCGCTTCGGTACGGCAGGTCACGAAGCTTCCGAACCAGATGCTGCGGATTCTCGTAGGCGGTGTGAAGCGTGCGATGCTGACTGCAATTCAGGAAGCAAATGAGGCCTTTCTGGAAGGAAGTATTATTCCACAGGAGGAGCTTGCAGACGAGGAATTATCTTCCGTGGAGGAAGAAGCGATGCTTCGACAGCTTAAGGAAACCATTGCCGAATTTGCAGCCTTGCATCCAAAGCTTGATAAGAACGCCGTACAGCGGTATCAGGCGATGGAGAATCTGGGGAGTCTGTTGGATCAGATTACCATGAATCTTCCGGTAGAATTTGAAAAGAAGCAGCAGGTATTAGAGGCTTTCAACTTAAAGGAGCGTTTTGAGGCGGTCTGTACTATCTTAGTTAATGAAATCCAGATTGCCGGAATCAGGAATCATCTGGCACAGAAATTAAAGGGGAAGGTAGAGAAGAACCAGAAGGAATATCTGTTGCGGGAGCAGCTTCGCTATATCCGGGAGGAATTGGGAGAAGAGAATTCCTTTTCGGACAGTGAGCAGTTTGAAGAGAAGCTAAAGGAGCTTAAGGCTAAGCCCGAAGTAAAGGAGAAGATCCAAAAGGAAATTTCCCGTTTTAAGAGTTTATCAGGGAACAGTTCGGAAAGTGCCGTGGAGCGGGGCTATATTGAGACTCTGTTAGAGCTTCCGTGGGATAAAGCTTCGATTGATAACGAAAGTATCAAAGAGGCGGGAGAGATTCTGGAAAAGGAGCACTATGGACTGACACAGGTCAAGGAGCGTATTCTGGAATTCCTGGCGGTACGGTGTCTCACGAAGAAGGGAGAAAGTCCCATCCTTTGTCTGGTAGGGCCTCCGGGAACCGGTAAAACCTCGATTGCGCGAAGTGTTGCCAGAGCGTTGAATAAGAGATACATACGGATCTGTCTCGGAGGTGTCCGGGATGAAGCAGAGATTCGTGGCCATAGGAAAACCTATGTCGGTGCAATGCCCGGAAGAATTGCGACAGGCCTGCGGCAGGCAGGAGTGAAGAATCCGCTCATGCTTCTGGATGAAATTGATAAGGTCAGCAATGATTATAAGGGAGATACCTTTTCCGCATTGCTTGAAGTACTTGATGGAGAACAGAACGTGCGGTTTCGCGATCATTATGTGGAAATTCCGCTTGACCTGTCGGAGGTTCTGTTTATTGCAACCGCAAATTCCACACAGAATATCCCACGTCCCCTGCTTGACCGTATGGAGCTGATCGAGGTAAACAGCTATACGGAGAACGAGAAGTTCCATATTGCGAAGGAACATCTTCTGCACAAGCAGATGGAAAAGAACGGCATCACCGGAAGGTGGCTGTCTGTTTCGGACAGTGCCTTGAAAGCAATCATTTCTTCCTATACAAGAGAAGCCGGTGTCCGTGAGCTGGAACGTAAGATCGGGGATATCTGCCGCAAGGCAGCGAAGGAAATTCTGGAATGCCGTGAAGAGGGCAGAGAGGAAACGAAGGTTAAGGTGACCGCTTCTAATATTGAGAAGTATCTTGGAAAGCGGAAATACACGACGGATCTTGCCAATAAGAAGCCGGAGGTCGGCATTGTACGCGGACTCGCCTGGACGAGTGTTGGTGGTGATACCTTACAGATCGAGGTAAATGTCATGCCGGGTAAGGGAGATATTGATCTGACCGGACAGATGGGAGATGTGATGAAGGAATCTGCCATTATCGGTATGAGTTATGTCCGCTCTATCGGCAAGGAGCATAAGATTGATCCGTCCATGTTTAAGGAAAATGATTTCCATATTCATATTCCGGAGGGAGCCGTTCCGAAGGACGGACCATCGGCCGGAATCACGATGGCGACGGCAATCTTTTCTGCAGTGACCGGGAAGCCCGTGCGTTGTGACCTTGCCATGACCGGAGAGATTACCCTTCGTGGAAATGTACTGCCGATTGGCGGTTTAAAGGAGAAGATTCTGGCAGCCAGGATGGCAGGCATCAAAGAAGTGCTTGTTCCTTTTGAAAATAAAAAGGATGTGGAAGAAATTCCGGAAGAGATCCGTGACGGAATTACCATTACTTATGTTAAGACCATGAAGGATGTAATAAAAAAAGCACTTGTGACTGAGTATTAAAATATATACAATGTTAGTAATGATAACGAGAGTATTCCGGACAATCCGGATGCTCGTTCAGAACGTGAGGTTTCAGCATGGTTATTAAAAATGTAAGTCTGGAAACGGTCTGTGGAATTACCAGTAAGATTCCGGACAATCCATATATTGAATTTGCGTTTGCAGGTAAGAGTAATGTAGGAAAGTCTTCCCTCATTAACGGTCTGATGAATCGCAAGTCTCTTGCGAGAATCAGTGCACAGCCGGGAAAAACACAGACCATTAATTTTTATAATATCAATGATGCCATGTATTTCGTCGATCTCCCGGGATATGGCTATGCAAAGGTCAGTGAACAGGAAAAGGCCAAATGGGGAAAGATGATTGAAAATTATCTGCACAGCTCCAGACAGTTAAAGGCAGTATTTCTGCTCATTGATATCCGGCATGAGCCTTCCGGAAATGATAAGATGATGTATGAATGGATCTGCAATCAGGGTTATGAACCGGTCATTATTGCAACGAAGCTTGATAAGATTAACCGGAGCCAGGTTCAGAAGCATGTGAAGATGATCAAAGAGGGTCTGCAGGTGGTGAAGGGAACAATTGTGATTCCTTATTCCGCACAGACCAAACAGGGGAGAGAAGAGATCTACGATTTGTTGGACAGCTATCTGATATAAAGGGGCAGAAGCCAACAGGAGGAAGAGGCGGTTATTATGGAAAAAAGAGGAACGGGAATCACTTATGTAAAGGTTGTTGTTAACTTATTAATCATGGCGTTGACGATTCTTTGCTGCTTTCTGGTATTACCAAGAATTATTGTATATTTTATGCCGTTTTTTATTGGTTGGATCATTTCCCTGATTGCTAACCCGATCGTGAGGTTTTTTGAGACAAAGCTTAAGATACGGAGGAAAATGGGGACAGTTGTTGTGATCATTGCCGTACTTGCACTTGTTGTGGGTGGAGGATATTTTTTGATTTCCTGGCTGCTTGAACAGCTGATTTCCTTTATAAATGAAATTCCCGAGATGTGGGCAAATGCACAGGGAGATCTGGAAAACATCGGTAAAAAGCTGATGGTCATGTATCAGTATCTGCCAAAGAACTGGCAGGAGAATCTGGATGGCTTTCAGGTGAAATTCCAGACCATATGGGGAGACTGGGTAAGTACACTCGGAACACCGACGATTACCGCAGTTGGTAATTTTGCCAAAAATCTGCCGTTGATTGTAATCGGGATTATTATGAGTCTGCTGTCTTCCTATTTCTTTGTGGCAGAACCGGATTATCTTCGCGGCATCTGGGGGAAAATACTTCCGCGGGCATTACAGGATCGTATCGAGATGATCAAGCGTGGTTTAAAGCGTGCCGTAGGCGGCTATTTTAAGGCACAGCTTAAAATTGAGGTATGGATGTATATTCTGCTGGGAATCGGATTCTGGATTCTGCGTGTAAGATATGCCTTCATTATAGCAATCGGAGTAGCCATTTTAGATCTGCTGCCTTTCTTTGGAACAGGAACCGTGCTGGTGCCGTGGGCAATCATCAAGTTTCTGAACGGAGAATACGGTATGGTGATCGGTCTGCTCATTATCTGGGGAGTCGGACAGCTGTTCCGTCAGATGATTCAGCCAAAGATCGTAGGAGATTCAGTAGGGCTGGATCCGCTGCCAACGTTGTTCCTTTTGTACATCGGATACCGTATGGGAGGTGTCTGGGGCATGCTGCTTTCTGTGCCGATTGGAATTATTATTTTTAATATGTATGAAGAAGGGGTATTCGATACCACAATTAAAAGTATACAGATCCTGTACTCCGGGGCAAGTAATTTCCGCCATATTACCGAGGAGGATATGGAACCTGTCCGCAGGTATAAGCTCCTTGAGCAGGAAAGGCTGAAGAAATCCAGAGAGCGTAAGGAGACCGGGGAAGAATCGAAAGCACAGAATCAGGGAAAATAGTAACTATTCAGTACAGGTCGTAGCATTTACTGCTGCGACCGTAAGAAAATGATTCAGTAATGCACAATCCCATCGGCGAAGCCGATTTGGAATGGATTTTGCATCGTAACTGTGAAGGTACTGAACAGTTACGAAATGTAACAGATAAAGGGTGAACGATGCGTAATTTTAAAATGATCCTTCAATATGAAGGAACACGGTATAAGGGATGGCAGCGACAGGAAAGTACAGAACACACCATTCAGGGAAAGCTTGAGGGTATTTTGACTAAAATGGCCGGTACTCCTGTTGAAATTCAAGGCTCCGGACGAACCGATGCAGGAGTACATGCTCTTGGACAGGTGGCTAATTTCCATGCGGATATCCGGATGTCGGAGCAGGAGATTATGAATTATGTAAACTCTTATCTGCCGGAGGATATTGCAGTGATTTCAGTAAAGGAAGCGTCGGAACGTTTTCACAGCAGACTGAATGCGACCGGGAAGACCTATTGCTATCTGCTGGTTCAATCCGGAATCCCTCATGTATTTGAACGGCGGTTTGCCCATAGAATAGAAGAAAGACTCGATGTGGAAGCAATGGAGAAGGCCGCAGGGTATCTGCTTGGAACCCATGATTTTGCAGCGTTTACATCGACTAAAAAAAGTAAGAAATCAACGGTCCGGACCATTGATGAGATTACATTTACCAGGGAATACAGTTCGGTGATGCACATCATGACAGAAGTGCAGGAGCCGGATCTGCTTCGGATTACCTATTCCGGGGATGGATTTTTGTACCATATGGTCCGGATTCTGACCGGAACACTGCTGGAGGTCGGGATGCAGCTTCGCAGTCCCGAAGAGATTCCGGAAATACTTAAGAGTAAAAATAGAGAAATGGCAGGACCGCTTGTGCCTGCTAAGGGGCTTACATTGATGGAGGTTCGTTATTCGTGAAGAAGAAACTGACTGCGGAAGAAGAAAAGCAGCGCAACATACGATGGATACGAGCCTTGTTTCTGGTTTATTTATTAATTGTCATTAAACTGATTATTTTCAAATATCCGATGGATCAATTACGGGCTATTGCAGCAACGTGGCGTAAGGATGTGATTCTGGAAGGGTTGGATACTGCGAATTTTACTCCCTTTAAAACCATCCGGATGTATATTGATTATGCATATATGCTGAACAGCTTTGAAAATCTGGTGGGAAATATTCTGGTATTTGTACCATTTGGATTCCTCCTTCCCTATGTATGGAAAAAGGCCGGCAGCTTTTGGGTCATGCTGCTGAATGCCGTTATCTTTGTGCTTGGGATTGAGGTGTTTCAGTTATTCAGTGCGTTTGGTGCATTTGATGTAGATGATATTATCCTGAATTGTTTAGGTGCAGTCTGGGGCTATCTGTTTTATCTGATTGTGGAAGCAATCCGCCGTAAACGGAACCGAAAGCAGAAGCAGAAGGATAAGCAGACCGGAACAGGGAAAAGAAATAAAATTTTATAAATAGAATTTTAAGCAGAATTTTATAAGGAGGTAATTGCAATGAATTACATTAAGAGTCTGAAGGTGAATTATTCCCTGTCTGCAGTGATCTGCGTCATACTGGGAATTGTTCTGTTGGTATGGCCGGGACAGAGTACCCAGGTGGTATGTATGGTTTTGGGAATCGTTCTGGGAGGCTTTGGTCTCATCCAGATTATTCTGTATCTGGCAACAAAGGAAAAAACGATGGTTTCCCACAGCATGATGATGCTTGGGGTAGTGCTTGCCGTAATTGGCGGCTGGATTGTATTAAAGCCCGAAACGATTATTAAGGCGGTTCCAATGATCGTGGGAATTCTCATTGTGATTCACGGATTTCACAATGCGGTACAGGCAATTGACCTTAAGAAAATGCAGTATGATAACTGGTGGGTAGCGCTTCTTCTGTCTCTTTTGACGGTAGCGTTGGGAGTTGTACTGATCTGCAACCCGTTTACTATTGTGGATACTGTGGTTCGGATTATCGGAGCTTTTCTTGTTTATGATGGCTTATCCGATATGTGGATCCTGTCCCGGGTTTTCAAAACCAAAAAGAACCGGGAGAAGATTATTGACACAGATGCCGTGATTGTAGACGAAGATGAATAGCAGATGACAGCCGGAACACAGGAGATATTGGTATTGATGTCCCGGCATGGCAGCCGGACAGGCTATGCCCACGGATCTTCACTGGCGGGCATCCGTATACCGCTTAGGATGCTGGAGTATTCCCAGAGAAACCATTCACCGGTGGACTCCTTTTTCCTGAGCTTTATGGGACGCGGAGAGTCTGCACCGGCAGTCTTCAGAAACAGGCGCAGATAACCCGGTTCAATATCCTGTGGCCGTGGATCCTCCTGAATGGATAACACATAGGGTATGCCGGGCTGATAGTTATTCCGGGGCGAAGCCCCTTCGTAATAAGCAAAGGGAAGATAAGCCTTTCCCCGCAGACGATCCTGCAGGAACTGACTGTCCATGGGCTGCATGGGGCGGGGACCGCGTAAAAGATTCATGGCGGCAATGCCGTCCTCCCTGTTCCGGATAAACAAAGCCAGTGCACACAAAAACAGTACACATACAAGCTCCGGTGTACGCTGTGTATCTGCCATTTCTTCAAATTTTTCAAAAGTGTCCGGAATCTGTTCTATCGTAATTTTCATGATGATAACCCCTTTCCCCGGATGTATTTCTTTTATTTTACACAATAGAACCGGAAATTTCCCCCGCCAATTGGCTAGTACACCGAATAATAAATAACTGACACCTTGACTTGTCTGATTTTTCAGTGTACTAGTATATCGGACAGAGTGCTCATTGACTTTGTTAAAAAGCCCATGATACGATATTCTTACGCCTAAATGTGCACACGGACGGAGGATATCCATGAGTAAAGCCGCAAAAAAGAGTATATGGATCACAGCAATTGCATTGCTGCTTATCGGGATTGCCATGTGGCTGCGCTATATCAGCAGGAGCATAGACGGAACCTACGGCATAACCCAGATACGAAGCGGAATTTATATTATTCTGCTGAGTGCGTGGGGGTTATCCGTTCGAAACCGTATTATTCAGGTGCAGATACGCCGTTATCTGCTGGCCATATCAGGACTGATGATTTTCTGGCTGGTGCTCCGCACGGTCAAATATTCAGTGAGCATGACGGATCTGCGCCGTTATCTGTGGTATGGGTATTATATTCCCCTGCTGTTTATTCCGTTATTGTCCGTGTGGGTTGCCAGGTCTTTGGGAAAACCGCAGGATTATCGCATTCCTTTCAGTAAATGGCTGTTTTATCTGACAGCGGGTCTCCTTCTTTTGCTTGTTCTGACCAATGACTTGCATCAATGGGTATTTACCTTCCCGGACGCAGGATTAAGTGATGATGCATACAGTTACGGTCCCGGATATTATGTGGTGGCTGCATGGGAGATTCTGTGTGCGGCTGCCGCTATGGGTATGATTCTGCTCAAGTGCCGCCTGCCGCACAGCAGAACGTTTCTTTGTCTGCCGCTGATTCCGTTTGCCCTTTCTTTGGCATATTGTTATGCCTATGTGACCAGAATTCGCTGGGTCTGGGTATTGGCCGGTGATATGACGGTTGCACAGTGTCTGATGATTGTCGGAATTTTTGAGAGCTGTATCTGGTGCGGTTTGATCCCCTCCAATCTGGGCTACGATGAGCTCCTTGAGGTGACGGATCTGCCTATTCAGATTACGGACAGGGATTACAGGGTGCAGCATGCATCAGCCACCATGAAGGAACCGCTGGAGAACAGAAGGCTGCAGCAGATGACCTCCGATAGTCTTTTGCTTGATGAAAACACACTTTTAAAGCGGCACCGGCTGCGGTGGGGCTATGTTTTCTGGAAGGAGGATATTACAGAGCTTAATAAGCTTCAGCAGAGGCTCGAACAGACCAGGGAAGAGCTCCGGGATATGGGGGATGTCCTGGCAGCAGAAAACGAGCAGCAGGCAAAGTGGCTGAAGCTAACAGAAGAAAACAGATTGTATGACATGATGGAAAAGCAGACGGCCCGTCAGATCGGGATGCTGAAGCGGTGGCTGGACGAGCTGAAGGAAACGGATGATCCGGGGAGGGCTCGATGCCTTCTTGGACAGGTGATTATCATCGGCACTTATATCAAACGCAGAAACAATCTCATTTTCATTGGTGTGCAGCAGGGAGAGATATCGATCCGGGAATTGCGTCTGTGTCTGAATGAATCCATGGAGAACCTTACGCTGCATGGCGTCAATTGCCGGATCAGTGTGAAAGGAGAAGGAAGGCTGTCCGTAGAACAGGCTGCGCAGATTTATGATTTATTTGAGGCAGTTGTGGAAGAGAGCCTGCCAACCCTGCAATGCATTTTATTTTTTGTTGATGCAGAAAAAACGGAAAAAGAAATATATCTCAGTGTGCAATGTGATGAAGTCCTTTGTCACCTGAAGGAACGTTTTCCGGGTCTTATGCTTGAAGAGGAGGAAGGTCTTAGTTATCTGACCTGGAACATGAAAAAGACAGGGGGTGAATGGTGACCGATGGATAGAATCAGAGAAAGCTTTGACAGTCTGCCTGTTGCAATCTGTTTTTTTGATAAAAACGGAGTGGTTCGTCTGATCAATCACAGAATGCTGATGCTCACGGACCGGCTGAGAAAAAACGGGATTCAGACGTTTGACGAGCTGGAGGCTGCACTGGAGCAGCCTCCGGAAACCGTGTGCTGTCTGAATAAAGAGCTGCAGCTTTACCGCTTTTGGGATGAAAGTGTCTTTCAATTTACGGAAAAGACAATCCGGACAAAGCTGGGGATACCCTATACGCAGGTTACAGCCTGTGATGTTACGGAGCTTTTGCAGAGTCAGAACCGGCTTCAGAAGGAAAAAGAAAGACTTAAGGATGCAAATGACCGTCTGCGGAAGCTTTTTGAGCAGATGCCGGATCTGATCAGGGAGGAAGAAACCCTGGCAATGAAGCTTCGTGTACACGACGATATCGGTTACAGTATTCTTTCTGCCAGACGCCTTTTAAGTCAGCAGGCGGGGCTTGATGAGATCCGTGCCGGTGCCGCAGTGTGGGAGCAATCCATTGAGGTTTTATACCGGTCCTTTAAGACAGACGAAAAGCAGGATGCATTGGAAGAGGCTGTCAGGAGAGCGGAGGAGATGGGGATTGACGTATTACTCCGGGGAGTATTGCCGAAGGAGGGAAGAAGCCGGGAGATCATCGCACTGGCAGTTTACGAATGTGCGGCAAACGGAATAAGACATGCAGGTGCCACAAAATTGCAGGTTCAGCTTTCAGCAGGGGAAGGATGCACGCAGGTGCTTGTGACCAATAACGGAGAACACCCAAAGGAGGAGATCACGGAGGGAGGAGGACTTACAATGCTGCGTCACCGTGTCGAGGAAACAGGAGGAAAAATGCAGGTACAGAGCAGGCCTTGCTTCCGGCTGATGCTCAGCTTATGGAAAGGAGAAAATGACAGATGAGGGTGATGATTGTTGAAGATCAGGTAATGATCCGGGGATTATTGGAGACCTATTTTACAAAAGAGAACGGAGATCAGATTGTGGCATCGATTCCGGGTGCAGGACAGGCCGTGGAGCTTTGCAGAACCGGACAGGTGGATCTGATACTGATGGATGTACAGACGCAGTACAGGGAAAACGGACTGACGGCTGTGCGTGAGATTAAAGCCAGGTATCCCAAAATCCGGATTATTATTGTAACCTCCCTGGTCGATGGGGCAGTCCTTGATGAAGCAAAGGCGGCCGGTGCAGACAGTCTGTGGTATAAGGATTCCACAAAGGAACGGCTGATGGAATGTATCCGTCAGACCATGGAGGGAGGGCATGTGTTTCCGGATGCCCCTCCGGTCGTCCGGGTGGGGCTTGCGGACAGTACGGAGTTTACGAAAACGGAGCTGAAGGTTTTAAGGTATCTTGTGCGTGGAATGTCCTATACCCGTATTGCGGCAGAGCTTGGATGTGAAATGTCAACCGTGAAATTTCATGTGGCGAATATGCTGCAGAAAACAGGTCTGCAGAATAAGCTTCAGCTTGCACTGGCTGTCAGTGATGTGAAGCTTATTGCGGATCTGGCAGGAGAATAAAAGCCGCCCGGATCATAAGATCCGGGCGGCTTTTGACATGCTGTTTAGTAACCGTTAGTGTTGTAGTTGATACAGATTTCATTCATTGTCTGGCAAAGCTTATTGACATAAATAAACGGTCCGACAATGATGCATGCACCTAAGACATTCCAAAGCCAGAAGGTGGAAGCTCCAAACTCTGTCTGGATACCTCTTGCACGGGCCTCGTCACCTACTCTCTGGGACATCTTGTGGTACCAGACAAGAGGGTAGATCCCCAGCGTCAATCCGGACAGAATAAAAATCATCAGACAATAATGCATCGTTTTTAATCCATCCCGCTTCGTAGCAATAGTATTCAGATCATCGGTGAATTTAGTCATGAAATAAATACCGTAGATTCCACAGGTTATAAAGGACAGTAAAAAGTACATCGGCATACTCCGGTCTGTCTTAAAACTTGGTTTTGCTGTGACGTTTGGGTTGTTTTCCATAGCAGATCCTCCTTAAGTATTTTTTTTGACCTTATCATACAAAATGCATAATTGCAAATACTATTTACGAAAAAAAACGAAACTTACAGAAAATTAATCGCAAAGTACTATTGCTATTATATATTATATTATTTATATATATAATATAGGCAATTCATTGAAATTATTTTTTTATTGAAAACAATTTTCGAAATTTTGATTGTGTTTTTTTATATTTTCAAGTAAGATGTATCTACCGATGTAAGCTTACAGACGGGATAGCGACAATCTGGAGGTCAATTAAAACAGGTCGTCAGACCGGAACAGGGGCGTGTTTCATTGGAAAGCATGCCGGAAATGAGGGATGGGATGCATAAAAAACGAAATCTGATAATGATATTGAGTATGCTGTGTGTGGTGTATCTGCTTACCGGATGCGGAGTGGTAAGAAGTATTGCCTATATCAGGCAGAACCGGACGGAAGCGGAGACTGTGGAGGATGCAGCAGATGAAGAAGCTGCCGAACCGGGCACAGAGACCGGATCGGACAGCAATACAGAGCCTGGGGCTGAGGGCAGTGATACAGCAGGACGTTCTGCACAGGAGATGGTAAAGGATGCATTTACCAGGGCAGAGACTGTGGAGCTGATGGACTATTCGGTGGATGTGGATTACCATGTGCCGGAAATTCTTTCAGACAGTGAGGGGGCAAAGGAGATTAACCGGGATATCCTGGATGTCTGTCAGGATGTCATGCAGCAGTTGGACGAAGAGAGCTTTGTCTGGCATAAGGTGGGCTATGAGGCTTACCGCAACGGTGATATTTTGAGCCTGCTGCTCACAAAATACAGCATTATGGACGATTATACCCTGTATTATACATATAACCTGAATCTGGAAAGCGGAAAGAGGATGGATCAGAAGGAGCTGATTGAAACTCTTGATTTTGAAACCCGGAAGGGAGAGAGTGTAGAGGCTGCGGTGCTTCGGCACATACGGAGAGAGGCTGCGTATGCGTCGGATCTGGATATGAAATATTTCTTTGAATCTGTTTTTTTTAATCAGTCAGAGTCACAGGATAAGCAGGAGATGTATGCACAGTATCTGCTGATGAGAATGGAAACCCTTCAGGAGGATAACATCCATCTGGGACTGCCAATGTATCTGGATGGACAGGGAATTCTTCAGGTTGCCGTGCCGGTTTATGTGATGGCAGGCGGCGGCTTGTATGATCATATTCTTTCCCCGATGACGGAGCATGACCGGGCAGACCGGGAATTAAGCTTTGATCAGGCAGTATCGGTAACCTACAGGGACGGAAGAATGACGGTACGGATTGACCAGAGCGACTGGACCAATGCAGCCTTTGGATTGGGAAATCTGGAATTTGGAAAGGAATATGAGGTGCATGGAATTTACAAGGATTATACGGATGCCGCCATGCTGCCCATCATGAATGGAGAATATGTGGTACCGGTTTTTGTCTCAGAGGATGGAATGGTATCGTATCTTGATCTTTATTCTTGTGCGGAGGCCGGGTATTTCTGTATAACGGAGCCGGTCTGCGGACTGACGAACGTGGAGGCTGTTACAGAAAGCAGTGCAAATGAGATAGCAGCTGCACTTGAGCAGTTTATCTTTGAGCAGAGTCCGGATTTTTCCAGAGTGGCTATGGGACTTTATGAGGGAGAGGGCTTTAGTACCGAGACAACGTTTCCTACGGATGGGGGAACACAGTATACGGATTCTTATTATCTGGGCTTTGATTCGGAGCGTGAGGGCAGGTTCCTGTATCAGATTTCGGTTGATGATGTGGGAATTTATTTCGGGTATGAGGGGAAATGCACCTATCTTGGGATGAATGAAAGCGGTATGATTTTTGCCTGTCTGTTATATGAGCAGACGGACGGGGCATCCGGGGAGGCGATCAGCGGAGCGTTCCTTGAACGCCGTAGGAATGACTGGAATGAGAAGACCATGGAGTGGAGAGAGTGGGCAGATTACAGGTTACTTAACGGTTATGATCTGTTTGGCACCAAAGGAGAACTGAGAGAGCTGGAGATCAGTGCCGGTTAAGAAGGCGGCAGCTTAACAGGGTGGTTATGAAGGGAGGAAGAGGATGAAGAAACTTATCCGGACAGGAATAGCCGGACTGCTTGCACTTAGTCTGTGCGGTTGTTCCGCGATGGTTCAGATTGCGAAAATCCCGGGCGGTGACCGTGGGGAAACAGAAGGAAATGGCAGTATTTTCACGGAACCTGAGCAGAATGATACTGGTGGAGATGATGCAGGCGGAGATGATGCGGGAGCCGGAGCAGTGCCAATGCCGCAGGAAACAAAGGAGAGCAAAATAGCGAATCCGTATCTTTTTTATAACGGCTATTATACGGCGGATTCCAGCCACGTCTATATGACGGAGAGAGGAAATGTCTATGCGATTGACCGAAAGACCAATGTAATGCAGCTGCTTACCCGGCTGGAAGAGAAAACCGGAGATGAAACGTCGCCTCCCTTCTTTGGATGGGATCATGCACTGACGCTGTACGGAGATTTCCTGTATTGTCTTGGCACGGAAAACAGGACAGATACAGAGGATGAACAGCCATTTTGCCTGATTTGGAAGATTCATAAGGAAACCGGGGAAAAGAAGCTGCTGCGTATCCCGCTGACCGAGGGGATGCATGTAAGGGATCTGTATATTGTGGAGGACCGGATCTATATTCCGGTCTGGGGAGACTGGGATACTCCGGATGGAGATGAAGCATACGGAAGCTACCGGGACGGAACCGAGATCTTTGAGCTTACACCGGACGGAGATCCGGGGCAGAGAGTTACAGGAGATGCTAAGGATCCATACAGGGGAATACCCAGGGAATACGGAGATCCGTATATGGCAGGTGTATCAGGCAATATTTATCTCCCATGGCAGCAGCAGTGGACGGAAACCTGTCTTTTAATGAACCGTGATGATTATTCCATCGTAACCTTTAATTTGCAGACGGGAGAAATACAGCCGCTGCTGGAGAAGGGATATACGCTGGATTATTATGACGGAGAGCATATGCTGTATCATTCCTACGACTACGGTTATAATGTCGAAACGGATGATTATACCGGAACCGCAACGGTGCTGTACCGTAATATGCAGACAGGGGAACAGTATGAGGTAAGCGAAAACGTATATCAGCTGTTAGGAGCGGATGCAACCGGAGTCTATTATTATGAATATGACATGGATTACACGGTTTCACCGGAGCAGATGGATATCTGCTATCTTCCCTTTGATGAAATGGAAGAGGGAGCGGCCGGGCGTCTCCTGTTTACCGTGGAGAAAAGCTCAAAGTTCCATGGAAGCTGCCAGACTGTGGAAAACAGCTTTGCGGTGTTTGATCAGGGAGAGCTGTACTTTGCGGATTGTGAAGGAGATGAGCTGAATCTGGTGCATTATCCGTTTCTGCAGGGAGAAGAAACCTTTGAAATCTGTGGCCTGCTGAAGGAAAGCGGTTTAAGGAATGTCGGAGAATATACCTTGCTTGACCGTCTGGTCAGGTGTGATAGATGTGGAAGAATCATCGGTGAGTATTATTCAGAGGGCTTTAAGATGGATGGTACAATGCCGGGGGATGCACGGATCGAAGAACAGCTTACCATGTGGAGAGAGAGCGGAGAAGAGATATTTGTGGATACCTATCAGGGGGAAGAGTGCGATTACCATACCTATGTGAACAGCCCGAATACGAGAGTCCGTTATATGAGGGTATCGTATCTGGACGATGATTATATCGGTTTTTTACAGACCGGATATGATTACTGGAGTGGGGCGGCACATGGATTACAATATCAGGATTTTCTGCTGTTTGACAGACAGACCGGAGAGGAGATCAGTGTTCACGATCTGTTTGCAACCTCCGAGGAGGAGTTCCATAATCTGGTGGCAGAACGATTTGAAAGGGAATATCCGGGGCCGGATAGTGAACTGGATCTGGATTATATCAGAGAATATGCCGGTTGTTATGAGGGGAATGGATTTTACCTTGGTGACTGCTATCTGGATGAAACCGGACTGGTCTATTATTTCTACGAATATGAGGTGGCTGCGTATGCGTCAGGAATGCCGAGTATACGAATTCCTTATGAGGAGCTGGAATGGAAGATTCCGCTGAAAAACAGGATCAGTTATTGATTCTGACCAGGAAAACCGGAGCATCGTAATGGAAAAGGGGGAAGCTCATGAGGATGAAGCGTTATGGAAGCATGCTATGGGTTTTGGGACTTGTGTGTGTGTTGACAGGAGGCTGTTCGGTCCGGGGAGAAATCAGCAGACTTTCTGAAAACGGAGAGAGGGAAACGATGGGCACAGAGGAAATGGATTTGCAGCAGGAGAATGATCCGGAGCAGGATCACGAACAGGACGGACTGGTAGGGGTAGACTATCATAACATGAACGGAATGCTGTACGGAGCGGATCTTTCCATGGATATCCGAAAGGACAGGGTTGTGAGCGCCAGATACTTTTCCAGCGGAGAGGATGATCCGGAAAACCAGGAAGAGGAATATTTTGAGGATTACCGGACAGTGGAAAATCAGCCGGTTTCACCGGAGCAATGGGAGCAGCTTGAGGATGCGGTAAGAGCCATTGAACCACTGCTTGTGGAGGTAAAGCCGGGGCAGGATAGTCTGGCAGACCGGATGCCTGAAATCGAGGTGACGGACGGACCGGATATCCAGACCTTTTATCTGACCTTTCTTGGGGATGACGGAGAGGAATACCGTAAACAGTACAGGATTCCCAATGATCGTCGTTTCGGGACCGTGCTGCAGATTATGGAGGAAATCGTTCATCCCACGGGTGCGGAAATTGTGTATTATGAGGCACCGGTCATTGACGGGATTTTCTTTGGACAGCAGGGATTGTGGGGAACGAAGAGGAATCGCTTTTCCTATCAGTTTAATCGTGATGTGCATGAGGAGAACCGATGGATATACCATGCATATTATATGGGGAAAACCGGAGAAGAGCATGTCGGATTAACGCTTACGAAGGAATACTGGGAGCCGGTCGGGGAGATGCTGCAGTCGGTGGATTTCAGTACATTTCCAGCAGGATCGTCCTTCAAGTCCAAAAGGTATGCAACGCTGTATTATTCGGATGGTAAGCAGATGACGGTTCAGCCAGATGCACAGACGATGAATCAGCTCCGGGAATATTTTGAAGAGCTTAACGGTCGGCTTTTGGAGCAGGCAGACGGAGAGTGACAATCCGGTGCGCGAAAAGAAGAACATGTACCGGATGATTACGAAGGGAGAGAAATATAAGATGCATAAAATTGGATTTCAACGTTATATGGTGTGGGTTTTGCTTCTTCTCATGCTGATCGGAATAACTGCCTGTGGAAAGGGAAGGAAACAGGAGACAGGTGTCCTGCCGTCGGCGCCCACTGAAGAGCAGATGGAAGAAACGGATACAGAAGAGGACACGGACGATGGAAAGAACGCAGAGACAGAAGAGGAAATTTCCGGGGAGATAGAGACAGACGAAACACTGACAGGCGGAGATCAGACCGGATGGACGGTCTGGGAGCTGCGAAACCGGATGGAGGAGGAAGAGCAGCTGGCCGGTGCTGTCGCATATCTGGGATATCGTGAAGAAAATGATAAGTCCACGATTTCGGATTGGATACAGAACAATAATCCTGATCTGCTTGCCGAGCTGCCCTTTCTGGAAGAAATCCCGGAAGATCGTATTTTGGGAGCCGGTTACGGCAATCTGTTTTGTGTTGTGCCGCGGGATGAAAAAACCTCACTGGCGGTGAATCATGTGATCTGGATTCCTACACCGGATGGCAGCCAGCCACAGACGGATGAAGTGCTTTATCGAAGTGAGAATGCAGAACCGATACTTTTGTATGCTGTTTTTGAGGAATTTCGTGAGGAGCCGGATGTCGAGATTAATATAATTGCAGGAAACGGAGCACAGACACACTGGTATCCGCAGGTCAGTGATTATGGCTCAATGATTCTGCCGGCCGGCTATGATGAGCAGGTACAGCTCATGGATCTGAACCGCTTAGATGAGCTTATGAGTGCCGGAAATGACACTGCGGATCCACCGGGAGATGACTGGTGGCTTCCGCCGACGAATGAGGGACTGGCGGATACGACATGGGTGTGTGAAGACTGGACGCTGGAGCTGCATTATGGAGACTGTGACCCGGATTTTGCCGGCCTTGCAAGGCTTTATCACCGTTTTGAGGATAATGAGGAATATACCCTGCTTTTCAGCGGGGTGTGGTGCATGGAGGGGGATTACCTGCATATGGAATTATGTACGGATGCGGGCAACACATCAGGAGGTTCCTGTCCGGTTCTGATTTCTCCATCCGGGGAGGAGCTTTATGTTTACCAATCAGAAACCGGATATTCGCCACCGTTCATGCCGTATGACATAACCTCGATGACATTAACACTCAGTTATGGATAAACCGATGATATTAATGGGATACCCGGATGAGTCTTTTGCATTGACGAAATGATAAATTGAGTATACACTAAAAATGTGACTAAGGTCATTGCTCCGGCAATGGCCTTTTTCGAGACAGGAAAGAAAGGCGGCGTTATATGGCAGTCTATGAATTGAAAAATGAACTTCTCTGCGTCACAATTGATTCGCATGGAGCAGAATTAAAATCATTAAAGAGAAATCATGATAATCAGGAATATATGTGGAAGGGAGATCCGGCTTTTTGGGGAAGAACCTCACCGGTGCTGTTCCCGTTCGTCGGAGGTGTCAATCAGAAAAAGTATCGTGTGGATGGCAAAGAATATGCCATGAATCAGCATGGCTTTGCGAGGGATATGGAGTTTTCACTGATCAGTCAGGCCAAGGAGGAAATCTGGTTTGAGCTTCATAGCAACGAAGAAACCCTGCAGAAATATCCGTACGCATTTGTGTTAAAGCTGGGCTATAAGCTTAAAGGGAACAGTGTAGAGGTCTGCTGGCAGGTAGAAAATCCTTCGGATAAGACCATGTTTTTTGCAATCGGAGGACATCCGGCATTTAACTGTCCGGTTAAGGAGAATACGAAGCAGACGGATTATGTCCTTAGATTTGACGAAAAGCAGCAGGTGGTAAGTACGAAGATTAATAAGGACGGAATGGCAACCGGCAGCAGTACGGTCTATGAGCTGCAGGATGGCATTCTTCCGGTTACCGGGAATCTGTTTGATGATGATGCACTGGTAATAGAGCATCATCAGGCACAGGAAGTGGCTTTGTGCTATGCGGACGGTACCCCATATCTGACTGTCCGTATGGATGCTCCGCTATTCGGTATCTGGTCTCCACCGAAGAAGAATGCTCCGTTTATCTGCATTGAGCCCTGGTATGGGCGATGTGACTGCGAGGGATACAAAGGAGAGCTGAAGGACCGTGCATGGGAAAATGAGCTTCCGGGAAGTGGTATATGGACAGCCTCTTATTTCATAGAAATAGAAATATAATAATTATTTTGATAAGTTAGTAAAAATTGGAGCAGATATTTCTTTTTCGGGGGAGATGGAAATAAAGCAGCAAAAGAAGTACCGGGGGAATAACCGAAAAGGGGAGTCGGTGTTATGAAACAGAAGATAAACAGAATAAGACGAAGAAGCGGAATCGTCGGCATATTATTGCTGCTGATTCTGATTATGTATGTGTGGATTGGTTTCCCAAAGGAAAGCAGAATTACCGCATTCGATAATGAAGAGGTACAGGATCTGCAGGGAAGCGTGTATGTCTCCTGTAACGGAGAAGAGATAAAAACAGTATTACCGGGTAAAATAACAGCTAAAGCAGGAGATACGATTGTTATCCGCAGAAAGCTGGATGAGGATTCGGTTTTGGGAAATACTATCCTGTTTTACTGTAAGCAGGCCCATATCCGTGTTTATCTGGATGAGGAAAGGATCTGGGAGGATCCTGACAGAAACTTGCCATTTCCCATGCTGGAGGGCTCCTATTGGCGTCTGATCCGGATGCCGGCCTCCTGTGAGGGAAAGGAGCTGCGTATTGAGATTGTACCGCAGGTGAATCAGTATGCGGGGGAATTGCCGGCAATTTATACAGGAACAAAAGCCAGCCTTGTTTATATGGTTGCCAGACAGGGAATTGTATTTCTGCTTCTTGGCCTGATTGCAGTGATCCTTGGTGTTGCAATTCTGATTATGGGATTTATTATGCGGCATGAGGGTGTGATCGCATCCCGAATGTGTTATCTGGGACTTCTGGCAGTGATAACAGGAATCTGGGGAGTATTGGAGGCACGTGTTACACAGCTTTTTACCGGTAACATTCCACGGGCATCGTTTGTGCTGTTTGCCTGCTTCAGTATGCTGCCTGTATTGATTACCGCATTTATCCTGACATATGAATCCATGCGGGATAAGTGGTACATGAAGGCATTGTTTTATCTTTCAGTAGGGAATTTCTTGATTCAGCAGCTGCTGCAGATTACCGGACTGGTTTATTATATGCAGATGATAACAGCGGTGCACTTTCTGTTCCTGCTGATTCTGGCAGGACTCATCGCCGGGTTTGTCACGATGCGTCGTAAGCCGGATGAAACTAAGGACTATTTTATTTACAAGGCAATGCTGATCCTGACCTTGTTCGGAACAGCGGATATTGCATGGTATTATCTGTTCCCGTCAGGGCGTGTCGGTATTTTCATGAGGGTCGGAATCCTGTTCCTCATCGCATATCTCGGCTATGATACCCTGCGGCAGATTGCCATTCTGCGTATTCAGGAGGCGAAGCATTCCTTCTATAAGGAACTGGCATTCAAGGATATTATGACCGGACTTGAGAATCGTACAGCATTTGAAAGTACCATCCGGAAGATCCGGGATGAGGGAAGAGATCCGGAGCAGGAGGAAGAAAAGAATCCTCTTTCCTGGATTATTATGATTGCAGATATGAACTGTCTGAAGATCATCAATGATGAGCATGGCCATGATAAGGGAGATGAGGCACTTTTTAAGCTGGCGTCGTATCTGAAAAAGCATTTTGGTCCGATCGGAGAATGCTACCGCATCGGAGGAGATGAGTTCTGCGTACTGGCTCCGGATGTCAGTATAGAATGCTTTGAAGAAGTCTGTCAGTGCTTCCGGGCATCATTGGAAGCAGAGGATCAGGAAACAGCATATCCGTTTTCGGCATCCATGGGCTATGTCCGGCTTGATGAGTCGGGCATTGATGAATGTGTGAAAAAGGCAGACCGGAAGATGTATGAAGAAAAGCGCAGGAAGGGACGCGTGCGGCTCTAAAGAATGTGGCTCTGAATGGTTATGAAATCTGTAATTTTAACCGATCTATAAGGTAGAATGGATTCCAAGAAAAGCTAAGGACAGCAGGATCGGAAGAAGAATACGATGCAGGTGAATGGCTATCTGACAGGAGACCGATACACAGGAAACACATCGGCGGGCAACAGCAGTCAGGGAAAGAGTACCGATTACATGGAACTGATTGCCAATTATAAGAAGGAGATTTTCGATAAGGTAAAGAATAACGAAACAGAGGAAGAGATTCAAACAGGCGGCGCTTCCTTTACGCAGTCGAAATGGAGAAAGCTCATGGAGTCTGTGGATCAGCAGATCGAAGACGTCAGGGAGCAGCAGGAGGAACGTGCTGAACAGCAGAAGGAGAAGGCAGAAGCGAAGAGAATCTATGAAGCGGTCAGTGCCTATAATGGGGTAACCTTTGTCTGTGACGAAAAGACAAAACATACTTGACAATCTTCTGTCACCCGACTAAGATAGATGTAATAAGTTTTGAAAAAGGTAGTGACAAAGAGGAGTACCTGTTTATTCCGGCATCAGAGAGGATATTCCATCGGCTGAAAGAATATCCGGTCAGGCAGCAGGGAAGGTAGCTTTGGAACCGGAGAACTGAAGGGCATGGCAATAGGAGCCGGTAAGTTCTCACGGCTGATCCCCGTTAAAGGATAACGCTTTCGATCAGATAGATGGAAGTTGATGGAAGTGTTTTGAGTGAGAAACAAAGGTGGTACCGCGTAAAATGACGCCCTTTACAGAAGTAATTCTGTAGAGGGCTTTTTTTCATGTAGAGCACTTAGTGAGAACGAGCCGGAGGCGAAGTTCGAATTTAGTGCGAACGGTACCAGTGCACTTAACGAGAGCAAGCCGAAGGCGCAGCCCGAGTTTAGTGCATCAGGTACATGTAGAGCACTTAGTGAAGCCGAGCTGAAAGTGAAGGCTGAACTTAGTGCAGCAGGTAAATGTAATATTTTGAGAAAATATATCAGTATAACAAAAAAGGAGAACATGATGAGCAAAGAACTGGCAAAGACCTACGACCCTAAAGAAATGGAAGATCGTATTTATGACAAGTGGCTTGCAAAGAAGTACTTTCATGCAGAAGTAGATCACAGCAAGACCCCGTTTACGATTGTAATTCCGCCCCCAAATATTACCGGACAGCTCCATATGGGACATGCACTGGATAACACCATGCAGGATATTCTGATCCGTTATAAGAGAATGCAGGGCTACAACGCACTGTGGCAGCCCGGAACCGACCATGCAAGTATTGCAACCGAGGTCAAGATCATTGAAACCCTGAAGAAGCAGGGCATTGACAAGCATGATCTGGGAAGAGAAGGCTTCCTTGAGAGAGCCTGGGAATGGAAGAAGGAATACGGTGGAAGAATCATCGAGCAGTTAAAGAAATTAGGCTCTTCCTGTGACTGGGACAGAGAACGTTTCACCATGGACGAGGGCTGTAACAAGGCCGTTACCGAAGTGTTCTGCAAGATGCATGAAAAGGGATGGATTTACAAGGGCAGCCGTATTGTCAACTGGTGTCCGGTATGTAATACCTCCATTTCCGATGCTGAGGTAGAGTATGAGGAGCAGGCAGGCCATTTCTGGCACATTAAGTATCCTCTGATTGAGGATGACGGAAGCGTAAGCACAACGAAGTTTATTGAGTTCGCAACCACACGTCCGGAAACCATGCTGGGTGATACCGCAGTTGCCGTAAACCCGGACGATGACCGTTATAAGGATCTCATTGGCAAGAAGCTTCTTCTTCCAATTGTAAACCGTGAGCTTCCGGTTATTGCCGATTCCTATGTTGATATGGAATTTGGTACCGGTGTTGTTAAAATTACTCCGGCACATGACCCGAACGACTTTGAGGTCGGAAAGCGTCATAACCTTCCGGAAATCAATATTTTAAATGATGATGCAACCATTAATAAAAACGGCGGCAAGTTCGAGGGCATGGACCGCTATGCAGCAAGAGATGCCATCGTAAAAGAACTGGATGAGATGGGACTTTTAGTACGCATTGAGGATTACAGCCACAATGTCGGTACACATGACCGTTGTAAGACCACCATTGAGCCGATGATCAAGCAGCAGTGGTTCGTAAAGATGGATGAGCTCATTAAGCCTGCGGTAGAAGCCGTTAAGAATGGTGAGATTGAGCTGATTCCGAAGCGTATGGAAAAGACCTACTTTAACTGGACCGACAATATCCGTGACTGGTGTATCAGCCGTCAGCTCTGGTGGGGACACCGGATTCCGGCTTATTACTGTGATGAGTGTGGAGAAATTGTGGTTGCCAGGGAAATGCCGAAAGTCTGCCCGAAGTGCGGATGCACCCACTTTACACAGGATCCGGATACTCTGGATACCTGGTTTTCCTCTGCATTATGGCCGTTCTCAACGTTAGGCTGGCCGGAGCAGACCGAAGACCTCAAATATTTCTATCCGACCGATGTACTGGTAACCGGATATGATATTATTTTCTTCTGGGTAATCCGTATGATCTTCTCGGGTTATGAGCAGATGGGCGAGCGCCCGTTCAAGACCGTATTGTTCCACGGTCTGGTTCGTGACTCCCAGGGACGGAAGATGAGTAAATCCCTCGGCAATGGTATTGATCCGCTGGAGATCATTGATAAGTACGGAGCCGATGCGCTGCGTCTTACCCTGATTACCGGTAATGCGCCGGGTAATGATATGCGTTTCTACTATGAAAGAGTAGAATCCAGCCGAAACTTTGCAAACAAGATCTGGAATGCATCCCGTTTCATTATGATGAATATGACGGATGACTTTACCATTCCGGCTTCCGATGTGGATCTTTCCACACTTGCCTTAGAGCCGGTAGACAAATGGATTCTTTCCAAGGTCAATACCCTTGCCAAGGATGTTACCGATAATATGGACAGCTTCGAGCTTGGTATTGCCGTTCAGAAGGTATATGATTTCATCTGGGATGAATTCTGTGACTGGTACATTGAAATGGTAAAACCCCGTCTGTACAATTCCGATAACAAGGAAAGCAAGACGGCAGCACTCTGGACGTTGAAGAATGTATTAATCAATGCATTAAAACTGCTTCATCCTTATATGCCGTTTATTACAGAAGAAATCTTCTGTACCTTACAGTCCGAGGAAGAGTCCATTATGATCTCCAAGTGGCCGGAATTTATGGCAAGCTGGGATTTCCCGAAGGAAGAAAAGGACATTGAGATTCTGAAGGAAGCCATCCGCGGCATCCGTAATGTGCGTACCGGCATGAATGTTGCACCGAGCAAGAAAGCAAGTGTTTATGTGGTAAGTGAAAAGGAAGACGTGATCCGTGCCTTTGAAGAAGGAAAGCTGTTCTTTGCACCGCTTGCTTATGCCTCCGAAGTCATGATTCAGAAGGATAAGAGCGGCATTGCGGAGGATGCGGTATCCGTTGTGATCCCGAATGCAACGATTTATATGCCGTTTGCAGAGCTTGTGGATATCAGGCAGGAAATCGAGCGTCTTGAAAAGGAAGAGAAACGTCTTTCAGGAGAGCTTGCCCGTGTCAACGGCATGCTGAACAATGAACGTTTCATGTCCAAGGCTCCGGAAGCCAAGGTGGCAGAAGAGCGTGAGAAGCTTGTGAAGTATACCCAGATGATGGAGCAGGTAAAGGAACGTCTTGCACAGCTTAGGAAATAGGCAGGAACTATGGGACAGGTAACCTATGAAGAGGCCTGTGAGTATATTCTTGACATTCCGAAGTTTGCCGGCAAGCATACGCTGGCAGATACAAAGGAAATGTTAGGGCAGCTTACGGGAAGCAGAATAGAAAGTAAAATCATTCATGTAGCAGGCACAAACGGAAAAGGTTCCGTTTGTGCCTACTTGCAGTCCATCCTGCGGGCCGCAGGCTTTCATGTGGGAATGTTCATTTCCCCACATCTTGAAACCATGCGGGAGCGGATTTTATATGATGGGGAAATGATTCCGCAGGAATCGTTTGTAAAGACATTTGAGCTTGTCAGGGAAGAAAGTGACAGACAGAAGGAAAAGCATCCATCCTTTTTTGAATTTCTGTTCCTGATGGGCATGTGTTATTTTAAGAAAAAAGAACCGGACTATATCATTCTGGAAACCGGACTTGGCGGCCGGTTGGATGCAACGAACTGTATTGCAAAGCCAAAGCTTTGTGTAATTACGGAAATCGGCTTTGATCATATGCAGTATCTTGGTAATACCCTTGTGGAAATTGCCGGGGAAAAGGCAGGAATTATAAAGCCGGGAACGCCGGTTGTTTATCTGGATAAGCGGGAAGAAACGAGCCGGGTGATCGAGCAGACGGCAGTTATGTTGGAAACGACTGCCATTGCTGTCAAAAAAAGTCAGATCAGGCGTCCGGTTATGCGAAAGAAAAGCATTGATTTTTCTTTCAGTAATGGGTATTATAGATATGATAACCTGATACTTCGGACAACGGCAGCTTATCAGACAGAGAATGCTTCTGTGGCATTGGTTGCTGCACGTTCGTTAAAGGAAGAACGGATTGACGATGAAGCAGTCCGGAAGGGACTATATGACGCGTTCTGGCCGGGACGGATGGAAGAGATTCTTCCCCGTGTTTTTTTGGACGGAGCGCATAACGAAGACGGAATCGAAGCATTTCTTACTTCTGTTTCAGCAGCAAATACAGAACAGGAGAAAGCGGCAGGAAAGAGGCTTCTATTGTTCGGCGTTGTCGCGGACAAGCAGTATGATAAGATGATTGGCAGGATTGCCGCATCGCAGCTTTTTTCCCATATTGCGGTTACGGTGCTTGCATCGGACAGAAGTGCTTCTATTGATAAACTTAAGGTTGCCTGGGCACAATATAAAACTGCCGATTGCAGCTTTCATGAAAGTGCAGAAGAAGCATTTCATTATATACAATCCATACAGAAAGAAGCAGATACGATTTATATTGCCGGCTCATTGTATTTGGTAGGTCAGATAAAGACCTTAGTAAGGAGAACACCGGATGATTGATTTTGAAGAGGAATTAAAGAAATTCCATCCGAGCCTTGAGGTTGAGGATGCGGAGGATGCTATATTTAATCAGGATTTAACAGATATGGCAGATATTTTGATTAAGATGATTGATAAGATGAAGCCTTCAGAGGAATAGGAGAAGCGGCATGATTTGTTATCGTTGTGGATGCCGTTTGTCAGAGAAGGATTTTTGTACCGGATGTGGCGCAGATGTAGGCTTATATAAGCGGATCATGTTTATGTCAAACCGCTTTTACAATGACGGTCTTGAAAGAGCAGCCGTCCGGGATCTATCCGGAGCTATGAACAGCTTGCGGCAGAGTTTAAAATTTAATAAGAATAATATCGATGCCCGGAATTTACTGGGACTGATCTATTTTGAAACCGGGGAAGTGGTCGAGGCATTAGGCCAGTGGGTCATCAGTAAGAATCTTCGTCCGAACAAGAACATTGCAGATGATTATATCAACCTGCTGCAGACGAGCCAGGCAAGGCTTGACGGGTTCAATCAGGCATTGAAGAAATACAACCAGTCGTTAGTGTACTGCTATCAGGACAGTAAGGATCTGGCGGTTATCCAGCTTAAGAAGATTCTTTCGGTGAATCCGAAGTATCTGCGCGCCCATCAATTACTTTCTCTGTTATATATTGATGCAGAGGAATGGGAGAAGGCGCATAAGGAGCTTTTGAAATGTGTCCAGATCGACGCAAATAATACGATGACACTTCGTTATATGCGGGAAGTGAACCGGATGCTGGCACCGGAAGAGGGAGAGAAGAATATTCAGAAGAAGGTTACCTCGAATGGAGTGGTTCGTTACCAGAGTGGGAATGAAACCATTATCCAGCCGGTGAAGATGAAAGAAAACAAGGGAGTCTCTTCCCTGTTGAATTTAGGTATCGGGGTGGTAATCGGTGTTGCGATTGCAGCGTGTCTGATTTTACCTGCACGGATTCAAAGTGTGAAGGCCGATATCAATGCAGAGCTGCGTACGGTCAGTGAACAGTCGGATGCGAAGACGGCCACAATCGATGAGCTTGAGCAGCAGGTAACGAAGCTGACCGAGGATAATAAGAAGCTTCAGCAGGAGCTTGGCACCTATGAGGGAACGGATGGAACCTTGCGTGCTTCCGATGCACTGATGATGGCGGCTGATGCTTATTTGAAAGACAATACGGATATTGAAGGCATTGCCACATATATGGAGGCTCTGGAAACCGAAGAGCAGAGTGAAGATTTCGGAAAGTATAAGACCGATTCGTTCGATACCCTGTATGAGGATCTGATGACAGTCGCAGGTCCCCAGCTTGCCACATTTTATTATAACCGCGGCTATGATAATTACCGGGCAGAGGACTATGAGACAGCAATTCCGGATCTGGAGCGTGCTTACCGTTATGATAATACGAACGGCGAGGCATTGTTCTATCTTGGCAATTCCTACAGACGGAATAACCAGGAGGATAAGGCAAAGGAAATCTATGCGCAGGTTATTGATAACTTCCCCGGTACCGAACGTGCAAGCCGGGCAGAGACGTATCTGGCAGAGATTAATAATGCGGAGTAGCAGTGGGACTGCTATAGCCATATAGAAGAATAGAGGTAACTGTGAAGGTACTGAACAGTTACGAATAGAGAGAATTTTACGAAAGAGAACAGACGGGAGTTTGTTCTCTTTTGTTTTTTAGAAAGGGGAAAAGAAATGGAGGACAGCTTTCAGGTGATAGAGAATTACCTCATGGTAAGAATGCCGGAGGAAATCGATCATCACAAATCAGTTTACATAAGTAAAAAAGCAGATGATTATATCATGCAGTCCGGGGTGGGAAATGTGGTCTTTGATTTTGAAGATACAAAATTTATGGACAGCTCCGGTATCGGAATCATCATTGGCAGGTACAAGAAAATCTCTTATTTTGGCGGAAAGGTATTCGTGATTAACACGGATACACGGATTAAGAAAAGTCTGATGATATGTGGTTTACATAAAATTATTGAGATTATGGAGTAGAGAGGTGGACATGGATACGAAAAGGAACACAGGTAAGGAAACAAAAAAGATGGTGAAAAATGAGATGGATCTGCGGTTTGATGCAAGGTCGGAGAATGAGGCCTTCGCAAGGGTGGCGGTTGCAGGGTTTGTGAGTGTCTTAAATCCGACACTGGAAGAACTTTCGGACATTAAGACAGCAGTTTCCGAGGCGGTTACGAATGCGATCATCCATGGATATGAGATTTATGGAGTGGAGGAGGAAGAGCTTCTGGCAGAAAAGATTACAGAGGGACTTGCCGTTATGCCGCAGGTTTTCCTGCATGGCAGGATAGAGGGGGATGTATTGGAGCTGCTTATCCGGGATGAGGGCTGTGGAATTGCGGATATTGAGCAGGCAATGGAACCGCTTTATACGACAAAGCCGGATCTGGACCGGTCAGGAATGGGCTTTTCCTTTATGGAGGCGTTTATGGATGACCTGGAGGTGGAGTCGGTACTTGGACAGGGTACCACGGTACATATGAAAAAGAAGCTGGGAACGACATCATGGATTGAACAAGAGGAGTAGACCATGGTGGATAATGCAGTACTGATTGAACGCGCACAGGCAGGAGAAAAGGAAGCACGTAAGGTACTGATTGAGCAGAATCTGGGACTGGTTCATCATATTGTGAAGCGGTTTACTGGAAGGGGAATTGAAGCAGAGGATCTGTTTCAGATCGGAACGATCGGACTGATGAAGTCCATTGATAAATTTGATACGCATTTCGAGGTGAAGTTTTCGACCTATGCGGTTCCACTGATTGCCGGTGAAATCAAGCGGTTTTTAAGGGATGACGGGATGGTAAAGGTCAGCCGCAGCATCAAGGAAAACGGGATCCGGGTTTTTGCGGCAAGGGAAAAGCTTCTGAAGGAGAAGAACGGGGAACCGACGTTAAATGAGGTGGCACAGGCAGCCGGGCTTACGGTGGAAGAGGTGGTAACGGCCATGGAAGCCAATCATCAGGTGGATTCCATCTACCGGTCTGTTTATGGAAAGGATGGAAAAGAAATTCTGCTCGTGGATCAGCTCAAATCCCATGGAGAGGAAACGGAAGAGCAGATTATGAACCGGCTGATGGTACGGCAGCTTTTAAAGGATCTTGATGAAACGGAAGAAAAACTCATCCGTATGCGGTATTTCCAGAATAAAACGCAGACGGTCGTGGCAAAGGAGCTGGGAATCAGTCAGGTACAGGTGAGCCGGATGGAGAAGAAGATTCTGCTGCGGCTCCGGGAACGTATGATATAATGAGCGCAAGAGAGTGGGAACAGGCGAAGCCTGCTCATCGCGAACGGCGAATGCCGATCATGAACGAAGTTCATGATATAAGGAGCATGGCAGGATATAGAAAGAACTTGTCACAGAACTGTGAAACAGGTAAACTATAAAAGAAGATAAACGACATCACATGGTTGACATAACATTAAGCCGGTTCCCAAAGTCAGGTGAAACGTATTTGATATGTGAACGGTGAAAATACAGATTTATTACGAACAGAAAAGGAGTCATAAAGGAACAGCAGGATGAAAGTGAGAGAAATCAGGGAGAAATACCCTTATCTATATGAAACACATCTGCATACGAGGGAGGCCAGTGCCTGTGCAAAGAACTCTGCGCAGGAGATGGTACAGGCAGCGAAGGACTATGGTTATGCAGGAATTTTTGTTACGAATCACGCATGGTATGGCAATACCAGTGTGGATCGGTCTCTGCCATGGGAGGAATGGGTGCATGGGTTCTGTGCGCCTTTTTATACGGCGAAAGCTTATGGAGACCAGATCGGCCTTTCTGTGTTCTTCGGATACGAATCCTGTTATCAGGGAACGGAATTTCTGATTTACGGGGTAGATGAAGAGTGGCTTCTGACCCATCCGGAAATTAAGGATGCAACGATTACAGAGCAGCTGCAGCTGGTACGGGAGCAGGGAGGGCTGGTGATGCATGCACATCCTTTCCGCGAGGAGGCTTATATTCCCAGGGTCCGGCTTTTCCCGGAGCTGGTGGATGGCGTGGAGGGTATCAATGCAACGCACTCGAGTCACTTAAGCACCGCCCACAATGATCCACGGTTTGATGAAAGAGCGATTGCCTATGCGAGGGAACATGACCTGCCGATGAGTGCAGGCTCCGATGTACACAGCACACTGATGCTAGGAGGCGGCATTGCCTTTCAGATGCCGTTAGTATCGGGGCGGGATTATGCGGAACGCATCCGTGGCAGAAAAGAGGATTATGTACTGACGAACGGGGATCACTGGTTTGACCGTTTCGGAAACCGGATTGACGACTGACAGGAGCAGGAAGATGAAATTGTTACACGTAGCGGATCTTCACATTGGAAAGATTGTGAATGAATTTTCCATGCTTGAGGATCAGAAATATATTTTAGAGCAGATTTTACAGACAGCGATTGTACAGAAGGTGGATGCAATTCTGATTGCCGGGGATCTTTATGACCGGTCGATTCCCCCTGCCGATGCAGTGGCTGTTTTTGATCATTTTCTGACACAGGCACTTGGACATCAGATCAGAATGATTATGATTGCGGGAAACCATGATTCGCAGGAGAGGGTTTCTTTCCTTGAAGATGTATTGCAGGGGCAGGGACTTTATATTTCCGGTGTGCCAAAGGAGGAGCTTAAGACGGTGCGTCTTCAGAATACCGAAATTGTCCTGCTTCCTTTTTGCAAGCCATCCCAGGTGCAGTGCAGCACCAGTGAGGAAGCTGTCCGGAAGCTGCTTTCCGGTTATTGGGAAAGGGAGAAGGAGCAGACCGGGGATGAAAAGAAGAGCCGGATTCTTGTGACTCATTATTTCGTGACAGACAGCGGAAGGGAGCCGGAGTTATCGGACAGTGAAGCCACGATCCATGTAGGAAGCCTTGACAATGTGGATGCATCCGTGTTTGAGGGGTTTGATTATGTGGCGTTAGGCCATATTCATAAGAAACAGCAGATCGGGCAGAGACCCGTTTATTATGCAGGGGCACCGTTGAAATATTCGTTTGGTGAAGCAGGGAGCATAAAGGGTATGCTTCTTGTTACCGTGGATGATGAGGGACTTAAAAGGGTAGAGGAGCTGCCGCTTACCCCACTGCATGATATGCGTAAGATCAAAGGAACGCTGCAGGAGCTTTTAAAGCAGGGAAGAGAAGAGGGGGAAAAAGCCCTCGACTATGTGCAGGCATGTCTTACCGATGAAGGGGAGCTCATTGATCCAATGGAGACCCTTCGGAGTGTTTATCCGAATGCGATGCAGATTATCCGTGCCGGAAGGGAAGAAATCCAGATGGAGTTTTATACAGGAGCTGTGGCGGGAAGGGGATCCTTACGGAAAAGGGATGCCGGTTCTTTGTTTCAGGATTTTTATGCAGAAATCAAAGAACAGGAAATGACGGAGGAACAGCGCCATTATATAACCGGTGTAATCCGGGAGGCAAAGGAGAGACTTGAGGGATGAAACCAGTAGAATTACGGATCAGTGGCTGGGGCCCCTACAAGGAGCTTCAGACGATTGATTTTACAAGGATGGAGGAACGCGGGCTGTTCCTGATTACAGGTGCGACCGGAGCCGGCAAGACGACGATTTTTGACGCCATCATGTATGCCCTGTATGGCTGCATGAGCGGTGAGGTACGGGAAAAGGGATCGGTGCGTTCGGACTTTGCAAAGCCGGATACGCCCACCTTTGTGGAGCTGTCGATGACACATAAGGGCGAAAGCTATCACATTTACCGGAACCCGGAATATCTGCGCCCCCGTAAGCGTAAGGGAGCGGATGGAAAGGAACTGACGAAGGAGAAGGAAAAGGCAATTCTGACGCTTCCGGATGGAAGCAGTGTCGAGGGCAGCAGCGAGGTCACCCGGAAAATCGAGGAGCTGCTTTGCCTGGATTACCGTCAGTTCAAGCAGATTTCCATGATCGCACAGGGGGAGTTTACGAAGCTCCTGACAGCATCCTCGCAGGAAAAAACGAAGATCTTCCGGCAGATTTTTGATACCGGCCTGTACGAGAGAATCGCACAGCTCTTAAAGGAGCGTTCCAATGCCATTTATAAAGAGGTGAGCGGATACCGTCATAAAATGGATGAGGATGTGGAGCTGTATCATCCTCTGGAAGAGTCTGCAGAGGTATTTGCGACACTGGTGCAGGGGGAAGCTTATGATTATGAGGCCGTGCTTGCGTTCCTAAAGGAAGAAAAGAAGCGCATCGGGAAGGAAGAAAAGGAAGTCCTTGCGCAGTATCAGAAATTAGAGGAGCGGACGCTTGTGCTGAACGGGAAGCTGGTGGAAGCACAGAAGGCGGCAGAGCTGCAAAAGAGCCTCGAGAGGGAAACAGAGAGAAAGCAGCTGTTAGATCACCGGAAGGAGGAAATGCAGCAGAAGGAAATACTTCTGTGGAAGGCGGACCGGGCAGGGGAAATTCGTCAGCGGGAGCTTTTATGCGAGGAATCCGCTAAGCAGATCGATAAAATAAAACAGCAGATCCGGCATCTTCAGGAGGAAACCGGATTACGTGAGCAGCAGATCCTTACCCTGCAGAAGCTGCCGGAATATCAGGCTGATTTTGAAGCAGCCTGCGAACTGAAGGAAAAGCTGTCTGAGCAGGAACGGGAAAATGAACATAATATTAAATTATGTAAACAACTGGAAGCACAGCTGAAACAGCTGCAGGAGGTCTACCTAAAGCTGGAACAGGAAGAGCTGCTTGCACGGCAGACGTATGAAGAAACAGAGCACCGGTATCGTCATAACCTTGCAGGCATATTGTCTTCGGAGCTTGAAGAAAACCGGCCCTGTCCCGTCTGTGGATCCCTTCATCATCCGGCACCGGCGGCTGTCACAGAAGAGCATCTGACCAGGGAAAAGGTTGATCAGGCAAAGAAGACATGGCTTCAGAAGCAGGAAAAGACCATGCACCAGCATGGAGAAACCATGGCTGCAAGGGGAAAGGCAGAACAGGCAAAGGAAAAGGGCTGTGAGCTTTTGAAGACCATAGAACAGCTGCAGGAGCAGAAGGAACAGATTCCAGGAGAAATCAAAGTACTTTTGTCAAAATATACCCGGAAATCCTTTGAAGGGGAACTGAACCGCCTCTTACAATTACGTGTCGAGCGTGCAGAAAAGCAGGAGCAGATCCTTACCTTACAGGAGGAGCTTCAAAAGGGACAGGAGCTTTTCAGAGAAAGAGAAGAGGAAAGGGATATCCTCTTAACGCAGTATGGCTTTGCTTCCAGGGAGGAATATCAGGGCAGTCTTCTTTCAAAGGAGCAGATCGAGGCCGGGAAGAGAGAGCTGCAGGACTATGAGAAGAACTGCAGGGCGAATGAAGAGCTGCTGCAGCATCTGAAGGAACGGGTACAGGAGCTTGTTCTTGCGGATCCGGTAAAGCTGAAGGAGGAGCTTAAGGAAGCTCTGGAAGAAAAGCGGGCTGTGCAGCAGAGGCTTTCAAAGAAGCAGGAAAGCCGGAATCTTACGGAGAGAACCTATATTTCTTTAAAAACAAAGCTTGCCGGTCTTAAGGAGACTATGGAGCGTTATACCTTAGTTAAGGGGCTGGATGATCTGGCAAACGGGAATAATAAGAAACGGCTTGTCTTTGAGCAGTATGTTTTGATTTCCTGTTTTGAAGAGATTCTGTATGCGGCGAACCTGCGGCTGCAGACGATGAGCGCCGGAAGATATGAGCTGCGGCGTGTACGGGGAATTGTGGATGCCCGCAGCAAGGATAATCTGGAAATGGAAGTGCTCGACTATTACACCGGTAAGTACCGCTCAGTGAAAACCTTATCGGGCGGAGAATCCTTTAAGGTCTCCTTAAGCCTTGCCCTTGGCATGAGTGATGTCATTCAGGCGCAGAGTGGTGGAATCCGGGTGGAAACCATGTTTATCGATGAAGGCTTTGGTACGCTCGACGGAGAATCACTTGATCAGGCGTGTCTGGTACTGCAGGGATTAACGGAGAGCAACCGTCTGATCGGACTTATTTCCCATGTGCCGGAGCTGTCCGAGAAGATTCCGGATCAGATCCGTATTCATAAGACGAATACTGGAAGCTATGCCGAAGTTGTGATACAGTGAGTAATAAAATAAAAGGAAAGAGGTAACTATTCAGTACAGGTCGAAGCATTTACTGCTGAGACCGTAAGAAAATGATTCAGTAATGCAAAATCCCATCGGCGAAGCCGATTTGGAATGGATTTTGCATCGTAACTGTGAAGGTACTGAACAGTTACGGAAAGAGATTTTATGAGAAAGAACATTTTATATAGATTATATGGAAGAATCGCAGCAGGCCTGATTTTTACGGCACTTTTCTTAACCGGCTGCCAGCATGGCAGTCAGACGGCGCAGGATGCGGCAGAGGAGCCAACCGTGGTGCTGACCGGTGGGTTTGCCCGTAACGAAGTATTTAAAATTGAATCCATGTCGGGGACGCTTCCTGAAATCATGGTATATCTTGTGAATATGCAGGAGCAGTACGAGAGTGTCTACGGAAAGGAGATCTGGCAGAAGGATCTGAACGGAACGATGATGTCAGAAAGCGTGAAGGATACCGTGCTTGCCAATCTGGCACAGGTAAAGGCGATGAATCTTCTGGCGCAGAAGCACAATGTGACACTTGATGAGATGGAGAAGCAGTTTGCCAAAGAGGCGGCGGAGGAATATTATGAGAGCCTGAATGAGACAGAAATTGCCGTGATGCAGGTTAACGAAGAAATTCTTACACAGATGTATGAGGAATATGCCCTTGCGAACAAGGTATATGAATATATTATCAAGGACATCAATCCGGAAATCAGTGATGATGAGGCAAGAACCATTACCGTGGATTACATTCTGATTAAGACCTATACAACCGACGGTACGGGGGAGAAGATTGAATATTCCGAGGAAGATAAGGACGAAGCCAGGAGCCTCGCTGAGGACATTTTACGTCAGGCGAAGGAAGAGGGGAGCGACTTTAAGGAGCTGGTTTTAAAGTACAGTGAGGGCGATAAGGGAACCTATTCCTTCGGAAAAGGCGAAACGGAAGAAGCTTTTGAACAGGCAGCCTTTAACCTTGCAACCGGGGAGATCAGTAGTCTGGTGGAGACACCGTCCGGCTTTTATATCATCAAATGCTTAAGTACCTTTGACAAGGATCAGACGAGCGCCAATAAGGTGAAGATCGTGGAAGAAAAGCGGGAAGAGGTTTTTGGCGAAGAATACGATGCTTTTGCACAGGGACTTACGCGCGACATCAATGAAAAGCTCTGGAAATCAATTTCACTTGTGGATGACGGGAATGTTTTCACCCAACAGTTTTTCGATATCTATCATGATTATTTTGGTTGACATAACATAATAAAAGAACAGCAGAAGATGGATAAATATTGATTTTTAAATTTGTTAGCACTCATTCTTGATGAGTGCTAAATTTTTCTTGACTTTTTCCGGAAATGGACTTACACTTACTGTTATAAGAAAAACAGTAACTGTTCCATAGATTTACAGTTACAAAAAGGAGTGATTATTGTGGCAGAAAAACACGGTAGTTTATCAATTAATAGTGAGAATATATTCCCCATTATCAAGAAATGGTTATATTCCGACCATGATATCTTCTTCAGAGAGCTGATATCCAATGGCTGTGATGCAATTACGAAGCTGAAAAAGCTGGATATGATGGGTGAATATACGTTACCCGAAGATTACAAGGGTAAGATTGAGGTTATTGTCAATCCGGAAGAGAAAACCCTGAAGTTTATCGATAATGGTATTGGTATGACTGCTGATGAGGTGGAAGAATACATCAATCAGATTGCATTTTCCGGTGCGACCGATTTCATTGAGAAGTACAAGGATAAGACAAATGAGGATCAGATCATCGGTCATTTTGGTCTTGGCTTTTACTCTGCATTTATGGTAGCAAACGAGGTACATATCGATACCCTTTCCTGGCAGAAGGATGCAAAGCCGGTTCACTGGGAATGTGACGGTGGTACGGAATTTGATATGACCGAAGGAACGAAAACCGATATCGGAACGACCATTACACTTTTCCTTAATGAAGATGTACTGGAGTTCTGTAATGAGTATCGTGCAAGGGAAGTCATTAAGAAATACTGTTCCTTCATGCCGACCGAGATTTATCTTTCCAGGGAGAATACCACAGAGACACAGACCATCAAGGCATCTGAGAAGCTGGATACCGATGTGGTTATCGAGGAGATCAAGCCGGAGAAGGAAGAGGACGAGCTGAAGCTGAAGATACGGAAGCGTCCGGAGTTGTTAAATGAAACGCAGCCCCTGTGGATGAAGCATCCGAATGAATGTACGAAAGAAGAATATCTGGAATTCTACCGTAAGGTATTTCAGGATTACAAGGAGCCTCTGTTCTGGATTCACCTGAACATGGATTATCCTTTTAACTTAAAGGGTATCCTGTACTTCCCGAAGATCAACATGGAATATGAATCAATCGAAGGTGTGATCAAGCTTTATAACAATCAGGTCTTCATTGCAGATAATATTAAGGAAGTTATTCCGGAGTTCCTGATGCTGTTAAAGGGTGTCATCGATTGTCCGGATCTGCCGTTAAATGTATCCAGAAGTGCGCTGCAGAACGATGGTTTTGTAAAGAAGATTTCCGATTATATTACGAAAAAGGTTGCAGACAAGCTTTCCGGTATGTGTAAGACCGAGAAGGATGAATACGACAAATACTGGGATGACATCAGTCCGTTCATCAAGTTCGGCTGCTTAAAGGATGATAAATTCTGTGAGAAGATGACTGATTACATTCTCTTTAAGAACCTGGACGGCAAGTATCTGACATTGCCGGAATGCCTTGAGGTTAATAAAACCGATCCTGATGAGGCCGGGGAAAATGAGACAGAAGAGAAAGCCTCCGATACGGAAGTCGTAGATGAGAACGGCAATGTAGTAAGTGAAGAGAAGCCGGATTCTGAAGAAAATGCAGAAGAAGAAAAGAAAGAGAAGATCATTTATTATGTAACGGATGAAAAGCAGCAGGCACAGTACATCAATATGTTTAAGGCTGCCAAAATGGATGCGGTAATCCTGACACATAATATTGACCAGCCGTTTATCTCCCAGCTTGAAGCCAAGAATGAAGGAATCAAATTCATGCGTATCGATGCCGATCTTACCGATACCTTTAAGGCAAAGACAAGCAAGAAGGCAGAGAAGGAGCTTTCCGATGCAGCAGAAGCAATCAGTAAGGTGATGAAGAAGGTCTTAAAGAAAGACAAGATCGCTGTTAAGGTGGAAAAGCTGAAAAACAGAAAGATCGCTTCCATGGTAACCCTTTCCGAGGAGAGCCGCAGAATGCAGGATATGATGAAGATGTATTCCATGCCCGGAATGGATATGGGTGAATTCGGAAAAGAGGGCGAAACACTGATTCTCAATGCAAATCATCCTCTGGTAGAGTATGTGATGCAGAATACCGATGGAAAGAATGTCGATATGATCTGTGAACAGCTGTATGACCTGGCTCTGTTACAGCATGCACCTCTTGAACCGGAGGCTATGGCGAAGTTTGTTCAGAGAAGCAACGATATCATGATGCTGTTAACAAAATAATTTCATCATAGATCATAAGCAGGACCTCTGCATAAAATATACTAAGTATATCTTATGCAGAGGTTTTTTATGCCTGAAAAGGAGAATGAAGCAGGAAGAGCCGCCGTGGGAGAGTCCGGCCGGCTGCGGATTATGGTGACTTCTTCCATTGGAATGATCCCGGTGCAGAATGCACGGATTACCATTTCCTATAAAGGAGTACCTGATGTAACCGTAGTGCAGCTTGATACGGATAATTCCGGACAGACGGAGACAATTGATCTGCCGTCCCCTCCAATTGACTACAGCATGGAGCCGGGGCGGCTGGAGCAGCCCTATTCCGAATATAATGTCCGGGTGGAGGCCGAGGGCTATGAGCCGGTAGAGGTATCGGGAACAGAGATCCTTCCGGAGGTGACGGCATGGCAGAATGTGGAGATGAATCCGTCAGAAACCTCCGAAGAAGACAATGAAATCATTGTGATTCCGGAGCATACACTTTACGGGGAGTATCCGCCCAAGATTGAAGAGGATGAAATTAAACCCATTGAGGAAGGCGAGATTGTTTTAAGCCGGGTAGTTATTCCGGAATATATCGTGGTACATGACGGTGTACCGGATGATTCCACTGCCAGAAATTATTATGTGCGTTACCGGGACTATATCAAGAATGTAGCGTCCTCCGAAATCTATGCGACCTGGCCGGAGAGTACGATCTATGCCAATGTTCTTGCAATTATGTCCTTTACCTTAAACCGCGTGTATACGGAGTGGTATCGCAATAAGGGATACAATTTTACGATCACATCTTCCACAGCATACGATCAGAAATGGATCTACGGACGCAATATCTATTCCAATATCAGTCTGATTGTGGACACGATTTTTGCAAACTATCTGTCAAGGCCGGGGGTGCGGCAGCCAATCTTTACCTCTTACTGCGACGGGCAGCGTACGACCTGCAGAGGATTAAGCCAGTGGGGCTCCAAGTATCTTGGCGATCAGGGGTACACGCCGATTGAAATTATCCGCTATTATTATGGAAGCGATATGTATATCAATTCTGCAGTGAGTGTGTCGGGAGTTCCGGCGTCCTGGCCGGGCTACAACCTGAGCATCGGCGCTTCCGGAGAGCATGTGCGCACAATCCAGCGGCAGCTGAACCGTATTGCACAGAATTATCCGGCGATTCCGGTAATTTCAGTTGATGGCATTTACGGACAGGGAACCGCAAATGCCGTTAAGACATTTCAGAGAATCTTCGGACTTCCGCAGTCCGGTATCGTGGATTTTCCGACCTGGTACAGCATTTCCAATATTTATGTGGCGGTATCGAGAATCGCAGAGCCAGGGTGAATCGGGCCGTATTTCAGAAACACAGGAGGGTAGTTATCCTCCTGTGTAAAGCACATAATGAATGCAAGTTGAAGATGAAGCATGAGGTACGAATGAACAGCAGCGGGCATAAATTTAGGTGTCTTGAAGGAGTTGCGAAGTTGCAGCAAAAAATGGTATACTAATTATGTATATGCAGATACACATTTTACCGGAGGGATAAGTGGCGTGAGGGAAGTTGTCGACCGGATACTGGAAGGAAATTTTAATAATGATGTACATTCCTTGAGCTTTTCAAGTCCATTGATTGAATTGAAGTTAGAGCCCGGAGAAAAGTACGAAGGAAGCTTTACCATTTTCGGAAAGCCCAATGTCATGACAGAAGGAACGGTTTCAACGACGGAGCTGCGCATGAAGTGTCTGGTGGAATCCTTTACCGGTACAGAAGAAGAGATCCCTTATGTGTTTGATGCGGCAGGAATGATTAAAGGGGACTCTTTGAAGGGTGAATTCCGTGTGATTTCTAATCAGGGGGAATATCTGATTCCGTATCATGTGGAAATTGACAGTGAGAATCTGAATTCCAGCCTTGGAAGCATTAAGAATCTGTTTCATTTTGCAAACCTTGCGAAATCAAGCTGGGAGGAGGCTGCAAACCTGTTTTTCTCAAAGGATTTCGAACAGGTTTTACAGGGGTCGGATAAGCAGTATCTGAATACCTACCGGGGACTTGTGAAGGACGGCAGGAAGGAACAGTATCTCGAAGAATTCTTATTACAAATCAAAAAGAAACAGCAGATTGAATATATTATTGAAAATCAGGAGATCCGTATGGAAAATCCGGAGGGAATTACCGAAGGGCGTGTGGTGATCCAGCGTAACGGCTGGGGGTATTCCCAGCTTTTCGTGGAAGCGGAAGGAAGGTTTCTCCGCATGGAAAAGGACATGATCCGTGAAGAGGATTTTCTGGGAAATTGTTACCGGTTCTCCTTTTACGTGGATGCGGACAAGCTTCATGCGGGCAGGAACTATGGGAAGATCCGCTTCACCAATGCCTACACCTCATCAGAAGTGACGGTAATGGCTTACAAACAGCGGATTGACCGCAAATTCAACGAAGCAATCCGGCAGAAGAAGCATGCCATTGTGGAATTGATGCAGTACTATGAAGCCTTCCGTACGAAGCAGATCAGTGCGTCGTCCTGGATGAATGAAACGAGCCTGATTATGGACCGGCTTCAGGAACTGGATGAACAGAATCCGGCCTATATGCTGATGCGGGTACAGCTCTTAATTACCCAGGAGAGAACGAATGAGGCCAGGTGGCTTCTCGAACAGGCCGATGAGCTTCTTGCAGGAAAATATAATCCAACCTTATATTGCTATTACATGTATCTTTCTACCCTGCTAAACCGTACCGAAGAGTACATTGATGAGATGGCAGGGCAGGTAGAGAAGATTTTCAGGGAAAATATGGATGATTGGCGCATTGCATGGCTTCTCATCTACCTTTCGGACGATTATTCACGGAGTCCTTCGAAGAAGTGGATTGTTCTTGAGGAACAGTTTGCCAAGGGAGCGACAAGTCCTGTTCTGTATATTGAGGCATATCATCTGATCCGGAATAATCCATCGATTCTGATGCAGCTTGATGATTTCGAGATTCAGGTGTTGTCTTATGCAGCCAGAAAGCAGCTTCTTACCACAGAGGTGGTGGAGCAGATTGTCTATCTGGCGAAGAAGCTGCGCGGATACCGGAAGCCGCTTTACCGGATTCTGCGTGTCTGCTATCAGGTACTGCCAACCGATGAAGTGCTGCAGACGATCTGTACGATACTGATTAACGGAAACATTACCACTCCGGAAGCCTTTACATGGTATGAAAAGGGCATTGGAAAGGAACTGCGTATCACCCGTCTGTATGAGCACTATATGATGTCACTGGAGCTCAAGGATGATGTGGTCATTCCGAAAATGGTACTGATGTATTTTGCCTTTGACAGCAGTCTGGATGGTTTACATAATTCGTTCCTGTATGCCTATGTCTATCGGAATAAGGCTGTTTATCCGGAGCTTTATGAAAGCTACAGGGAGCATCTGGAACGGTTTGTGGTCTTCCAGATTTTAAAGAAGAGAAACAATAAATGGCTTGCTTACTTATATAAGAATCTGGTTACGGAAGGAATGCTTACCGAGGAGATTGCGGAAGGCCTGGTAACGGCCATTTTTCTGCAGGAGCTGCATCTGAAACGGAAGGACATCAGCAGGGTCTGTGTTATCTATGACAGCTTAAAGGAAGAACAGGTGTATCCGGTTACCGGACAGGTCATGTATCTTCCGTTATATGGAAACAGTTACCGGATGATACTGGAGGATTTTAAGGGGAACCGCTTTTGCAGAGAGGAAGAATATGAGCTTGAACGGCTCATGATTCCGGACAAGATTGCCGGGATGATTGCCCCGTATGTAAAGGATGAGATTCTGTTTGATCTGTGGCTGTGTGAAAAGGGACACCAGCTTCTCCCGGTCAGCGAAAGCAACAGGGAGCATATGAAGCAGATTATGGAGTCCCCGCTTGTAAAGGAGTCCATCCAGAAGCAAATACGCTTAAAGCTTATGCAGTACGATTATGACCATGATCAGATGAACGAGCTGGATGAAGTTTTGAATGATCTTAAACCGGAGATGATTTTCCGTGACAGCATGTCCCGGATGATACGGTTCATGGTAATCCGGGGCATGTATGAGAAGGCTTACGAATGGATCAGCCTCTGCGGCGGAGAGGGCATCGAAGCAAAGATTATCGTGCGGCTGTGTGGGCGGCTTTTAGCTCTCGATGGAATGAAAGAGGATCCGGTGATGACGGCGCTGATTCACCGTGCATTTCTGTCGGGAAAATATGATGAGCTTTTATTGAATTATCTGAACCTGTATTTCAAGGGAACCGTAAAGGAAATGCGGGATGTCTGGAGTACTGCGGAATCCTTTGGCGTGGACACGCTGGCAATTGAGGAGCGGATCCTGATTCAGATGCTGTATACGGATGCCTTTGTCGGAAATGCGGCAGCTATTTTCCAGAACTATGTAAAGAAGGGGGCAGATCCATCGGTAGAGCTGGCATTTTTAGCCCAGTCCTGTCATGATTATTTCGTAAAGGACAAGGTGACCGATCCTTTTATTCTGAATGAGGTAGAGCGGATCTGGGAAGAGGAGCAGGCGCTTCCGATGGTGTGCAAGCTCGCCTATACGAAGTTTTATGCCGGGCATAAGGAACAGACGAACGAAAAGGTTTCCAGAAATCTGCTCATTTTCCTGCGGGAGATGACAGCGGAAAAGATGGTGTTCCCGTTTTATAAGGAATTTGCAGAAAATATTACCTTTATGCATAAATATATGGATAAGACCATGGTGGAGTATCATGTCCATGATGGAAACCGTGCCGTAATTCATTATCTGGTTGAGCGGGAAGGAAATGTGGAGAACGAGTACCGCAAGGAAGAGATGAAGAACATGTATGACGGCATATGTGTGAAAGAATTCGTCCTGTTCTTTGGGGAACGTCTCCAGTATTATATTGTGGAGCTTGAGGACGGAAAAGAGCAGCTTAACGAGAGCGGCACCTTCAGCCGGAGTGATACGGACACAAACCAGAAGATCAGCCGGTATAATCTGATTAATGACATTGCCATGGCACGGACGTTGAAGGACTATGATACCATGGAAAACATGCTTTTTGAGTACTATGATTATTCATATTTGTTAGACGAATTGTTTTCAATGAAGTAGGGTAACTGTAAAGGTATTGAACAGTTATGAAGTAGGAGTTGAACATGTTACAGGAAAACAGGGATTTGGCAGGAAAACGGAATAATGCAAAGATGGTCATCGGGTATGACCTGGGGAGGCAGTTTTCCCAGGTGAGCTATTATGCCGTTGGTGATGCGGATCCCTGCACAGTTTCTCCGGTGGCAGGCACTGAGCAGTATAACATCCCTACTGTGTTATGTAAACGAGTTGGCGTAAGCCAGTGGTATTATGGGAAAGAAGCCCTGAAGAATCAGGGCGAGGAAGGAATTCTGGTAGATCACCTTTTGGAAAAGGCATTGCAGGGAGAAGAGGTTCTCGTTGAGGAGACAACCTTTGACCCGGTGGCACTGCTTACCCTGTTCATTAAACGAAGCCTTGCAACCCTTAATATGCAGGTCTCCTTAAACCGTGCGGAGGTTTTTATGTTTACGGTGGAGGAGCTGACCCCGCGTATGGTAGAGGTGTTGGGGAAGGTGGTATCCGGACTGCAGCTTAAATGTCCGCAGATCTGCTTTCAGAGCCATATTGAGAGCTTTTATTATTATATGCTTCACCAGCAGGCAGAGCTTTGGAAGAGAGAGGTTTTTGTTTTTGAATATAATGACACCCTGAAAACCTTGCGATTTCAATGTAACCGTCATACGACCCCCAGGGTTGTGTTTATCGAGCATCTGGATTATCCGGAGATGAAGAGAGTGGACTGGGCAGAGGATGAAGCACAGCGTATGGCACAGCAGCAGGAGCTTGATGCACAGTTCGGGCAGTTGTGTGAAAGCTGTCTGCAAGAAACAGATGTATCGACCGTATTCTTAATCGGAGAGGGCTTTAAGGAGGGCTGGACCAGAGAATCCTTAAAGATCCTGTGCCATAACCGCAGAGTGTTTCAGGGAAACAATCTGTATAGCAAGGGCGCCTGCTATGCCGGAATGGAAAAGCTGAATCCACAGGAGAGTACGCGGGAATATGTTTATCTTGGAGAAGATAAGCTCAAATCCAATATTGGAATGAGAGCGCTGCGCAGGGGAGAGGATTCCTATCTGGCCATTCTGGATGCCGGTGTGAACTGGTATGAGGCGAAAACAGATTTTGACCTGATTCTGGAAAGCGGAAATGTACTGTGCTTTACGATTACGCCACTGACCGGTGAAAATATTATGGATAAGACCGTCACACTTGACGGACTGCCGGAGAGACCCCGTTGTACAACGAGATTACGGATCCATGCGGAGATGACGGCAATACATACTCTGACGCTGGAAATCACCGATATGGGATTTGGAGAGCTGTTTAAGAGCAGCGGCAGGGCATGGACACATACCCTGCAGGTATGAGGATCCGGTAGTTTATACACCAGAAAGGAATTCAGATGGTAAGCCGAGTATTAATCTGTACAGGAAAATATGCCAACGAACCCTATCATTTAGAGAAGGTCTGTGTGAATGTATACTGCGTGGAAGAGCTGTGTTATCTGTTTGCAAACAATCCGTTTATGATTAACACAGAGATCATGGATAAGCACCTTCCGGAATGGCTGCGGGAACAGTGTGGTCTCCCGGAGCTGGCAGACCGGCTTACGCTTGCCATGAAAAAAGGAATTCAGGCAGGCGAGTTTGTTGACATAATAATTGATTATGTCAACTATTGCACTGAGGCAGAAATTGCCAGGATGGATGAAATTCTGAAGAGCAATGCCGGATTAAATGATTTTGAACGGAAGAAAAAGCAGGCGGATTATCTGTTGCAGAACAACCGTCATCTGATGGCACTCAGGGAGTACGAAGATCTGAACCGGGAGCTGCCCGATACGGAGAATGCCCTGCGGCCTGCCATTTATCATAATATGGGTTATGCCTATGCAGGGCTTTTCATGTTTGACATTGCGGCGAAGTATTATAAGCGTGCCTATGAAATGTCAAAGGACGAGGAGTCAGGGGTGCAGTACCTTTCTTCCTTACGCAGTTATCTGTCAGAGGAAGAATACATCCGTTTTATTGCGGAGCATTCGGAATACCATGAGCTTTCGCTGGAGCTTGAAAAGAAGATTACAACGGCAAAGGGGGAGTTCGAGGCCTCGCGTGAAAACCGGATGCTGTCGGCATTGAAGATATATAAGGAAGAGGGGAATGTGGCTTCCTATTACGAAGAAATTGATAAAATTATCTATCGGCTGAAGGAAGATTACCTGCAGCTTGTTGAGGAATAAGAATGGGTCTATTACAACGGATTTTTAACTGGAAAAGGGATTATGAGGAGGCTTACGAAGTCGAGGAGTGGAATGAAATCGTCTATGACCGTGACGATTTACAGGTTCATAACCGGAAGCAGCGTGAGGAATATGTGAGGGGGTGCCTGGAGCAGATTGCAGAGGCATCCAGGGAGGTAGAAAATCTCCAGCATGAATATCAGGTGGTCACCTCGCATCTTAAGGATATCGAAGAGATTGAGGCACTGCCGGAGAATGAAAGCCGTCTGCTTATGGAATGTGCCAAACGGATAGATACGCTCGAGAGGCAGCAGTCCGGCTACAAGGAACGGAAAAACCGGATGACGGATGAGAAGTTTTATCAGATGGAATGCATGGAAGAGGAAGTGCAGGAGGCATATGAGAAGCTTGAAAAGGCGGAAGAATACCAGAACCTGATTAAGCGGGATCTGCGCCGTCTCGACAGTGAGCGGCAGGCCTACGGTTTCCGGAAGATCGAACTGCGGCATCTGATGAAGGATACCCGTTCGATGACGATTGTCTGCGCAACGGCAGTGATTTTCTGTTTGCTGTTACTGTTGATTTTACAGTATGCCTTTTCCTTTGACGTGAAGATTGGTTATCTGGCGGCCGGGGGAATCGGAGCACTTGCCATCACCGCCATTTTCTTAAAATATAACGATGCCGTACGGGAGCTTTCCCAGGTGGAGAGCGGGATCAGCAGGCTCATCCGGCTGCAGAATACGGTGAAGATCCGGTATGTGAATAATACGCATCTGCTTGACTATCTCTATATGAAGTATAATGTCAAAAGCGCACAGGAGCTTGGACGGGATTATAAGCAGTATCTCGAAGAAAAGGACGAACGTCATAATTATAAACGGGCAGAAATCGAACTGGATTCCACCCAGCAGGAGCTTTTACATATTCTGCGCCGGTATCAGGTAAAGGATCCGATGATCTGGCTGTATCAGACACAGGCGCTTCTCGATAAAAAGGAAATGATTGAGATCCGGCACAATCTGATTATCCGCAGACAGTCCTTACGCCGGAGAATGGATTATAACAAGGAGGTTATTGCCGGAAAGGCGAAAGCAGAGGTGAAGGATCTGGTTGAAAATTACCCGAAATATGCCAAAGAGATTCTGGGCATTGTGGCGGAATACGATAAGGATTTCACTTGACTTTCCTTAGTGTGCATGGTAGCATGGGTATCGAACATGCTTTATCATGCTAAAGAGGTAGCGTGATGCATAACTAACCTGTGAATACAGGACTAAGGAAGGATGGAGAGATTATGAAAAAGTTACTTGCAGTTACTATTGCAGCCGTAATGATGACCGGATTACTGGCTGGATGCGGTGCCGGGGAGACTGCCGCACAGGATACAACGACAGAGGCTCCGGAAGAAACCACTGCACAGGAGAATGCGGATGCAGCACAGGAGGATAGTGAACAGGCAGACGCATCTGCAGAAGGAAGAACCTTTACGGTCGGTTTTGATGCAGAGTTCCCGCCTTATGGTTATATGGATGAGAATGGTGAATATACCGGATTTGACTTAGAGCTTGCTGCTGAGGTATGCAGCCGCAACGGATGGACACTTGTAAAGCAGCCGATTGACTGGGATGCCAAGGATATGGAATTAAGCTCAGGCTCCATTGATTGTATCTGGAACGGATTTACCATGAATGGACGTGAAGATCAGTATACCTTCACCGTTCCTTATGTGGATAACAGCCAGGTATTTGTCGTAAAGGCAGATTCAGGAATTACCGCTCCTGCGGATCTTGCCGGTAAGATTGTCGGAGTACAGAAGGATTCCTCCGCACTTTCTGCCCTTGAAGGAGATGCAGCGGATCTGGCAGCAACCTTTGCAGAACTGACACAGTTTGCAGATTACAATACCGGATTCCTGAATTTAGATGCAGGTGCTGTGGATGCGATCGCCGTAGATATCGGAGTTGCAGATTATCAGCTGGAATCAAGAGGGGACGGCTTCGTGATCCTTGATGAAAAGCTGGCAACTGAACAGTATGGTATCGGCTTTAAGCTTGGCAACACCGAATTAAAGGATCAGGTGGAAGCTACCCTGCTTGAAATGGCAGAGGATGGAACCTTTATGGAAATTGCAAAGAAGTATGGCTTGGAGGACAGTGTTTGCTTAGGCAAATAAAGAGGTGTTCCGGGGGCAGAATGAAGATTCTGCCCCTGAATAGTTATGTTGCCATGCATATGAGAAAATGATCCGGTGGATCATTTTTGAGTTAACTTATACACAGGAGTAAGGTATGAATTTTCAGACAATTATATTGCAATTGGGACAGGGAATGCTGGTAACGGTAGAAATCTTTTTTCTGACGTTACTTTTTTCGTTACCGCTGGGACTTTTGGTGGCTTTTGGAAGAATGTCAAAAAATGTGTTGCTAAAAGGTATCAGTAAGATATATATTTCTATTATGAGAGGTACGCCGTTGATGCTGCAGCTGATCGTGGTATACTTCGGACCGTACTATTTATTTGGCACTAATCTGAAGGGATACCGGTTCCCGGCAATCATTATTGCCTTTGCGGTGAACTATGCAGCATACTTTGCCGAGATTTACCGTGGCGGAATTGAATCCATGCCGGTGGGACAGTATGAGGCCGCAGAGATTCTGGGCTACGGGAAGGTGCAGACCTTCTTCAAGATCATTTTCCCGCAGGTGATGAAGAGGATTCTGCCGTCGATTACGAATGAAACGATTACCTTAGTGAAGGATACGTCTCTTGCTTTTGTTTTGTCACAGGCAGAGATGTTTACGCTGGCCAAGCAGATCGCGGCAGCTGAAACGAGCATTATGCCGCTGATGGCAGCAGGTTTGTTTTATTATATCTTTAACCTGCTTGTGGCAGCGATTATGGAACGGATTGAGAAATCCATGGACTATTATCATTAGGAGGCAGCCGGAATGAGTGAGACTTTATTACAGATGAATCATATCAGAAAGCATTTCGGTGACCTGCATGTACTGGAAGATATTTCCATAGAGGTGCACCGGGGAGAGGTCGTTTCGATTATCGGACCGTCCGGTTCCGGAAAGTCCACGCTCCTTAGATGTGCTACATTACTTGAAAAGATGGATGGGGGAGATCTCATTTATCTTGGGGAAGCAGCAGCGAAGGAAGAGAACGGAAAATGCGTGTATGCGTCCAGGGCGAAATTAAAGCAGATCCGGAAGTACTTCGGACTGGTTTTCCAGAATTTCAATCTGTTTCCACATTATACCGTATTGAAGAATATTACAGACGCACCTGTCTGTGTCGATAAAGTACCGAAGGAAGAGGCAGTGGAGAGAGCAAAGAAGCTTTTAGAACAGCTCGGGCTCGCCGATAAGGCAGATGCTTATCCGTGCCAGCTTTCCGGAGGACAGCAGCAGAGAGTTTCGATTGCAAGGGCACTGGCCCTGCAGCCCCAGATTCTCTTTTTTGATGAACCGACCTCCGCACTTGATCCGGAGCTTACGGTAGAGGTGCTTAAGGTTATTAAGGAACTGGCAAAGCAGCATATGACCATGATCATTGTGACACATGAAATGCAGTTTGCCAAAGAAGTATCCGACAAGATCATATTCATGGAAGGCGGTCATATTAAGATGCAGGGAACTCCGGAGGAGATCTTTGCTTCGGAAAATGAACGGGTGAAGGAATTTATCGGAAAACTGAACGCCTGATCGGATGCCATTGCTTGTAAAGAACATGGGGAGACCGATGTTTCTTTCAAATATAAACTTTCAAATGGAGGATAATCATGAAAAAAATGGAACAGCTTTATGAAGGAAAGGCAAAGAAGGTATTTGCAACAGAGGATCCGGATGTTGTTATCGTGGATTATAAGGATGATGCAACTGCTTTCAACGGCGAAAAGAAGGGAACCATCGTAGGAAAGGGTGCCATCAATAACCGTATGACCAATCACGTATTTAAGCTTCTGGAGAAGGAAGGGGTACCTACCCATCTGATCGAGGAGCTGAGTGACCGTGAAACTGCTGTAAAGAAGGTCGATATTGTACCTTTAGAGGTTATTATCCGTAATGTGGCTGCAGGAAGCTTCAGCAAGCGTCTTGGAGTACCGGAGGGAACCCCCTTTAAAGAGCCTACCATTGAGTTCAGTTATAAAAATGATGCTTTAGGCGATCCGCTGATTAACAGCTATTTTGCTGTTGCCCTGGGACTTGCTACCTGGGAAGAAATTGACACCATTAAGAAGTATGCTTTTAAGGTAAATGAAGTACTGAAGGCTTATTTCCTTCAGGCGGATATCAAGCTCATTGACTTTAAGATCGAGTTTGGCCGTTTCCATGGAGAAATCCTGTTAGCAGATGAAGTATCTCCGGATACCTGCCGTTTGTGGGATGTTAATACTAATGAAAAGCTTGACAAGGACCGTTTCCGTCGTGACCTTGGAAATGTGGAAGAAGCTTACAACGAAGTATTCAAGAGACTTGGACTGGCATAGGAGGAAGGGAATGAGTACAGACAGATATGTAAGTCCTTTGTCAGAGCGTTATGCAAGTAAAGACATGCAGTATATCTTTTCTCCGGACATGAAGTTCCGTACCTGGCGTAAGCTCTGGATTGCACTTGCAGAGACTGAGATGGAATTAGGACTTTCCCAGGATGGGAAGCCGGTTATTACCAGAGAACAGATTGATGAATTAAAGAGTCATGCCGATGACATTAACTATGATGTGGCAAAAGCAAGAGAAAAGGAAGTTCGCCACGATGTTATGAGCCATGTTTATGCTTACGGACAGCAGTGCCCGAAGGCAGCAGGTATTATCCACCTTGGCGCAACCAGCTGTTATGTAGGAGATAATACCGATATTATCGTGATGACAGAAGCACTCCGTCTTGTGAAGAAAAAGCTCATTAATGTATTAAAGGAGCTTGCTGACTTTGCAGATAAATACAAGGCACAGCCGACGCTGGCGTTTACGCATTTCCAGCCGGCACAGCCGACTACCGTTGGAAAGCGTGCAACCCTGTGGATGCAGGAATTCTGTCTGGATCTTGAGGATCTTGACCATGTGCTTTCCGGCATGAAGCTCCTTGGCTCCAAGGGAACCACAGGAACACAGGCTTCTTTCCTGGAGCTGTTTAACGGCGATCAGGAGACCATCGATAAGATTGATCCGATGATTGCACAGAAGATGGGCTTTAAGGAATGCTATCCGGTTTCCGGACAGACCTATTCCCGCAAGGTGGATACGAGAGTTGCCAATGTCCTTGCCGGAATTGCAGCCAGCGCTCATAAGATGTCCAATGACATCCGTCTGTTGCAGCATCTTAAGGAAGTAGAAGAGCCGTTTGAAAAGAATCAGATCGGATCTTCTGCCATGGCTTATAAGAGAAACCCGATGAGAAGTGAACGGATCGCATCCCTTTCCCGTTACGTGATGATCGATGCGCTGAATCCGGCGATTACCTCTGCAACCCAGTGGTTTGAGCGTACATTGGATGATTCTGCCAATAAGCGATTATCCATTCCGGAGGCGTTCCTTGCAATTGACGGAATTTTAGACCTGTGCCTGAATGTTGTCGACGGACTGGTGGTTTATCCGAAGGTCATTGAGAAGCATATGTTAAGTGAGCTTCCGTTCATGGCAACCGAGAACATCATGATGGATGCCGTAAAGATGGGCGGAAACCGTCAGGAGCTGCACGAAAAGATCCGTGAGTTGTCCATGGAGGCCGGTAAGAATGTGAAGCAGGAAGGCAGGGAGAACAATCTCTTAGAGCTGATTGCGGCAGATCCCGAATTCCATATGACCCTTGAGGATTTACAGAAGACCATGGAGCCGTCCCGTTATGTGGGCCGTTCCAGAGAACAGGTAGAAGCGTTCTTAAGAAAGGTGATTTCACCGATCTTACAGGATAACAGGGATTTACTTGGCGTGAAGGTCGAGATCAATGTTTAAATCATGAGGGTGATTTTCTAAGGAAAGGAAAATATTTTAATATGGGTGGATTTTTTGGCGTAGCGTCAAAGAACGATTGCGTGTTTGATTTGTTTTTCGGTACGGACTACCATTCCCATCTGGGAACCAGAAGAGCAGGTATGGCCGTATATAATAAAGAGACCGGTTTTGAAAGAGCCATTCACAATATTGAGAATGCGCCTTTCCGGACCAAGTTTGACAAAGATGTAAATGAAATGCAGGGAACCCTCGGTATCGGTTGTATTTCAGACTATGAACCGCAGCCTCTGCTTGTGCGTTCCCACCATGGTACCTATGCGATCATGACGGTTGGTAAGATCAATAACATGGAGGCCATTGTGGATGACCTGTTTTCCTCGGGACATTCCCACTTTCTTGAGATGAGTGGCGGGGATATCAATGCAACCGAACTTGTGGCAGCCGTCATCAATCAGAAGGACAATCTGATCGAAGGCCTGCAATATGTACAGGAATTGATCGATGGTTCCATGACGGTGGTATTACTGACACCAAAGGGAATTTATGCCGCCAGGGACCGGCTCGGACGAACTCCTGTTGTAGTCGGAAAAAAGGAGGATGCTTACTGCATTTCCTTTGAAAGCTTTGCCTATCTGAATCTTGGTTATGTGGATGAAAAGGAGTTAGGCCCCGGAGAAATCGTCATTGTGACACCGGAATCGGTAACGACTCTGGTTTCACCCGGTAAGGAGATGAAGATCTGTACCTTCCTCTGGGTATATTATGGTTATCCGTCTTCGTCCTACGAAGGTATCAGTGTAGAAAAGATGCGTTACAACTGCGGTGCGCTTCTTGCCAGGCGGGATGATGTGCATCCGGATAATGTAGCCGGTGTCCCAGATTCCGGTGTGGCACATGCGATCGGATATTCCAATGCGTCCGGAATTCCCTTTTCCAGACCGTTTATCAAGTACACGCCGACCTGGCCGCGTTCCTTTATGCCGACGATTCAGAGCCAGCGTAATATGATTGCGAAGATGAAGCTGATTCCGGTACATGACCTGATAAAGGACAAGAGCCTTCTATTGATTGATGATTCCATCGTGCGTGGTACACAGCTTCGGGAAACCACTGAATTTCTGTATCAGAGCGGGGCAGGAGAGGTTCATATCCGTACGGCATGCCCGCCGTTATTATACGGATGTAAGTATCTGAATTTTTCCCGTTCTTCTTCCGAGATGGAACTGATTACCAGAAGAACGATTAAGGAAATGACCGGAAACGCAGCCAATGTAAATTTAAGTGCATATTCCAATCCGGACTCTCCAGAGTATCAGGAGATGGTAAAGCGGATCGGAGTACAGTTGAACTTTACTTCCCTGCGGTTCCACCGTCTCGATGATATGATCGAATCTGTCGGAATCGACCGCTGCAAGCTTTGTACCTACTGCTGGGATGGCAGGGAATAAAAGGACGTGGTGTATAATAAGCCAAAAGAAAATCAACGGAGAGAAGAGAGCTAAGATGGGAAAGATCATTATTCAAAAGGAAACCACAAAGGATCCAGTCAGTCTGATCGGACGTGAGGCCGGTGTATGCTGGGGAGCAGACATCACGAAAGAGGATCGTAATTATAAGAGAGGACTTGACTGTCTTTCTTCCGGACATGGAAGAACCTGGGAGTATCCACAGGTTTATATGATTCTTGAAGGATATTCTGCAAGAGTGATCCGTGAACTGTATACCCATATCGGAGGCAGCCCGACAAGACTGCAGGCTTCTACCAGATATATCAATTATCAGAAGGGCTTTCCGTATGTGACACCTCCTACTATTGCGGGTAATGAAGAGGCGAAAGCAATTTATGATCATGCCATGGAAGAGATTCTTACCGCAATGCAGAAGTTAGAAGCGATGGAACTGCCGCGTGAGGATGTGGGCATGCTTCTTCCACTTGGAATGGAAAGCAAGGTGGTACTTCGTACCAATTTAAGGAATCTCGTGGATATGTCCCATCAGAGACTCTGTACGAGAGCATATTGGGAGTTCCGCCAGCTGATGAACGATATGAAGACAGAGCTCAGTAATTATTCGGAAGAGTGGAAGTTCTTAACCGAGAATTACTTCCAGCCGAAGTGCGAGGTTACTGGATTCTGTACCGAGACAAAGTGCTGTGGACGGAAGCCAAAGAAGGAAGTGTAATTTTCCGGATAGTTCTTATCCAAAACTGAGATTTATTGGAAAGCCGATTGACATGCGGAATGCAGTTCCTGCACAGTTATAAGCAATAGGTCTTATATGTCTGTGCAGATTTCAAGGTGAGTTTCAGAGAGGAAAACGTGAAATTTTGGCATCAGACATAGAATGGTCTGGTGCCTTTTTGTTGCCGGAAAGCGCGTATATTTATTGGCAAATCTGTACAATCCGGTAACTTATGAATGGCATGGATGAACTGTTACTTTTGTGTAGTAAGGTGTGGTAATATCCTTGACAAATAACGAATACAAGGGTATACTTCAATAGATAAAAGCGTTAAAGCATAAAAGGACATAATATTGAAGTATATATCACAATAAAACAGTTTACATAATATCAAAGGAGAGGGAAAATGACAATTGTAGATGTATTGGAGCAGAACAGCAGAAGTTATGGGGATGAGGTCTGTCTGGTGGAGATTAACCCGGAGGTCAAAGAGATCCGGCGGGTTACCTGGAAGGAATATGAACTGATAGAGCCCAATCCTATGACACATTATCGAAGGGAGATTACCTGGCGGGTATTTGATGAAAAGGCGAACCGGTTTGCCAATCTGCTGATTTCAAGAGGTATTAAGAAGGGGGACAAGGTGGCAATTCTGTTAATGAACTGTCTGGAATGGCTGCCGATTTATTTTGGAATTATGAAAACAGGAGCGCTTGCCGTTCCGCTGAACTTCCGTTATGCGCCGGATGAAATCCGGTATTGCGTAGAAAAGGCAGAGGCAGATGTGCTGGTATTCGGACCTGAATTTATCGGACGTGTGGAGGAGATTGCAGATGAAATCAGCCGCAACCGTTTATTGTTCTTCGTAGGAGATAACTGCCCGACCTTTGCAGAGGATTATGCTTCACTGACCTCGAATTGTTCCAGTGTGGCACCGAAGGTTCATCTTACGGAACAGGATGATGCAGCAATTTATTTCTCTTCGGGAACAACAGGATTTCCGAAGGCCATCTTACATAATCATGAAAGCCTGATCCACTCCTGCCGTGTCGAGCAGAATCATCATGGACAGACCAGGGACGATGTGTTCCTGTGCATTCCCCCGTTATATCATACAGGAGCGAAGATGCACTGGTTCGGCTCCCTTTTGTCCGGAAGCAAGGCAGTTCTGTTAAAGGGAACCAGACCGGAATACATATTGGATGCGGTATCCAAAGAAAAATGTACGATTGTATGGCTCCTGGTTCCGTGGGCACAGGATATTCTGGAAGCGTTAGACAGCGGAAGAGTGAAGCTTGAGGATTATGATCTGTCACACTGGAGACTCATGCACATCGGTGCACAGCCGGTACCACCGAGTCTGATTAAACACTGGAAGCATTATTTCCCGAACCACCAGTATGATACCAATTATGGATTAAGCGAGTCCATCGGACCCGGATGTGTTCATCTTGGAGTAGAAAATATTGATAAGGTTGGTGCAATCGGAAAGCCGGGCTTTGGCTGGAAGGTTAAGATTGTGGACGAGAAGCGGAATGAGGTTCCCCAGGGAGAGGTCGGCGAGCTTGCGGTTAAGGGACCCGGGGTAATGACCTGTTATTATAATGATGAAGAGGCAACGAAGGAAGTCATGGATGAGGAAGGCTGGCTTTATACCGGAGATATGGCACAGATGGATGAGGATGGCTTCATCTTCCTGGTAGACCGGAAGAAGGATGTTATTATCAGTGGCGGTGAGAATATTTATCCGGTACAGATTGAGGATTTCCTGCGTAATATTGATGCCGTTCATGATGTGGCAGTCATTGGTATTCCCGATAAGCGTCTGGGTGAGACAACCCTTGCGGTAATTGAGTTAAAGCCGGATCAATCCTGTACAGAGGAAGAGGTGAATGAATTCTGTCAGAAGCTTCCCCGTTATAAGCGTCCGCATAAGATTGTATTTGCGGATATTCCGAGAAATCCTACCGGCAAGATTGAGAAGCCGAAGCTTCGTGAACAGTACTGCGGAACGCGTCTGGTAGAAGCACAGAACCGCAGCTGATCTACGGAGCTATTACCATTGTTCCACCATGCGGTTTACATAACTTGAATGATGGCAATAGAGAAAGAAAAAGAGGAGAGTGGGTTATGACCATTAAAATATTGATGCTGGTAATTTTTTTCGGGGTGATGCTGGCAATTGGCTTTTATTGCAGAAAGCATGCAACAGATGTAAATGGATTTGTACTTGGAGGACGGAGTGTCGGTCCGTGGCTTACAGCCTTTGCCTACGGAACTTCGTACTTTTCGGCAGTTATTTTCGTAGGATATGCCGGACAGTTCGGGTGGAAATACGGAATTGCTTCCACCTGGATCGGAATCGGGAATGCATTGCTTGGTTCCATGCTTGCCTGGGTAGTTCTGGGAAGAAGAACCCGTGTTATGACACAGCACCTGGACAGTGCAACCATGCCGGAATTCTTTGGCACACGTTTCCAGTCCAAAAATTTAAAGATTGTGGCATCCGTGATCGTATTTATATTCCTGATTCCTTATACAGCATCACTTTATAATGGATTATCCAGACTGTTTGGAATGGCGTTCCATATTGATTATGCGGTCTGTATTCTGGTAATGGCGGTATTGACAGGGATCTATGTGGTAGCAGGCGGTTATATGGCAACGGCAATTAATGATTTCCTGCAGGGACTTATCATGTTGTTTGGTATTGTCGTGGTAATTGCAGCCGTATTAAAAAGCAACGGTGGTTTCCTGGAAGCCTTAAACGGACTTGCCAATGTAGAAGATGCGGCAGCGTCCACACAGCCCGGTGTGTTTGCATCGTTCTTTGGACCGGATCCGTTTAACCTGCTTTGTGTGGTTGTATTGACCTCCCTCGGAACCTGGGGACTTCCGCAGATGGTGCAGAAGTTTTATGCGATTAAGAGCGAGGCCTCTATTAAAAAGGGAACTATTATTTCTACTTTGTTTGCAGTTGTGGTATCCGGAGGATGCTATTTCCTTGGCGGCTTCGGAAGATTGTACAGCAGTCAGATTGACATTGCAGCAGATGGCTATGATGCCGTGATTCCGGCAATGCTTTCGAATCTTCCGGATCTTCTCATAGGACTTGTCGTGATTCTGGTGTTGTCTGCTTCCATGTCAACGTTGTCTTCTCTTGTTATGGCATCGAGTTCAACGCTGACACTGGATGTATTAAAGGATCATGTAGTGAAAGATATGGATGAAAAGAAGCAGGTATTCATTATGCGGCTTCTGATCGTGGTATTTATTGCGATTTCCGTAGTGATTGCCATTGTGCAGTATAAGAGTAACGTGACCTTTATCGCGCAGCTTATGGGAGTATCCTGGGGCGCACTGGCAGGGGCATTTCTTGCACCGTTCCTGTATGGCTTATACTGGAAAAAGACAACCAGGGCAGCCTGCTATGTCAGCTTTGTATCTGGTGTTGGTGTAATGACGCTGAATCTGTTCTTTAGAAGCTCCTTCCCAACGGTATTGCAGTCTCCGATTAATGCGGGAGCATTCGCTATGGTGGCAGGACTGGTTCTTGTACCGATTGTCAGCCTTTTTACGAAAAAGCCGGATAAAAAATGGGTAGAAGCTACCTTTGCCTGCTACGACCGTAAGATTGAGGTTCCCGTCAGACAGTCATTGGATGAGTAGAAAAATATGTCTCATTTTGCCGAAAATTTGCCTAAAATATTAAAAAAACTGCTTTCCTTTTGGAAATGAATGTTGTATAATCACTTTATTGTATGACAAATCATTTGCAATTCGTAAGAAAATTCCCTTTGAAATGTAATAATGGTATACAGTTTTCATAGATATTTGGAGGAGAATATGAGAGAAAAGTATGAGTCTTTAGCGCTTGTAGATTTGAAGGCAGTAGCGAAAGCAAGAGGACTGCGTGGTATTTCAACCATGAAAAAGGACGAACTGGTAGAAGCAATGCTTGCAGCTGATGAAAAGGACAAGGCAGAGGGCAAAGGAGTTCAGCAGCCGAAAGGTGTTGTAACCCCCAAAGCGGTAGAACGTAAGGAAACAAAGATCAGAGAAGAAGTAAAAGCCAAAGAAGATAGTAGAAATAAAGAAGAAAAAACCACACAAGCGGAAGAAGAAAAAACGCTTGAAGAGCTGGACAGCGGAATCAGTGCACATGGTATTCTTGAGGTTATGCCGGATGGCTTCGGATTTATCCGCTGCGAGAACTATCTTCCCGGTGAGAATGACGTCTATGTGGCTCCGAGCCAGATCCGCCGTTTCGGACTGAAGACCGGTGATATTCTGGAGGGAAATACCAGAGTACGTACACAGGGAGAGAAGTTTGCAGCACTGTTATATGTGAAGAGCATCAATGGTTATACGCCGGAAGAAAGCTCGAAACGTTATAATTTTGAAGATATGACACCGATTTTCCCGAATGAGCGTCTTCATCTGGAAATGCCGGGGGCGAGTGTGGCAATGCGTGTTATGGATCTGATCAGTCCGGTCGGTAAGGGGCAGAGAGGTATGATCGTATCCCCTCCGAAGGCTGGTAAGACAACCCTGTTAAAGGATGTTGCGAAATCCGTAAAGCATAACTCTCCGGAAGTACACCTCATCATTCTGTTGATTGATGAACGTCCGGAAGAAGTAACCGATATTAAGGAAGCAATTGAAGGACCGAATGTAGAAGTTATTTATTCTACCTTTGATGAACTCCCGGAGCATCATAAGCGTGTATCCGAAATGGTAATAGAGCGTGGTAAGCGTCTTGTAGAGCATGGAAAGGATGTTGTAATCCTGATTGACAGTATTACAAGACTTGCAAGAGCCTACAACCTGATTGTTCCTCCCAGCGGAAGAACCTTATCCGGTGGTCTCGATCCTGCTGCATTACATATGCCGAAGAGGTTCTTTGGTGCAGCGAGAAATATGCGTGAGGGTGGATCCTTAACGATTCTGGCAACCGCACTGGTAGATACCGGTTCCAAGATGGATGATGTGGTTTACGAGGAATTCAAGGGAACAGGTAACATGGAATTAATGCTTGACAGAAAGCTGTCCGAGAAGAGAATCTTCCCGGCAATCGATATCCCGAGATCCAGTACGCGTCGTGAAGACCTGCTGTTATCACAGGACGAGCTTGATGCCATGAATATCATCCGGAAGGCTTTGAACGGATTAAAGCCGGAAGAGTCACTGGACAAGATTCTTGACCTGTTTGCCAAAACAAGAAACAATCAGGAATTTGTGAATATGGTTAAGAAGATTAAATGGTTATAAAAAATGCTTGCCAAGGCATGATACCTATGGTATACTTAAAAAGCTGTTTCGTAGGAAACACAGTGGATGAGAACAGAAAATATGAGAAATGATCATAGAGAGGTGAAAGTATGAGAGAAGGAATTCATCCTGATTATTATCAGGCAACTGTAACTTGCAACTGTGGTAACACTTTTGTAACAGGTTCAACAAAGGAAGATATTCACGTTGAAGTTTGTTCCAAATGTCATTCATTCTACACAGGTCAGCAGAAGGCTGCAAGAACTGACGGACGTATTGATAAGTTCAATAAGAAGTATGGCGTAGCAGGCAAATAGTGAAACGATGAAGGTTGAGGTGTTACATCATCTCAACCTTTTTTGTAATGGAGATTTAAAATGGCGAAAAAGAAAAAATCCGCACACTACTCCGGAATCGGCGGTCAGGCCGTTCTGGAAGGTGTTATGATGAAGAATAAAGACGATTATGCGGTTGCAATCCGTAAAGCCGATGGTGAAATTGATGTCGAGGTGGATGTGTTCCGTGGACTTTTTCCGGAAAGCAGAATTACGAAGATTCCGTTCTTACGCGGTATTTTTAATTTTATTGACTCACTTCGCCTTGGCATGAAATGTATCAATCATTCTGCCCAGTTCTATGAGGACGGCGATGCGGAGGAGACGAAGCTGGATAAGGCACTTGACAAGATTTCCGGAGGACGTGGCGAAAAGATTCTGATGGGATTTACGACAGTGCTTTCGATCGTGCTGGCTGTGGCAATTTTTATTCTTCTGCCGTATTATCTGTCCACGCTGCTGAATGGATTTATCCGGAACGATTCCCTGCTTGCGATTATTGAGGGTGTCATCCGGATTGCAATCTTTTTACTTTATATTGTGGCAATCAGTCTGATGAAGGACATTCATCGTCTGTATCAGTATCATGGTGCAGAGCATAAATGTATCAACTGTATCGAAAAGGGAAGACCGCTTACCGTATATAATGCGATGAAAAGCTCCCGTATTCATAAGCGGTGTGGAACAAGCTTCCTGTTTTTTGTGATATTTGTAAGTATTATCCTGTTTTTCTTTATCCGGGTATCGAATCCGGTATATCGTGTACTGCTCCGGATTGCACTGATTCCGGTAATTGCGGGAATTTCCTATGAGATTATCCGGCTGGCAGGACGCAGTGACAATATTCTGATCCGGATTATTTCTGCTCCCGGTATGTGGTTACAGAAGCTGACCACGAAGGATCCGGATGAAGAAATGCTTGAAGTGGCAATTAAATCTGTTGAAGCGGTTTTTGACTGGAAGAATTATCTGTATGAAGAATTCGGATATGAAGTAGATGAGTCCTGGATGAAGGATGGAGCCTTATCCGATGACAGTGAGGAAGGAACCGGGGAAGAATGAATTACACGGAAGCCTTTCTGATGGGAATGCAGAAACTGAAAGAGGCAGAGATTGGTGAGGCACAGCTGGATGCACGGCTTTTGCTGGAAGAGGTGTGCGGAACCGATCACAATACACTGCTTTGTCACGGAGACCGGGAGGTGTCTGAAGCAGAGGAGGAGCAGTACCGGAAAGCGTTGGAGCAGAGAGCAGTTCATGTTCCGCTGCAGCACCTTTTAGGATATCAGGATTTCATGGGACTGCGCTTTCAGGTAAATGAGCATGTGCTGATTCCGAGACAGGATACCGAGATTCTGGTGGAAGAGGCAATGAGGTATCTGCATGATGGCATGCGGATTCTGGATCTGTGTACCGGATCCGGTTGTATTCTGTTAAGTCTCCTTCACTATTCGAATGACTGTGAGGGAACCGGTGTGGATATTTCAAAGGAAGCACTGCAGGTAGCGGCACTGAATGCGGAATTGCTTGGTATCAAAGCAGATTTCCTTAAAAGTGATCTGTATGAAAAGGTGACCGGAAAGTTTGATCTTCTGGTATCCAATCCACCGTATATCGAAAGGAAGGTTATCCCGACACTGATGGAAGAGGTACGGGAGTATGATCCGTATATTGCGCTGGATGGAGGAGAGGACGGGCTTGACTTTTACCGGAGAATCATCGGCGGGGCGCAGGATTACCTCAAACGAGGCGGACAGATCCTGATGGAAATCGGAAGCGGACAGGCACAGGCAGTGAGTGAGCTTCTTCGTGAAGCAGGCTTTAAGGAGATCGATGTCTGTAGGGATTTCGCAGGTCTTGATCGTGTGGTGAGTGGAAGACTGCCGATTTTATAAGCATATGGACAGAAATATAAAAGTTATGTAAACCTAAAAGCGTATAGTTGAAACAATATTGAAAAATGATGAATAAGCAGGTTGGGGAATTCTCATAACAATAGCAGGATATGTCTGGTAAGGATTCCGAAACAAATAAGGAGTGGAAAGATGTTTGACAAGCTGGAAGATTTATTAATTCACTTTGAAGAAATTATGAGTGAGCTGGCAGAGCCAAATGTAGCAAATAATCAGGAACGTTTCCGTATGCTGATGAAGGAGCAGAGTGATCTGACTCCGATCGTTGAAGCATATAAGGAATATAAGAAGTCGAAGCAGGATATTGAAGATTCCCTTGCCCTTCTCGATGAAGAAACCGATGAGGATATGAAGGAGATGTTAAAGGAAGAGCTTGCCTCTGCCAAGAAACGTGTGGAGGAGCTGGAACAGAAGCTGAAAATCCTGCTGCTTCCCAAGGATCCGAATGATGATAAGAACGTTATCGTGGAAATCCGTGCTGGTGCCGGTGGGGATGAGGCAGCGCTTTTTGCGGCTGAGATTTACCGTATGTATGTGCATTATGCAGAAAGTCAGCGCTGGAAGGTAGAGCTCCTCAGTGTGGATGAAATCGGAATCGGTGGAATGAAGGAAGTAAACTTCATGATTAACGGACAGGGTGCTTATTCCAGGATGAAATACGAAAGCGGTGTTCATCGTGTACAGCGTGTTCCCGAAACCGAAAGCGGCGGCCGTATTCATACCTCGACTATTTCAGTAGCAGTAATGCCTGAGGTGGAAGACGATATCGATATTGTGATTGAGGATAAGGATATCCGTATTGACGTGATGCGTGCGTCCGGTAACGGGGGTCAGTGTGTTAATACGACAGACTCTGCGGTACGTCTGACCCATTATCCGACCGGTATTGTGGTTTACAGCCAGACCGAGAAATCCCAGATCCAGAACAAGGCCAAGGCTTTTGCCATCCTGAAAGCGAAGCTGTACGATATGGAACAGCAGCAGCGTCACGATGCCGAAGCAGAAATGCGTAGAAGCCAGATCGGTACAGGAGATCGTTCTGAGAAGATCCGTACCTATAACTTCCCGCAGGGACGTGTGACCGATCATCGTATCAACCTTACCTTATACAAGCTGGATAAAATTATGAATGGTGACATTCAGGAAATTATCGATGCCTGCATTGCAGCCGACCAAGCGATACGCTTAAGCAGATTAAATGAAGAGGCTTAGAAAGCCCGTATTTTCGGGGTTTTCGGGGTTTCTAGATTTTAGACGGAAGAGTGTATTTTGACACATTTTCGATGGTTCAGGGGTAAAAAACGACCTTATGTTCGGTCTGAATACTCCGTAGACACACTGTACAGCCCGAAAGTGTCCTGTTGATGTATGTATAGCTCGATTTTAGCCCCATATTCGGTACTTATCTGTGTTTGTGTCGAGCCCTATCGAAAAACGGTCTGAACTAACGCATCTGCCTTGGTTGTTGTTTTAGTCAGCATATTATAGTAAGTTAGGAGTCAGCAGAAGACAGGATAGAATTGGTTGAGCATTTATTTTGTTACGAGATAACGTTTGAGTTGACGGCTAGATAATGAGTATTTGGATGAAGGAAAAAGGGATTATTACGAGAAGAGGTTCACCCTCTTCTCGTTCCCTTTACCCGATAAGTTGTCCTTTACCCGATAATAAACTGTCTTTACTTGATAGGTTATCTTTTACTCAGTTACTTTCTTGTCCTCTTCTCGTTCTCCTTTACCCAACAATACACTTGGTCTTGATAGAGGACTTTGTTACCTTTTACCAAGTTACTTTCTTTTGTTTGATAGGATGTATTTTACCAGATAGCTTTATGTATTTTCGCATAGCTAAATGACATTAGATAACCTCGACAGTCTTGCTAAGTAGACTGTATTATCTTTACCAGATGACCCCGATAGGTATACTGCCTTTCCTTTTATCGAGTGTTAGACTGCCCCCACTTTACCCAATAGTCTTGATAGGGATTCCGGAGGCGGCGCCACCGCTTAGATAACCTCGAGAGTATAGCTTAGATTAAGGTTTGCTCTTGAGACTAGACATTTCGCTTCAGCCATCGACAGCTAGACAACTTCGATAGCCACCAACATCATAGATAACCCTCATAGACTCTCTCTACGAGGGTACAGATATCCTAGACTCACTTCACAAGTAGTATTTCCTCGACTACCTAGGTAGTTCCCAAGAGTTCCCCTTTACACCAAGCAGTTACCTCAAACTGATGTATCACCCTGTCCTCACCCCTTGAGTGTCCTCATGGTATTTTCCTTAAAGATGTCCAGATAGGTACTCGACAGGCTAAGTGTCACTCGCCAGTTTCTCTGCTTCAAGGGGTATGATTCAGAGTCATTTCCTCTCAGTTTCTCTGCTTCAAGGGGTACGATTTCTCAGGTACTCGCCAGTTTTCCTGCTTCAAGGGGTACGATTTCAAGGCATTCCCCAGTTAGCTTTCCCTTAACCAGACAACTACTCCACCCACTATAACTAACTTTACCAGACTTTGAAAGTGTTCAAGTAGTACGCTATCAACAGATAGTTCAGGTCTTTGGGGTACTTTTTCAGAGGTCTTTAGGATTTTCCAGACTGCTTAAGTAGCAGATAGTATTTCCCTTAAAGATATGCAGATAGGTACTTGACAGGCTCAGTATATTAAAGAGGTTTTTCTTGCTTCAAGGGGTACGATTTCGAGACTGTCTAAGTAGCAGATAGTATCCCCCTTAAAGATATGCAGATAGGTACTCGATAGGCTCAGTATTCTTATCAACCTTTAAGTGCTCAAGGGGTACTAATTCAAGTGTCTTGGGGTACGATTTTCCAGACTGCCTAAGTAGCAGATAGTATTTCCCTTAAAGATATGCAGATAGGTACTCGACAGGCTCAGTATTCTTAAGTCACATGAAAGTGTTTTGGGGTATCATTCAGAGGTCTTAGTGGTACTTTCCAAGGTAGCTTTCCATTAACCAGACAACTAATCCACCCACTATAACTAACTTTACCAGACTTTATAAGCCCGACGAGTTCCCAGCGAAGCCTTTGGCTTCGCCCCCTTTTACGTCATAGGAGCCACGGCATGTAATCAGATAGCTTTAAGGGACTCGACATCCCCCAGGTACTAGCAACAGATAGTTTGAGGTACTTGAAAAAGCTCCTGTCTTGGGGTACTGATCTTCTGTAAAAGTATTTCGAGTTGTCAAGGGGTATCAACTTCACTTGTTAAAGTATCCAGACAGAGTACCTTGATAGGTCAAATTGATTGAAGGGGTATCGATATCCTTGACGCAGACCTCTGCAACTATGCGAGACAATAGGTATTTAGGCTGACCTTGAGCGAAGCTGCGCTTCGCTCCTTTAGTTCATAGGACGCCCTGCGAGTGTACAGATAACAGACCCCATTAAGTATCACACCCACTTAATCTAACTTTACCAGACTTTATAGGTCACGCTAGTAAAGCAGAGTGAAGCGAGGTAGAGATGATAGAAATATTTTCGACTTCAAAAGGGGTACTATATCACCCACGTGGTACTATGCTTCAGATAGTCTATATTTCAGAATTTTTTCACTTTATATACAGATGGCATAATTATGAGAATTTTTATAGAGATTTGCCCTTTTACGAGACTGTACTTGAGCAGATTTTCCTCGGTATCAGAAGTTGTATTTTTGGTAGAATAAAAACAGTCTTTTGAGGGGTATTTTCACCGCCCCTCAAGAGACTGGGCACTTGTTTTGACGTGTGATTTATTTACAAATTACACTTTCTAACTATGTAACCCACCTCTTTAAACCTTACAAAATCCGACATGCTCAAAGACAGCCCTCACTTTTCACCAGTAGCCTTCTTTTCTAAGAAAGTTTTCAAGAATAAAAACTTTTTTGAGAATAATTTTGAGCAGTCTTTCTAAGAGAGCTGTTAGTATTTATCCTGTGCAGGTAGCTATCAGTACAGATGCAGGTTCTTAAAAAGTGTTTTTAAGCGTCTTTGGGGTACATTTTAAGAAAAAGGGGTAGAGACTGCGTTTTTTGCATGGTTTAGATGTTTCTTTAGGATTTGATTGCGATGTAATGAGCCTTTTCAAGATAAATGGGGTAGATTTGAAAGGGTTTTGAGATTTGAAGGAGTATCGAGACTTCTTTGGTATCGAAGTCTGTTAAAGGGGTACTTTCAAGACGTGGTTGGGGTAGAGATTTGAAAGGGTTTGGAGATTTGAAAGGGTTTGGAGATTTGAAAGGGTTTTGAGACTTGAAAGGGTTTTGAGATTTGCCGTTGGGTAGAGATTTGAAAGGTTTTCCAGACTACTTTGGTATTCAAGACTTTAAAGGTTTTCCAGACTGCTAGGATTTGAAGTCTGTTAAAGGGGTACTTTCGAGATTCGTTGTTTGGTAGAGACTTGCCACTGGGTAAAGATTTGGCTTTGGGTAGAGACTACAAAGTATTCCTAGTCTGTTAAAGGGGTACTTTCCAGACTACTTTGGTATCGAAGTCTGTTAAAGGGGTACTACTCAGACGATTTTTCGCATTCATAATAAAATACTTCATTTTTAAATATCTATGAATTTTCTTTCATATTTTCATTAACCTATCCACCCACCCACCACTTTTAATCAGTACTAAATATCCCAAGATAGCTTAAATAGCATCGACATCATGCAGTTTTGCTTTGTAGTAGGCAAAATTTTCTCTGACATTGTATAAATTTTTCAAGGTTAAAGAGGTTTTCTGATATTTCTTTGGTGTAATAGATATGTTTTTGTATTTTTTCGTATTGTTTTTGTAGACTTTGTTAAAGGGGTATTGATATACTGTAAGAAAACATTCAGTTTAAAAGGAGGATTTCAAAGATGGGTAAAAACCTAATAGTTCCTAACGTGGTTGAGGATATTTTAATGTTAGCGGAGAAAAAGAACAGGATTCAAGTAGGTGGGGTAAACGAAAATGAAGTATTTAATTTATTATATCGACTGGCAAAATTGACAGAGGATAAAAAGTCCTTTAGTCCGACAAGCTTGAAAAAAGCTAAGTCTTTATATAGTGTTTGTAGAAAGTATTCAGTATCAGCTTTGAAGAAGATGGGGTACGCTCCAAGAACTCCGGGAATAAAAAGTGAGATTAAAGGAGAAACATCAAAGATTCCTACATTGTTAAAAGTTTTGTGGTGGTACATGAGTTTTCAGGCACAGAACATTGAATTAAATTTTGGGGAAAGAGTGATAGAAGGAAAAAGGGGTATGGCAATAGGTGACCAGACGATTTTAGGTTTCCTTAATGAAGCGATTGAAAAAGTATTAGGCTTCAAACTTGCTAAGAAAACCTTTACAGAGTTTGCAGTTTCTCCAAGTAGATATTTGGGTGCAGTTACGTATAATCAAATTAAGTTGCCTAATACTTATGCAGGAGCGAAAGTAGATGCATGGGGGTACCCGATTAACTATTTAAGCAGAATAGTAAAAGAGTATGATATCTTTTTAGATTTGTTTGGTGGCGGAGGTTATGCGACACTTGCAGTAAATCCTCTAACAAACGTTGAGTATTATATAAATGAATTTTCATTTTTGATTACGGTGTATTATCAGGTATTGGCTGATGAGAGTCTGTATTTGCAATTTAAGGATTTGTTAGGGGTACTTGCTAAGGCTATTAAAGGTGACCCAGCCGCTATTCAGTACTTTGCAAATAAAGGGATAAATGGCTTGAGTGCTGATGATAGTGTCCAGAATATGAGGGAAATTTATTTATATTATATGGGTCTGATTAAGACTAATGATTTGAAGAATGTAGATAAGTGGCTTCAACATAGTTTGCGTATTAATGATAATGGTTTTTCAAAAGAAGATACTTATCACAGAATAGCAGCAGGGGTGTGTGAAAAACCTTTTGAAGACCAAGTATTTTCGATATCTGATTCTAAGTTGGTAGAAATAGCTTTAGCCTTTATGTTGAGATTCACGTTTACTACTGGAGCATCTAGTGAAAGTATATCAAGTATCAAGTCGAAAAAGATTGAGACTTTGCTTAGTATGTTAAAGAATGACTGCTTTGACGTAGCTCACGATAGATTCAGAAATATAAGGGGTATTGCTAATTCTGATTCTCTTGTTAAGGCAAATGAATTTATCATTGAGTATTGTTGTGGTCAGAAAAAGACTCTGTTAAATAAGCGAGAGACTTTCAAAAAGTGCTTGATTTATTCTGATAGTCCTTATCTTTCTACACAAGGTTATGATAATAAAAAGAAAGATGGTATAAACCCTGACAGTATGCATGAACTGATTGATAAGTTGGTATGGGCATCAGAAAGAAAGAACCATTTTATTTTCTCTTGTAGGGGTACTTGTACAACTACGCAAGATGTAAAATATGCCGTTAGATTTAAGTTATTTGATTTAGATAAATTAGGGGTAGACTTAGATAAGGGAAGAGAGTTTGAAGACTTAAAAGACTTGGAAGATTACATGACGCCAGGTATCGAGGAATACCCTACTCCGAGAGGTTGGAAGCACAAAACAAGTGAGTCTATATTAAAACTTTATCAGAAGGCAGCACTTGGAAATAAAATAATTTACGAGGAATTGTTCAAGTATTTCGATAATTTAGGCAAGTTTTATGTTTTAGTAACGATACCGAGGTCAGAAATAATTAAAGCTTGGAAAAAATTAAATCCAGTAGTCGTAGATAAAATTACTGCAGAAATAATGCGTGAGGAGCGTTTTTATAATTGGCAAGAGGAAATCGATGCTATGAATGTGGATGACCCAGATAAAGATATTGAAGAAGTCGATTTTGAGAGTAATATTGAGCCTAAACAAAATCAGCAGGTTGAAAAAATATTATCGAAGAAGGGATACAGTAAATCGAGTTGGAAAAGTTTGCAGTTAGAAGCTATAAAAAATATGCTTTTAACGTTGAGTATTATGGAAGTGTATATTACAGACTTTGATTATGTAGCTCCACCCGATTATCATGCGCAAGAAAGTAAAACTGACATTAGTATTTGTAGTTATATGAAGTTAACGTTAAAAGAGTTTCTTGCTATATTAAAGCAGTATATGGTACGAATTAAATAAAAGGGGTATTTATGAAGAGGTCTTGCACATTGTGTAAGGCTTCTTTTTATTTGAGAATAAAGTTAGGTATAGTGTAGATAAAGAGGAAATTTTAGCTGTTTTTTTATCGATAGATATATTTTTAATTCTGACAACTTCGGGGAAATTATGATTACTTTATTGGTTTGCTTTAAAAATTATGAAGGAGTGGTTAAGAATGAAAAAATTATTTAAGCTTAAAAGATTTATTTCTAGTCTGTTAGCGGTGATAATCATCGTATCTTCTTTTTGGGGTATGACACTTCAGACTCACGCATCTGAATCGAGTTCACCAACGACAAATTCAAGTTCACAGAATTTGATTTCGTCTTATTTGAATATGATGAAGTCGTCAACAATCAGTAATATAGAAACTGTGCAAGCTATGCAAAATGGTGACTTAAGAGTAATTTCCTTATTCTTATCTAATTTTTTAATACCTTTTGCATCGTCTTTAGATGGTGAGAAGCGTGATGAAAATATCGAGAATATGATTCCTATTTTGCAGAGTATTGGTTTTGATAAGGATGCAGCGAATCAGGTTATAACAAAGTCTTATGACTTGAGTTTGAGTACAGCTACAGAGTTATATATGAAATTACCTGCAGGTATGGACGTGGATTATGGATTACGTTTGAATGAGTCTACAGAGACGTTTGGTATAAACAGGAGTACCTTAACTAATGAAAAGTATGTTCAATATGTTGGGGGTACTGATTTTACGGATAGTGGAGACATTTACACTCCTGCAACATTGTTTCTGTTTTGGGCAGCAGAAAGTTTAACCAGTAGGGTAGATGAGAGTTATGTACTCGATAAGTATGAATTTTATCGTAAGGAAGGGGGTAGCTATGTAAAAGTCTTTGAGGTAAATAGGGACTTTACAGTTTTGTTTGCATCACTAATTAAGGATATGGATTTTTCTGACGGTAAAGTAGGTAACTCTTTAATAAATACGACTTTACCTGTTGAGGAGGAGTTAAATTTATCTGATTCTAAGTTTGCAAGTTTATTTATTGCAACTCAGAAGTTATACGTAGACTGGGTTGGAAATATTATTTGTGATTATGGTGATAGGCGAATTGTTGTTGTACCTGCACTGATGAATCCAATGACATTCTCAGTTGTAAAGGATGCAGAATCACTGTCAGGAACTGCTACAGAGCCTTTAAACATGTATACGAGTGTATTTGGTTTTAACAGATTAAATCAAGGTAGTATTGAGGGTAAAGAATTTAAAGCAATTTCACACGCAAGAGTATACGAATTGATGAGGAATACTGGCAGTAATAATAAATACGATCAGATTATGTGGTTTAGGTCTGATCGGGGTAAGAGAGATTTATGGGAAATGGCAGCGGAGGCAGGAATAAATAAAAAGATTGGAGGTAAGACACCTTCGTCTTTTGTTCTAGGTGCATTTACTGGTTTACCAGCATTAAAAGAGGAAATGGAAAGTTTGATTAAAGATTCTGCATCGAATATCTATATCGGAGCGAAATTGGAACCGACAGAAGATCCAATTAAAGATGCTTTTGATTATTATTTTTACTATGATGAGACTGCTGTTACATCGGGTGATGATACTTTATCAGGTTTTAAAGTGGCTGAGTTGCTGACTTTGGAAAATAAGGGTATGTATTTCATGGGAGGTACGACATGGTCAGGAGGTACAGATACAGAGTCAAAATCGTTGTATAGCCCAAAAGGGTCAGACAGTACAGTTTTGCCTTACCTGTTTTTGACCTATCTTATTGCGTATGTAAATTCTGCAGAAATGACAGCATCTGTTGACAAGGTAGCTATCAAGAAGGATGGGGAGGATTTCTACCTAGCTTTTAATTCTCAGAATTTTCCACAGGCGATCCAAGGCAGTATTGAGTGGACGACTACTGATATTACTACGGATGAGGTATTGAGTTTCGTATACTATTTATTGCATCCGTCAAAAGGGGTAGAGTATTTCGCAAGACTCATCAAGAATAAATTATCAGGTTTAATTGTTTCTTGGCATGAAGATATTGTCGGTAATACGAGTACGAATACTACGACAGGTGCTACAAAGTATGTAGGTTTCACGGGGTACACTACAATACCTAATCTTTACGATATTGAGTGGCTTGCAGGAGTGTTGAGTTACTTCGATGTAATTGTAGTTTACTTAATCATACTGATGTGTATTGTGTTATTATGTTATATAATTGTAGGTCAGTTATCGGTAACTAAGGCTTTAACAAACTTGATTATATTCAGTTTCTTAGCTTTCTTACCACCAGTCGCAATAAGTTCTGTAATAAATATAATTAACGTAACCAGTGATTCCATCTATAGTCGTAAGTTTGACTACTGGGCGATGACACAGGGCGAAACGTATATACCTTACTTAGTTGGGGATGGAACAGCGGATAGTGCAACAGGTATGCTTATCTCTCAGAGTTCAGGCAGTAAGGATAACAAGAGTGGTTATGCATCCAGTCAGGCAGTAAAAGTAAAATGGGGTACTCCGAAACGTGTGAAAGAGTTGGCAGGTTTGCGTGATGCTTTGAATAGACTGACTTCAGCTTCAGGTTTAGGAAATTCAGCTAGTATTTTGACGAATATGTTTAATAGCCAAAGTGATACAGAAAGCTTTGTTGATGATGCGTCTGTAACTTACTTGTATCGAGATTATTTGGATATCTATAAGTATGGTGCAGTAACCTATAACATTTATAATCCACAGGGGTATAACTTTGGCGGTGTTTCAACAAAAGACCCAGCAACAAATATGATTTCAGGTTCAGACAGGGTAAGTAAGGTTTGGAGTGAAACGAATGGGTATACTCAGTCTTTCTTCACAACTTCAGGAGTACAAACTGCTAAGTTGGTTATGGCTAATATGCCGAATTCTTCTTATACTACGGAAGAAGCTTACTTAGGAACTTCCAGTTTAGATGCTATAGCAAGAGGGTTCTTAGTAAGTACAATCTATACAAAAAACCCAGAGGGGTACTATGTAACCTCTACTCTTGCACCAAGTTTGTTCTTACGATTTGGTTCAGATAGCTTGAGCAGAATAGCTTATGATACAGAAAATATTAAGTCAGCCTACACTAATGGATTAAATATAAATTATCGAACAATAAAGGATTTGGGTGCCGGTTCAACAAAAACGAGTTATGGTATTCCTACTGAGAACTTTGATTATTCAATCAACAGTTTTATTGCTGATGCGAGTGCGGTTGTGCCTGTATCAATTGAAAGCAGTAAAATGAGAAAGAATTTATCTACGTTATACTACTCGTTATATTCTGAGTCACCTTATTATTACTTCAACTATAATACCAGAGACCAGCTTTTAGCATTGACTACGTATAAATATAATAAGTTAGCTATTCAGCAGGCATCAGTTACTACGGGTGCAATTAAAGATTTATTCTTGATGAATAATCAGGATTACTTCTTTAATTTGAATAATAATGCAGGAGATGGCTACGGGGAATTACGAGATTTCATGAATATGCATGACTTCTTCTACTACATTTTACCAGTATTGCAACAGGGTGTTGATAATGTAAACACTTTCGATGATTTGTTTGGTATGTATCTGTATGACGACTCAAGTCTGGGGTACGATTCAGGAGGAAATATTTTATATGATGGAGTTTCCTTTGATGATATGCAGGCAGTTGGAAAATACATGGAGAGTAAAAAGTGTAACGAAGAAGAAATTTACAAGGTTTGGCACGATTACAATGTGTATTCGTTATATAACACCTACACCACTTGGCTTGCAACAATGAATGATTGTAACTATGCAGACAAGGAAACGATTGTTGTAGCAGGAGAAAAATTCGTGGTTAAAAATCCACTCGACCCTACATCATATTTTACAGTTGATGATAATGGTGTTATGAATGCAGGAAGATACATGGTATTCAGTAGAAGTGAAATGGCTTACTACGGGTTATCTATGTCTGAGTTGACTCAGGTGGAACAAAGGATTATAAAGACTCAGGATGCGGTATATAAGGAGTCTTTAAACCTTATGAACTACTTTACCTTGTCTAACGAGACTCTGATTCATGCTTATTCCTTTATTCAGTTATTTGAGTTCAATAAGCAATTCAGTCAGAAGAGTTTGGTATCATCAAATCTGACTTTGTATCCACAGGGGTATGAATTAAAAGCGTTTACGCTTGACGCATATCTAAGACTTATCGTTGCTGAGTCAAGTGGCGAAGCAATAATGCAAGACTCTTATGATGGATACAATGAAAGTATTTATATGCGAGTTTTACAGAATACATCGATATTCTTTGGGTTTGTACTTTTAATAAATGACTTTATCTGTATGTATGCTTTACCTATCATACGTTTCGTATTCATATTAATTATCTTTTTGGTAAGTTTGTGTATGATAATCGCAGCAGCCATAAAGCTAAACGAAGATAGTTCAAATTCACTGATAGCGTCCTGTTGGAAGAGTTTGATTTCTCCATTGCTATCTTTTGGAATTGTGAGTGTAGGTCTTGCATTTGTAGTGTCACTGTTCATGAGTAACGGAGCACAAGGGGTAACTCAAACGAGTACGAGTATTTCTCTCGGAGACCCTACAATGGTACTATTGTTGTTGATTGCAATTAATGTGTCAGCAATCGTACTATACTGGAAGATTACAAGTAAGTGCTTTAAAGACTTGGTATTCTACCTCAAGGCTATTGGACAAAGTGTATTAGGTAATGTTGCAGGAGCACTTCAGAAGCTTGGCTTTATAGCGATGACAGGAAAACGTCAGAGAGGTAGCAGGTTTACAAGGGGTACTAGCTATAATGGTTCAGCAGCATCTGACAGTAGCGTGAGAGGTAAAGAGAATAATCCGAGAGCAGGTAAAGCAGGTATAGGCAGTGCTTTAGGCGGAACAGCAGCAGGATTAGGGGTATACAATACTAAAAAAGAATTAGAACAGAATGCTCAAAACGGGTCAAGAACTCAAGACTTTAGACCAAGTACTTCTAAGTATAATCAGAAGGCATCGTCTAGTTCTGATGTTACAGCTCCTACAAGAAATAGTTATGAGGCAGCAAAACAGAGAGCGTTTGAAAAGGGTGCAGAAGCTAGAGCAAAAGCAGAAAGTAGTCCAGTACCTATGCGGACTCGTATGAAAGCGGAGGCAAGAAGCAATAAGGCTAAGTTACAAGCTACAAAAGGTCTTGCAAGCAGTACAAAGGATCTTTACAAGAAGGGTCACCTTGTTCAGGGTACTAAGCAGGCAATAAGAACAGGTAAATCTGGCTTAGGTTATGCTAAAGGCATGGTTAGACAGGGTGCATTTACTGCAGGTAGTAAAGTTGAAAGAATAGGAGTGAGGGCAGGAAAAGCAGTAATGAATACCAAGGCAGTTCAAGTAGGAGTTAAAGCAGGCAAATCCGTAAAACAGGGGTATGGTTCTGTTGTTTCTAAGGCTAGAAGTTATGTTGCTGAGGGTAGGACACTTTCTGAAAGAGGTAGAGTAATCAGTGAGTCTACAACTAGGCGAGGTCAGGCAAGCGCAGCATCCATAATTCGTGGAAGAGTTGAGAGTGCAGGTAGAAGAGCAGAAAACGCTGAAATGAGTGCGTTTAAAGATTTAAAGAGAGAAAATATTCAAGCTATCCGTGAGAGAAGAGTGAAAAAAGAGTTAAGAGGTTTATTTCCAGAGAGGTCTTTTACGTAATGTGTAAGATTTCCCTCTAAATTTCAGAATTTTGCGAGATAGCTTAGGAATATGCAAGTGTGGTTTCGGTGCAGGAGTCTTACGTGAAAACGTAGGACTCCTTTTTGAGTTATAAAGGGGTACTTCAGCCTTATTTTTGTCTGTAGATACGAAATTATTTTTTGTATCTTTGAAAGGATTATGTCTAGGAGGTTATGAATTATGATTGAAAGAATTGAGCGTTTTACGCAGAAAGATGGTTTAAGGATTTTAAAAGTATTTCTTCAGAGCAATAAAATTATACCAACGGGAGATTTCTTTTATTGCGAAGAGAAGCACGAGGGTTTCCTTTCCAGAAAGAGTTGGTTTTTGCACAGTAGTGATCGACCGTCAATAATCAGGGGTACTACTTGCGGAGTTTCAAAACCTTTTTGTTTACATCAAGAGATAGTTCGACAAGAGGTTGGAGATCCCACTGTACACGCAAACCACAGGAATTGTGTGAAGTTTGATGACGTTTATGAACAGAATTTGTTTGTTGCTACAAGGTCTGAAATTATTCATAACAGACGGAGCACTGGTTATAGGATAGCACGAAATGTGTTTTATCCGACAGTGGCTTGTGTGTCTGAGACTTATGTATTGCACTGTCTACATAGCGAAGTCGAAGCGTTAAAAGCGCAAGTAGCCTTAGAAAAAGAGTGTTATACAGGTTATATGTATAATTTCCTTGAAGATAGACGCTCAGACTTGGATTTGCTGATTGGAGTGCGTGAAGGGGTACTAACTCAGGATGATGCAACTTATTTGTATCTACAAAGATATGCAAGAAACCCTTGGTTTTATTTCAGATACGATTTACAAGAGACTTTTGAGTATTATGGATTGCGTGAGCCAGAAGAAGGGGTAGACTTTTTGGAAGATTCTGAAGGGTTTATGACAGATTTAAATGGTGTTCGCTTAGTTCCAGAGAATTGGTTGATGAGTAAGTCTTATAGTTTTTGAGATTCTGCCTTATGGCTTATCTAATATAAAAAGAAAGGAGACTGTCTGTACTGTTTATAAAGTTGAAGCTACTCTGCCTAGTAGGTTTTGACTTTATCCTGCACACCCAGTACAGACAGTCACAGGTATGAAAGGTTATGAAGTTTATTGTTAAAGTTTTTAGTATGAGTGAAGAAGAAGCAGTGGTTTCGGGGTACTTTCGTGCGTCTGATAAAGATGAAGAGGAACTGCTTCAAGTTATGGTTGCTGTCTTTGAGGAGATTGAGGTGTATTCCAACAAACTTGCATCGAATGAGAAGACTTTATTGTTTAAGTCTGTGAAATTAAAGACTTTGCTTGACAGTCTGCAATTTATTCAAAGGGAGTTGGAAGTACCTATTGAGATTGTGATTTCTCATAATCTTGTAGGTGATTCTGAAGAGTTGATGAAGCAGTTAGAAAAGAATCAATAAGGAGGATTAAAGGGGTATGGATAAGAAGGATAGTTTTGCTGAGGTTAGTACTCATGAGGTAGAGGACGAGGATTTAGGTGGCTTAACTTATGGTGCTTTTCGAGATGGAGTTAAGCGTATGCAGCAAGAAGAGTTAGAAGTCGAGGATGAGGACTTTGGTAATGAAAATTTAGTCTTTTCCGAGGGGGGGTATCGCCAAAAGGAGTTGGAAGAGACGGCTTCACCTCTAATCGATGAAAAGGTTAAAGAAGCTGTGAAGGAGCATAGCAGTAGGATTAAGCGTGAAGCAGCAGAGTTATTTATTGAGCGTGACAGCAATATTCTGTCACAGATAGAGGACTTAGAAGCGAAGAAAAAGAGGGACTTAAAGAGAAAGAAGCGTAATGCTTTTATTCGGGGTATTATTTGGAAAGTTGCTTTAGTAGCTATTATAGTTATCTGCTTAACAAATAATCAAGTGAGGTCTTTGACTCAAACAGTAGTAAAGAATTTGTATACTATGGCAGTTGACCTGTTTACAAATGAAGAAATCAGTTCTGATGAGTTGGTAAACGATTCTTTAAAGCAGCTAGGAGCGGAAATCAATGAAAAAAATACCAGTCAGAAAGTAGTTATTGTAGATGACTTGGACGAAGCATTAAGTGAGAAGGAGGTAGATGAAGCAGGTATAAAGCGGTAAGAAGTGGTTAGTAGCACTCGATATTAAAGAAAGTATCGGGTGCTATTTTTATGTATCGTGGTAGTCAGAGGTTATTGAATACAGATTTCCTCAAAATTTCAAGGTTATTTTGTTTTAGTGAGTGTGTCTTAAGCTAATCAGAATAACCTTTGCTTTTCGGGGTATCTATGCTATAATATAGTCGATAAAATCTCAGTTAAATACTATATTTCAGGTCTAAAACCATCCTGCCGATACGAAATAAAGTTTATTAAAATTAAAATAGGGAGGTATGTTTTATGAAACTTGCTGAGATTAACGAAATAGCTGATGTACTGGGTGTCCAGAAGGCAACAGTAACTCGCTATGTGCAGAAAGGCGATATTGATATTGCACAATATTCGTGTGCCGGACGTCATCTATATGATATGGATGTTATACGGGAAAAGTATCTGGGGGACGCTTACAAAGATTCTGAAAAGAATATTACTGTTGAAGAAGCATCGAGAATTATTGGTGTTTCCCATGCTACTTTAAACCTGTATATCAGAAAGGGTTTTATCGTACCCTCAGTTATGTTACAAACGAATAGAATGTACGTGGATATTGATGATGTTCTGTTTATGAAAGAAGCAGTTGGTCTAAACGGTAGATTAGGGGTAATGCTTAACAGGAAAGAGTTTGCAGAAAAAGTTGGAACAGGTATTGAAGTATTGAATAAGTTGGCAGTTAACGGTAGATTCATGCCAGACGTGATATTCCCGTCAGGGGAGTTTGCTTATCGTAAAGGTTTGGCAAAGTATTTTAAGGGGGCTGAATATTATGAAGAATAAGAAAGTAGTAGCATTAGTTGGAGCGTTAGCAATCGTTGTAGTCGGGGTATCGATTTTCGTGTTTGCACCGAAAGATAGCGGTTCTGCTGAGATGGCTCAAGAGGTTGTTGAAGCAGTAGAAGAACCAACAGTTGAGATTACCGAAGAAGTAGTTGAGGAACCAGAAGTTGTAGAAGAGGTTCCGGAAGTAGAAGTGGCAGAAGAGCCCGAGGTAGTTGAAGAAACCACAGAAGTTGAAGAAACTTCAGAAGAAGTTTCTATTGTCGATGTAGCTGAGACTTCCGAAGAGGTTTCCGAGGGCACAGGGGTATCTACTCAGACGGAAGAGGTTAAACCAGTAGAGCCAAAGCAGGAAGAGGTTAAGCTTGCGGAGACAAAGCCAGTAGAGACTCAGCCTACAGAGTCAAAGCCGGTAGAAACTCAGCCACAGCAGACTCAGTCACAGCAGACTCAGCCCCAGCAGACTACAGTGGATGTGCAGAGAGATGCTATCGTTGCCGAGTTGAATGCAATGGGAGCGAATTGGGGAGTTACTGAATCGACAAGAACGATTGGAAATAATACAGATTATAGCATTGGTGCAGGAATGCAGTGGGAGTAATCTATTAGTTTTCTAAACATTATACGATATAATTGGAGATAGTATTTAAATATAAGAGATTCCCTAGTAGTCTTGGTGACTACTAGGGATTTCGTGTTTTCAAGGGGTAAATTTTCTTCAGAAAGGAGACAGGTTATGAAGAAAGTATTAAAACAAGTGGTATCGATGTTACTTGCAATGATTCTTGTCCTAGGGGTATGGCAGACGCCAGTATATGCGTGGGACGATAATGGACAGGGAAATCAAGGCGGTGGAGGTACATTAAGTCTAAATGGTAAAGATGGTATAAACCCATTCAAAGCAGGTTGGTTGCTTTGGGTTTCAGATTCATCGGGGCATCCGATATTGGGTAAGCCTGTTACAGCAGTTTCGGCAGGAGGGTATAAGCCGACCAGTACGAGTGGTGCAGCTACTGCAGAAATTTTAATAACTCGTTTTGGTGACAAGGCTACCGATATTCAGTATGATATTAAAGCTCCATTTGGGGGTAATCCTGCAACAATGACTGGAGATGCTATAACGGCATGGCTTAAGAACCCACAAAAGGGGTATGATTCAGGTGCCGCTTATGTGTTAGTTGATATTTTAGGTTTCTCTAAGGATGAGGTTGATTCTTTGATGACTCAAGGCAATATTTATCTCAATTGTGAGACTTGGTGGGCGGGCGGAGTTTACCAAGGTTCTTCTCATACAGGAATTTACCTTATAGGTACTCCGACTGTATGGGCAAGAGTCACGCAACCCTCTAATTGGCTAGGACGTTACACGCATCAGGTCTTTGTTAACGCCAATGCATATAAAGAGGCTTGGTTAGGTTTGTCGGTTCCGAGTTCCATAACGATTAAGCATTCTTCAGAAGAAATACGTTCAGCAGTTGGTTTGGGTATCTCATCCATCCGCCTTAAGCCAGGTGACCGCCAAGTGATAAAGTGTTATTATACTGCAGGAAAATTAGACAGTACCTCTTATTCCTTTGCAGACGAGTCCTACGAAATCAAAGATGAGGGTTCGTACAAAGCAAAGGACTGGTTCGTATCTGAGAAGAAGTCCCAGCGAAGTGGAGACACCGAGTTTTCCTCTTTCCAGTCGGAGTTGCCATCAACTAGAAGTGGCTATGGGGTATCGAATATCACGTTCACTCCAAAAGAAAAGGCTCTCGTCATTAAATATGAACGGCAGGAGGAACCAGTAGTCCGTGAACAGAATGAAGATGCTATCAGAGCACACGAGTTGAATTATATTTTTCGCTATGCTGATGGAAAACGAGATGAGGTAGCAGGCGCAGACAGGTCTTACGCAGGAGCAAATTTCACCTTTAACTCAGTTAAGTCACAGTACGAAAGACCCACTTCAGATACTGTTCAGGGTTGGTACACAGATGAAGATTATGAAGTGGTTGAGACGCATGACGGTGATGTTGTAGGTTTTCAAAACGCAGGTCATCCAGTTCATTATTACAACGAAGCAGTAGCCGACCCGATTTGGTTGGGTTGGAATGATACAAAAGACCCTTTCAGTTTGGAAGAAAACATTTCCCCTCATTACGCATACAACGTATCAAGATACCTGTGGGAGCCAGAGTTAGTTGTATGTGAGTATAGGGAAGGAGATAAGGGGTACGCTTCAGACGTCTTAGGCTTCACCGTTGGAAAGGTTGGAGCATTATCCAGTGCAGATATGCCCGAAAATACAGAGTCCACTTTGGGTGATGTTAAAGCAGATCACTACGAGTATACGGCACAATTACAGGAGTATTGGCAGGAAAGAGACTACCTTGGCGAAGAATATTCAGACGGTAATTCTTATGAGTCTAAGGATGACGCTCCAGAAGGGGTAAAGTCCACGAGCATCTATTCAGATTGGAGAGACTGCGAGGGTACAATCTCCCATATTATCGAAGCAGCCACTGTTGATATCGAGCATTACTGTGATAAGTATCGAGTTATGGTAACACCGAGTGCGAGTATCTCGACGGCAGGCGAAATCAACTATGAGGCTAACGGTAGTTGCTTATTGGGTGACTACAGTATGACTCAAGTTCTGAATACTCAGTTGCACGGGGTAGCCAAGCTTTGGGCAGAGGTACCATATACGCAGTGGGTGACTTCAGATTTGGTAAATTACTCAGAGCCAGTAAACGAAAAGATTTATATGATGGGTGAATATGAGAAAAAATGTACGCCGCCTGCGTTACACGGATATAACACATTTATTACAAATAATCAGGGAGTTTCTACTTTGTCCTCTCCCCAGACAGGAAAATATGCAGCCAATATCAATGACTACTACTTAGATAGGGGTCATTATATAACTGGTGTAACCCAGCAAGGTACTGGTTTTGAAGTTGCCAGTCTGTTCCAAACTCACATGATTATAGGGTCTGTCGTTTTCGATATCACTGATGATTATGACCTTAAAAATACGTGGGGTAACGGTTGGATAGATGCCCAGCCATCCCATGAAGCATATGCAGCACAGTTGGAGGCGAATTCAGACGTCGAATTATATTTACAGTATAAGACGTCAGATGGCGCAAACTTCCGTGATCCGTTCAAACTAAATTCTGACTGTGGTTTTACTCGTAGAGAAGACGATTCGAGGGAAGTCCATATCAAGTTTGCAGAAGGTAGGATTGTAGAAGGTAAGGATGAATTAATTTCTGCAATTAATTGGTCTATGAACGTAAGTAATGGAGACGCTATTCTGAGTCAGTGGGGTCTTGAAGAGATGCTTGACCGTATGTTCATATCCACTACGGACAGTAAGCTTCAAAACGCTTCAGGGAACGATCTTTCAGGAGCATCAGCCTTAGAACGAAGCAATCCGTGGTATGATGAAGAAAGTATTGCAATAACCTTTAAAGTTTTCCGCACAGAATTGACTTGGGGTGAGCAGATAGCATCAGACAAAAACGATTACAATATGCTACGTCAATCGAACTGGAGTCGGTATGCCGAGGAGAACGTGGATACAGCCAATACACTTCGTGCGGAGTTCTATTCGAGATTAGTGTATCGTCAGGATACTATCTCAGCCGATGGGTATAGTTTCGATCACCCTCAGACGGTGCGTGTAGATTACTTAAACAATGCGGATTTCGCAGTGAGTTCGCAGACTACAGATGATCGACATAAGTAAGTTTCCTCTTAAATATGAAAGACTTCTATCCTTGAGGTAGGAGTCTTTCTTTTTGTCTATATATCAGGGGTACTTTCAAGCTTTTAAAAATATTTTTTAGGCATTTCTTTGTAACAAGATTTTTACTGAGTCGTTTCTAAACTGAGTAAAGTCGCAGGAGTATGCGAAAAAATTATTTTATTTTAAGGAGGAATAAGATTATGGTAACAGGTATTGAAAAGTTTACTCAGAAAGATGGCTTAGAGGTATTAAAGGTTTGGCTTTCGCCTACTAAGGCTTTCTCAAATGGTTCGTTTTTTTATTGTGAGGCAAGAGATTATGATTTAGTTCTAGCGTATAAGAATTGGACAATTTCTGACCCGAAGCATCCTTATGTGCGAGCCGTTGCATCTATAACTTCAGCAGTTTCTCATCATTATCACTTTCATATAGAGATTGCTAAAAAGTATTGTAGTGAACTGCCCGAGGCTATTGATCATTATAACGGAGTTGAATTTGACTGCGTAAATAGTCCAAATTTGTTTTCGGTTTCTCAGGAACAAAATACTCGGAATAGACGAGGTAGGGGGTACGAAATAACACCGTCAAGTTCTTTTTCTGCTTTGATAAAGCTTCATGGCAAATTACTTCGTCCTTACTCTACAGTACGAGATGAGATACAGGCTCTCGCACTTCGCAACCAGTTAGAGCAGACTTGTTTTTCAGACTACAATTACAATTTTTTAGCCGATAGACGTACAGATTTAGATTTACTACGACAAGAACGGGAGGGTGTACTGAGTCATGATGATGCAGTATACTTATATCTCAAAAAGTATTCAGCTAACCCTTGGTTTTATTTCAGATACGACTTAGCTGAAGCCTATGAGTATTATGGTTTAGACAAGCCGGAAGAGGGCAAAGATTACTGGATTGCTAAAGACGGCTTCATGGTAAATAAAGACGGTGTACGTTTACTTCCGAATGACTGGTTGAACAAGAAGGCATAAGTGATAAATGGGTCAGTACTCCTAAATAGGGGTACTGACCTTTTTATTTTTGCAAGGTTATGTAGCTTTTGTTTAGTCCTGTTGATTGATATAGAGAAAATCTAGTTTATTTGGGGTATCCTTTTCAGTATCGACTATTAAACGAGAATTTTTGTAAAGACAAATTATCTTTACGAGACATTAGTTGAGATAAATCTTATATAGTAGGGTGGATGATTAAAGGGTTACTACGAGAAGAGGTTCCAACCTCTTCTCGCTCCCTTTTACCCAATAGGTTATCTTTACTTGGTAGTAAGATAGTTTTACTCAATAATAAACTAGTCTTGATAATTGAGTCAGTCTTTATAAAGGATTTTTCGCTTGGGTAAATAATACTAGATGACCTAAATATCTCTCAGGTACTCGATAGGTTTTCCTTTCTTTATGTGAGTTAGCTATTTTCGCATGGGTAAACGATATTAGATAGCCTTGATGTACTCGATAAGCTCTCCTTTACTCGCTAAGTTATCTTTTACTCAGTTACCCAACATCATAGATAACCCTCATAGACGCCCCTGCGAGGGTACGGATATGCTTGAAATACTAGACGACCTAACCCATCCAGATAGCTTTATGTTTCTCCCCGATACAGATTGCCTTTGTGTCAAGTAATTAGTATTGCTTTAGGTATTACAAGATAAAGGCTTTGTATTAAAGTTTTGTATTAGTTTATTTGAAGCTGATTTTTGTATCTCAGCCACCTTGCTGTCAAAGGGGTATCATTCTTCGCTACCTAACAAGATAAAGGTTTCGTTATTCCAGATTCAATCAAGATAACTCCAGTGTCTAAGAGTATCCAGACCTTAAAAGGGGTACTCTATCCAGACTCCACCAAGATAATTTCAGTGTCTTAAAGTATCCAGTTTTGTCAAAGGGGTAGTCTATCCCCTCATCAGAGACAACCCCTACATCCACCACATCTAGCTAGTCCAGACAGCCTTTAGCGAAGCCTTTGGCTTCGCCCCCTTTTAAGTTTAGGAGCCACGGCATGTAATCAGATAGCTTCAGGTTCTTAGCTATTCTCACCAGTATCAGGTATCTTCACTAAAGATTTCTCAAAGGGGTATTCTACTCACCCACACCCAACAGACTCCTCACCCAGTATTCCAGATAGTTTACCCACCTTTTATTTTCCCGATTGTATCAGTATCCAGATTGTGTAAAGGGGTATCACATCTCGATATTCCCACTCACCCACTCAATTTAACTTTACAAGATTCGACAGGTTTAAAGACAGCCCTCACTATACATCAGTAGCCAGTTCCCATAAGAATTTTTCCTCAGAATGTATCCCTTAACGAGACAGGGTACAAGTTTGTTCCTCGCTCTATAAACCAGTGTTTATCCCTAACAGATAGTGGTATGTATGGGTAATATTGCTTTCAACAGTAGAAAGGTTTTAAGTGATCTTGGGGTACTTATTCAGATAAGTGCAGTATCTTTGAGCGTTCTTGGGGTATCGATTCAGCATCAAAGGGGTATTTTCCAGAGGTCACTGGAATGGTGCAGATACCGCCGCCCCTGGGCGAGCATCTACAGGCATCCTGCCGTCAGTATCAAGGCTCTGCCGTCATCAAGGCTTTTGCTCCTAGTCATCAGTATTTACCATTAGCAAATCACATCTTCTTGATATATAGCCAGAGTTCTCTGGAATATCCCCGACTCCTAGCGACTAAAAGTAGAGACTCCCCGATACACCCGAAGTTTTGATAGGTTCGTGAAGTTACAATGAACCTAAACTAAGTTTACTATGCGAGATATATGCCTTATCAGTAATAGACTTTATAGGAAAACGGGAGTTAAGGGGAATATAAGCGAGGTTTGGTTGCTAAAGCGATAGTAGGTTGTAAAATAGGCAGTAGTGATTTGTGTGTTTTAAAGTATAAAAGGGGTACTTGTTCAGTATCAGGAACTAGCTTTCCAGATAACTGAAAAGTATATTCAGTGTCTGAGGGGTAGTTTCCAGAGTTCTCTGAAAGGTATATCCAGTGTCAAAAGGGGTATGTATTTAAGTTTTTCCAACAGCAAATTTATCCTCTCTAACCTATCCATTTACCTGTTTTATCTAGTACAGATAGGTGGAGGGTGCGAAGCTGCGCTTCGCCCCTTTTAAGGTCTAGGAGCCACGGCATGTAAGCAGATAGTATCTATTGCAGAAGGTATTGGTTTGTGTTTAGTGTCAAAAGCTGTTAAAGGGGTAGTCTATTCCCTAAGCCAGTACCCACTCCACTAAATCAGTAGATAGATATCTCCATTTAACAATTTCCCCGACTTTCTCAACATGCTTGAAATCTGCACCATATTTCCCTTAACCCATTCACCCACCTCTTACTTTTAATCAGTACCCAACATTACAAGATAGCTTTGATATACTCAACGTACCTCACTCTATACAAGCAGATAGTATAAATCTGGTATAGATTTCCTCAAAAAGTGAAGGTAGTTTAAGTTTTTTGAGTGTGCCTAGGCGTGTATGAGGTCTTACCAGTTTTCTGTGTCTTGGGGTACTTATACGCTTTTTAAAAGCGTCAGGTACCTGCCCCGACAGACAAGATAACTTAAGTAGGTTTTGATTGTCTAAGGGGTAGTCTTTGAGTATCTTAACGATAGGTTTCCAGATGACAGAGATTTGAAATTCAGTGTTCTTTAATGCAGTAGTCCAGATGACAGAGTGGTGGATTTTAAGTGCTTTAGGGGTAGATTTTCAGAAGCTTTAGAGATAGGTTTTGAGTGTTTTGGGTAGGATTTCAAGTGTGATTGAGTATTTCCCCAGACAAAGTATTCATACACCTGCTTTAGTATTCCAGATAGGGGAGGGTGCGAAGCTGCGCTTCGCCCCTTTGGGTCAGGAGGCGCCGCCAGCATATCAGTGTCTTTGATAGCAAAAGGTATCAAAGGGGTATCTAATCAGTTAAAGGGGTATCGTTTCCAGACATCCTCCCTTATTTTAGCTGTTTCTTATTTTAAAGATATGTTGATAACTCTGATAAATGAAACGTATAAGTTAGGAGGTTTTTTAGAGATGATGGATTTAGATTTCTTTCAGGGTATTAGTTTATACTTTGATAACAAAGGTTGGCTATATTTGAAAGCAGACCAAGTAAAGTATCTTGCAATAGGCGACAGGGATATAAGTAATATTTCTGTTCCTAATGGTAAAAGATTAAGTTTGGAACAGGTACGAAAAGATGGTATAGCTTTGGATAAGGTATTTCCTTGTGCTGATAATTTTTGTCTGGTTACAAAAGGGGTAGATTTGTCTGAGTATCGAGGTCTTTGTGGCTTTCGTATGAGAACACACTTTGGTAAATATACTTTAAGTTTCCAGACTGTATCCAGTCAGCTAGATTGTGGTGCATTATTCGAGATTATTAAAGTGGACGAAAAGGGTAATAGTCTTTTGTTGGTGACGTGTTGGAATTTGTTCTATAAGGCGAATGTAGATTCCTTAGACAGATGGGATTCGTTAAAGAATGTGTCTGTGTATGGTAACTTTATTGAAAATCCTTACAGTTATTCCGATTCCAGGGGTAGACAGGAGTCCTTTGCAAAGTTGGGAGAGTATTTTCTTAACAATAGAACTCATCGTTGGAGTATACCCTGTGATTCAAGGTATGAGGATACGCTTGAAGAGCCTGTGATTGTAGAGAGTAGTGTGGGTGGCTTTGTTTCAGATTTAGCAGGAAGTAGTAAGGATGACTTTGTTTCAGATTTTGAAAAGTGTTTTTTGTTGTAAGGAGTGAGGTAAATGTATAAGATTTGGTTGTTGATATTACTGATTATGAGGGGTACTGATTTTAAAGGCTCTGAGGATGTTTTCCCAGTTATTAGTCCTTACGATATTGTAAATCGAATTTAAGCAGGTTTTGACAGGCTTGAGTGCTTTATATTCTTTGATGTAACCGGGTAAGGTATGCTTTTTTATTAGTTTCTGAGGGGGTTGCATAAGATGCCCCCTCTTCCTCCTAGTTCATAACTTTTCTTTTTTTAAATATTCCCTTCGAAAACGAGAGAAGACTGAAGTGTAAAAGCTTCAGTCTTTTCTTGTGCGTAAATATAGACGGTACTGAAAATCGTGATATGTTAACAACTCTGAATATAAATCAGGTAAGGCTCGCTAAAAGGGGTACTTTCAAGAAAGGAGAAAAGGTTATGAAGGTTACAAACATTACAAGATTACTCAAGTTAGTAAGAAAGCAGGGTAGCCCTTGCGTAGAGTTTGCTATTTCCTCTCGTATAGACGGCTCAAACGTATTTGCGGTGATTGATGGCGAAAGGGGTAGACAGGAGACAAAAAGGGTTGAGTTTGATGTTAGGGAAAGAGGTGAGTTTCGTAAAGAAATCAAGAAGTATGGGAGGGGTATTCTTAAATCTCAATTTCATTACGAGACAGTTAGTTTTACCTTTGCAGAGTTAGATGGTTCTTCTTACATTGTAGAATATCTGCAAGATAATACAAACGTACTGGAGAGTACATTGTCTATTAAAAGTGGTTCTGATTTCTACGATGTTTATCGGGGTACGATGAGAGGAAATTTATCAGACATCGACTGGCTTCGAGAGAAAGCAGAGATTCTTTATGAGAAGTATGTATCTGGTGAGATTTATCAAGGTGTTGTTTGCGTGATTGGGGGTAGAGATTATGAAAAGAAGATTACTGAGTAGTTTATTAGTTGCTATAACTTTAGCAGTGAGTGTTCCTGTTCCAGTTTATGCTAGTGAGGACAGTAAGATTGTTGGCGAATTAGACTTTCAATTAGATGATTCAGTATTTGAAGAAATTGATTCAGCACTGGATGGAACAGTAAGAGATGGTCTAGAAGAAACAGATCGTGGCAACTTGGAAAATTGGGAGAAGAGTGTGAAGAAAGCTAATCGAGGTGAAAAGGTACGTGGAGTTGCCTTTAAGCTATTCGTAGCTATAGGCGGAGCATTGCTTATTTGGGGTACTTACTTCAATAAAAAGAAGAAGGATAGGAGAGGTTGATTATGGTAAAGGATAGAGAAACAGTAAAAAGGGTGTTAAGTGTAATAGCGTTGAGTGTAGCTTTGGGGTTTAATGCAGAGTATGCAGTATCTCAAACCAGTTCTATTCAGATATGCCAGAGTATCGAGGATGAGAAAAAGAAGAGAGATTTCGCTATCCTAACAAGGGGTAACGTATCAAGGAAATCTATCCAGTCAGCCAGAAGGTTATTAAACGAGATGCTTAGCGATAAGGTTCGAGAGAGTATGGTTGGTGGAGATTATTTGACTCTTGTTGAGGATAAGGAATTCCAGCGGTACTGGCGGTCAGATTACAAAAGGGGTATGAAGGATAAGAATAAGAGCATTAGGATTTATGTAGCAGCTTCACAGGTAGAGTTGATGCTACCTGCCGTTTTAAGAAAATTAAATTCACTTTTCTAGTGAGATTAAAGACCTTGGCTAGTAGTGCTAAGGTCTTATTCACGTTATAAGAAGCTTCATGGAAATTGTGAAACTTTTACTTGGTATCAGGTATTTTTTCTGTGTTTGAGCGGTCTTTAATCTTTGTATCCTTGGAGGGGTATTGCTTTGGAGGTTGCAAACAATGAAAAGCTTGTCTTATGAGATGTCACTAAGTGAAGAGACTTATGGGTTTTTATTTAAAGATGTGATTGAGAATAAGGTTTCCTTAAGTACTTTGGATTATAGCTTAGAGATTATTATAAGTGCCTTGAATGGTGCGATTGATTTCAATAAGCCTTTCAGTATTGAAAAGTTTGCATCAGTATCCAGAAAGAATGACCGCTTGGAGAGGGTAAGCACCTTTAAAAAGATAACGTACTTCGAGGAAGAAGGAGGGATAGAGGTTATTGATGAAAAAGATGATTTTGCAGAGTTAGTAGATGAAGATGAACTCAAGTATGCAGTAGCGAAGCTGAAAGGTATCCAGTATATCAAGAGTCTTGACAGATATGTTGATATTGTATCAGCGATAAAGAGTGCTTCAAGGGGTATCTTACCTGCTATTCAAAGCATAAAGGAGGTGTGTGAAGCAGATGAGGAAGTAGCAGAGTTGGTTAAATTGGTATTAGCCAGTGGAAGAAGTATCGAAGAGTTGTTCTAGGAGGTGTGATTTGGTTGTTGAATTACTTATTCTAGTTTTGGAAGCTTTGGTTTTAGGTTTTATCGGTTGGCTAATTATAAAGGATTGATAATAACAAGTAAATTTATTAAACGGAGGTAAAAATTATGTGCAAGGATGTAGAGTTATTGGTTCAGGGTCTTAGCAAGGAAGATCAGGTAAAGGCGCAGCAGATGGAGAAGGATGCAAAGGGGTTAGGAACGAGTATGCTTTGCATGAGTTTGGAGACCCATCCAAATTACGTTGTATTCGGTGAGCAGTATCGAGTGTCTGAAAGATTATACTTCTGCTTAAGGGGTATTATGGAAATGGATGAGTTGATCAGACGCTGTGAAGCTGGGGAAGATGATGGTTCAGTAGGCAATTTTGTGGAGGCTAAGGAGCGGATCATTGTAAAGGCAAAGGAACTGCGTGGCAAGTTGTTTGATATCCTGCCTAAGCTTATCGAGAAGTCTAAGTAAAGGGGTATCACATACGGGAGTTAAGTTAGTTAGTGGCTTAGCTCCCGGTATAGGAGGAAGAGCGTATGAAAGCAGAAGAATTAAGTTTCGTAGAAGTGATGCAGCAGCTTACAAAGCTAAACAGGGGTATTAACATGCTCTTGGAGTTGATTGAGAAAAGTACGAGCGAGAGTGAACGAAATGCATACTTATTGGAATGTGTTGAGTATTGCAAGATGGGATTTAAGTTATTGGCTATATGGTTATCAGCAGCATTAAAAGATGGAAGAGTAAAGGTAGATTAAAGGAGGGTTTAAGTTATGATGAATGTAAATGAGATGACAGTAGAAGAGGTTAGAGAACAGTTGGTTGCAGTGAATGATTCCCTTGAGCGTGCTAAGAAAACTATCGAATCAGGGGTATCTCATGAAGAGAGTCTTAAGTTGACGAATGAGTGTATTGGTTACTCACGTTTGCTCCCGCAGTTGATTGGCAGGTTATGTGAGTTGCAGGACAGTGAAACATTTGACTTAAAGGAACTTTTGGGCGAAATCAATAAGGAGGTTTAAGAATATGGAAAAAGTAATGGATAACGAGATGAAAGAGAGTTTTGAGCAGTTACACGAGGCTCAGGTAGCATCGGAGAAAGAAGCCGTTAAGGGCATGGTCAGGGGTACTGAAAAGCAGACGGAGTATACGTTACAGTATAACGCAGCGATGGATAGTGTCCGTGAGTTGGAAGATATGCTTACAGAAGTCTACAAGGGTATCAAGGGATATCAGATTACTACGGCAGTTATTACAGTTGTTGCAATCATTTGTTTGGTTGCTAGGATGATTGCATGGTAAGGAGGTACAGGGGTATGAAGAATGAGATTGCAAACGTTAAGGAAGTGGGGTATGTAGATCAGGCTATGGAAGTTTATAGCAGATACCGCACACTGCAGGAGGCGGAAGAGGCACTTGCAGAGAAGAACGAGGAATACGATAAGGCTTGTGCCAAAAAGAGGAGATGGCAGCGTATTACTCTAGTTTCCTTGGTACTTCTTTTAATTATCCTGTTATATTCCTGTAGTTCAGTGATGTTCCTTGAGAGAAGTAAGGGTTATAACGTAGTTGCATCTGCAGAAATGATTCAGGTGGATAAAAGTGCTTTGCAGACGATGACCAGTGAGCAACTTCTGAAGGAGAGTATGGGTAAAGATGTTGTATCTAACTGCTTAGAATGGGTTTATGCAGATGGTATGCAGTATATTATGCGAGACGGTAGCACCACCTATTACAGTGTAGATTCCTTGGACAGACAAATCAGGGGTAGCCTTTTAGATTACGAAGTATCGATTGAAGAAACCACGAAACCTGTCGATAGCCATACAGCAATCGTCAATAAAGAGTTTACATGGGGTTTTGACGATGGTAGTTGTCAGATTGCTAAAAGGGGTACGAATGAGTTGCTGTTTAACGGGTACAGCAAGGCTTTGGTTGAGAAGTATTTAGTGGATAACGGTGTGAGTAATGTGTATAAAGCTCCAGTAGTGTTGGTACTTAACAAGAAAGTGAAAGTAGACGATGCTTTTGCTGAAGCAATGTTAAACGGGGTACTGGTTGATAATTATATGCAGTCGGCAAACACAAGAGAGAATCAGTTTTATGGCTTCGAGTCAGCGGATGGTAAAATTTATTACAGAAATAGTTCGGGAGACTTGATTGATGTCACTGCCACACTGAAAGAGAACATTGAGAGATATCTTGGTTCTAGTGTGAAGATTGATACCAAAGAGCCTAAGTTATCTTTTGGTGGAAAAACCATTATCTATCTTACCTCTGATAATTATATTTACGATAATTTCTACTTTGCAGAGGTGCAGGAACTGTATTAATCGGTGCTGAATATAGCCAACGTGCTTAGATAGTGCGTTGGCTTTTTCTTTGTCTAAAATAGGACTTGACTTTCTTTCGGATTAGAGCGAATATAGACCACACCCGAAGTGGTAATTATTATATTTTTGCGGTGTTATTGAAAAAAGGGAGGAGGTAGTATGCACAAGAGTTCAATTCAAATGAGTGTTGCTCAGTTGAAGAAATGGCATGATAAGGGTATTCTTCGTTATGATTTAGCCTTTCAGCGTTCTTCGGGACAATGGACTTTTCTGCAAGAGAGTCTGCTTATACACTCGTTACTTAGCCGAGTGTTACCAGTTCCTGCTCTGTACTTTGTAAAGAGTCAGGATGAGTCTGGTGAGACAAGCTATAGTGTGTTAGATGGCTTACAGCGTCTGACGACTATATTTCGTTATATTGGTGATAAAGGGTTTCGCCTGCATAACGATGTGCCAAAAGTTGGAGATTTTGGGGAGGGGAGTAACAGCACAGCCGGTGATGGGTATGATATTGCCGGGAAGGGGTTCAAAGATTTGCCCGAACCGTTACAGAGTGCCATAGAAAATTATAAGCTGACTGTTTACTGCTTGGAAGACTACGACATGGAGCAGTTGGAAGACTGCTTTGCAAGGCTGAATGCCAGTACGCCTTTGACTACAGTACAGAAGGCTAGAACTGCTTTAGGTTCGGAGTTATCTGCGGTACTAAAGGTTTGGAACAAGTCAGATTTCTTTTGGCAGGCTTGTAATTTCACTTCGGCTCAAAAGAAGAGGGAGTCTGATTTTGAGGTATTGTTGCAAGCAATGTTACTGTTAGAAGCCAGAAAGGGGTACGATTATAAGGGTATCAGTATGGCTGACCTTACACTTTTTTGCAAGTGGATACGGAATAGGTATAGTGAGGATGACCAGAAGACGATGGAGGATTTGCTCGAGTATCTTTCCGATGCATTTACAGAGCGAGTAAAGTCTTTAAGAAAGACCAATATACCTATGGTGATTGTTTTATCCAAGCTTGCAATGGAAGTGAATGTTGTTCCAGAAGATTTTCACGACTTCATAATTAACTACTTTAATTCTTTTCCTGCGGACTATATTGAGAATATGGGAAGTGGCAATGTTAAGCGTTCTAAAACGGAAGGCAGGTTGATGGCTTTGTATCGTGGCTTTTTAAGATATTTTAATCTTAAAGAGACAGAGGTACTATCACCAGTCTATGTTGAAAACAGTCAGGTAGAAGCAGATTCACCAAGTCCTGTAGTAGAGAAGGTAGAAGAGTCAGAAAATATGGAGGTAATTGATGAGAGTTTATTGCATGAAGCTCAGTGATGAGGGGTATGCCTGCAAGGGTTTTATTGGCGAGTTTGAAGATACTCTCGACAATATGCAGAGATTTGTTGGCGGCAATATAGAAGTTTTTGCCCTTACACCAAATCTGGTATTGGTGTGCAACGAAGAGGGTAAACTTCGTGAGTTGCCTTTAAACCGCTTTGACCAGCTTACACAAGAATTGTTTGTTGGTGACCTTTTCTGTTGTAGGGCATTAGACGGTATTTTCCTCGATATTCAGCCGAGGGATATTGAGTATATAAATCATAGATTGCTTGGTATGGATTTACTTACACCAGTACCGGATGCATATCTGCCAGACTTTGATGGTGAGTTACTGGAGAGTTATGGGGACGAAGAGGACGAATATTAAGAGGGGTACTATTATTGAGTTAACAGCACCTATTGAAGATCCGTATTCTCCTAAGCCAGTAGGAGCAAGGTTTCAAGTGTCTGGGGTAGACGATGCGAATCAGATTCATGGTCACTGGCTACCACCAGAGACAGGGTGTTTGGCGGTTATTATCGGGGTAGATAAATTTAAAATTATATAATTGGTGCTGTCAGGTTTGACAGCACCTTTTTTATGCCTGCTAACTGCCCCATACAGCCCTTTTATCGTGTAATTGGTAGGATTCTATGGGTTCGGGTATAGTTTTGGTTTAAAGTCTGAAGGAAATCGAGATATGTTTATCTTTCTTCAGGCTTTTTTTAGTGCATTAACACGGAATTAATTTCTATAACTTCGGTAGGATACTGCTTTGGAGTATAAAAAATAAGGAGGATTAAATATGGGTAGTAAAGTTATTGACCGTTCAATAGTGAGGGAATGTGTGTTATATACCCTGTGCGTGTCATCAGAAGACTTGAAGAAGGTTATAAAGGAGTATTCCGATGGAGTTACTTTTATCCTCGATGTAAGAGGGAACGAGGTGGATTACTTCAGGGATGGGGTATTCCAGTTCAGGCTATTCAACCCAGGCTCGTTTAAAGCGTTCTTAAATACGAATCGAGTTTATGAGTTGGTATTAGGAAAGCAGTGCAGTGTTCCAGCTATTAAGAAGATTAAACTTTTGGCGAATTGAAAGGAGAGCGTATGAAGACGGATGGGTTAATTAAGATAGGAGAAGCAGCAAGGATATTAGGCTTGCGAACAACAACGACTTTAGCAAGGTACGAGAAAAGAGGACTTTTGTATCCTGCTTATAAGTCAGAAGGCGGTACAAGATGGTATCGCAAAGAAGATGTAGAAAAGTTTTTAGAAGAGTCTAAAAGGAGGAAGGGACTATGAGAAAGAGAGTTTTACAAACAGTTTTAATTTCGGGGTTAATTGCAGCGCAGGTAGTGCTTCAGTTTCCTACTGTAGTGTATGCAGAGTCTGGCGAGGAAGTACAGACAGAGGTTGCTAGTACAAGCGGTTCTACCGAGGGTATGAGCGGTGCTGACGAAGGAACAAGCGGTGCTGACGAAGGAACGAGTGGTTCTACTGAAGGGACAAGCGGTGCTGATGAGGGAACAAGCGTTTCAAGTGAAGGAACAAGTGGCTCTACTGGTGCTAGTGCAGAAGGTAGCGAGTCAAACGAGGTTACAGGGGGTACTACTGCAGAAGGCAGCGAGTCAGAAAGTTCTGGTTCAAACGAAGCAAATACTGGTGAGAGTAGCGAAGGTTCTGAAGGAACAAGCGGTTCAGTCGGTGGAAATTCGGGAGACACTTCTGATACATCGGAGACTGGTTCGCCCGAATCAGCAGAGTTGACTTATAAAGTTACATTCAAAGATTCTTTGGATGAGACTTTTGAAGTAGTTGTTGAGGTAGAAGAAAACGCTTCAGCCGAAGCTCCCGAAGCTCCAGAGCATGAGGGGTATGCCTTTGTTGAGTGGGACGCAGATTTTTCTTCTGTAACGGAAGATATGACGGTTACTGCTCAGTATGAAGAGGTTGTAGCAGCACCTGTATTACGAAGCCCTTTAAGAAGTCCGGCAGATGGTACGAGTCCTGCTTTTAATAAGACCTATGGAAAAATAACGATAGAAGCAGAAGCAGGGGTAATTCCAGATGGTGCATACTTTGATTTTGATTTTCCATCAAATGTGTCAGAACTTTGCGACATTATGTCATCAGAAAAAGTTCCAGAGGGTTCTAGAGGTGTTGGTAATTATAGTGTGCGTGATATTACTTTATATGATGCATCTGGAAACAGAATACAACCAAATGGCTCAGTTACTATTTCTTATCAGGAAGAGCAAATAAGAGATAGAACATATTATGACCACTATACAGAAGCTTTTGTGTGGTATATAGATGATAGCAATAATTTTACTGAGTTAGAATGTACATATAATGGAGAAGAAAAAGTAACATTTGAGACAGATCATTTTAGTATATATGGTTTCGCATTTACACAGCCAAGATTTGATGTAACTTTTGACACAAGAGATATTATAGTAGTAGACCCATCAACTGATTGGTATTATTACGACATGAATAGTGAGACTCAAGATATATATAGTTATACGTATTTAAAAGGAACGACTAATATTCCAGTTCCTGCAGCTCCTGCGAGAACTAAATCTGTTTTCCGTGGTTGGTACAAGGATATACTTTTTACTACTCTCTTTGACCCATCAGAGCCAATAACTAGTTCGTTTCGTTTACACGCAAAATGGGACAAGATTTATACAGTAACATTTGATTCCAAAGGTGGTTTACCAGTGAGTAGTAAAAACATAGTTACAGGAAATGTAATTGACCCTTGGCAGACAACCACGAAAGCAGGTTTTGTTTTCGATGGTTGGTATAGGGACGCAGGTTTAACTCAGCCTTTTACTTCCACAGATGTAGTTACTTCTGATATGACTTTGTATGCTAAGTGGAAAGAGAATACTTGTACAGTAACCTTTGATTCCAAAGGCGGTTCACCAGTTCCTAGTCTTAGTGTTCAGAAAGGTGCAACTTATATAACCATGCCTGCCAGCCCTACTAAGGCAGATGCAACATTTGTTGCATGGTATAAAGATGAAGATTGTACGATTCCATTTGAAAATAATGGATCAGAAGCTATTAATACTGATATGACTTTGTATGCTAAGTGGTTTCAGCATTATTACTTAGTGACTTATGCTATTCCAGATTTATATAGTGGTTATTTTCGCTTTAATAGGACACTCGAGTCGAGTACAGGGTATCCAGTAGTAAAAACACGCAACGGTGTTGAAGCTTATAAACCAGATGAGTCAAATATACTTAATAATAGTGATGCTATTATAGACCGAGCATCTTACTTGACTTATGATTCTGCATCTCGCAGTTGGACGGTAAAAGAAACACCTCAATTAGGTTATACCGACCCTCATCCTGCTTATAATGTGAAGTTTTACGGATGGTATAAAGACGCAGCATATACTATTCCTTACGATTTCACCGAACCAGTGACTGAAAATATCACTCTGTATCCAAAACTTGACAAGATTCCTTTAGCTTTTGGTACAGTTATTGATTTATACTTCGATTATGGTTGCAACGAAACTAGAAATAAGGTTATTGCGACTAGGGGTAGGTGGAATCCAGATATATCTTTTACTTCTAGTCATTTGACGAAGAAGAAAGTTTATTATTCTAAGTTTGTAGAGGATTCAGACCCGACACAGATGGCTTATGTACCAAGTCCATTTTCTTCTAGAGCAGTACAAGAGACAGAGGGGATGGATAGTGGTTATAAAATTTATATGTGTAATAAACATGCGGAGGCACTTGCACCAGAAGGTTTTATGATACCATCTCAGATGTATCCCGGTTCAGTAGCAGTCTTTTTCAGATACTTCTTTAAAGACGATAGTAACCCAGTACCACCCACTACTCCAGTACAGCCGAGTAATCCGACTCCTACTCCATCAGATGACCCAACACCTGCTCCATCGGAAGACCCGACACCGTCAGTTAGTCCTACACCGAGTGTAGAGCCGACAGAAACTCCGTCACCGACTGTATCTCCATCAGTTAGTCCTGCACCGTCTGCAACACCTAGTCCTACGGTAAAGCCTAGTGCAAAACCTACTCAGAAGCCTGATTCAGAAGACGATGAAGAAGACGATGAGGAAGACGAAAGTGGGGTACTTTCTTCAAAGCATGAGGTTATGGATTTGATTGCCGAGGAAGTGAAAGAGGGTTCTCTCACTTATGTAGAGAGTGATCAGTTTGGTTTTTCCAGAGCATATACCTTACGTTCTCTGAACCTTGATGGTAAAGTGAAGCGAGTAGTCAATACGAAAGAAATTTAATGATAAACCTTGTAAGAGGGGTAGTCTTAATGGCTATCCCTCTTTTTTTTTTTGACTTGACTTTTTATGGATTTAGAGTGATAGATACACTACAACTTCGTATTGTCACATTTCCTGCGACCTTTGTACGAAGTATAAAAGATGATGGGAGGTTTTGGTATGTTGGATTTAGAACAGTATGTTCCCGAGGAATATATGAGTCTTTACCAAGTCTGTAAGGAAGTAGGTAAAATACAAAAGCAGGACTCTGCTAAATGTGACAGGGTTGGGTTGGCTATTAAAAAGGGTACATCATGGTATTACTTCAAATTGTTTGTAAGATGCACTGGTCTTAGTGAAAGTGAGGTAAGATCACGTTTAGGCAGGATTATGTTAATGTCATCTTGGAGTGATGAGTGTGAAGTATTAACAAAAGAGGAAGAAGGGGTACTACGAAACAACTTTCTTTTAGCCGTGCAAGAAGGGGATCTGCTTTATGAAGTGTGTAGAAACTGTGTATAAGTGGTATGATCTTATCGTTAAGATTTGTGAACGCATTTATAATATTAGAAGCCTTACAGACGAGGCTGAAGCGGCTAAAGAGTTACAAATCTTGTTTAGAAAACTGGATTATTGTGTAGGAGAAGCGTTTATACAGAGTTTCTTTAGGTTATATAATTTTGAACAGTTAACAAGTATATATCAGAGTTCAGGTGATACTGTTCCAGTAGATAGTATAAATAGCTTTGATTTCTTTTTGTGGAGTTTAAGAGAGTTTAGCAGGATAAAATATCGTTTTTACCTTTTGGCTGCTTTTGTAAATGCGTCAGATAGTGATCTTTTTCCCTAGCGGTTTAGCAGTACTCCAGTAAATTCAGGGTTTTTCGGTGATTTTGGGAAAGACGGTGAAAAATAAGAGAGACAACTATGCCAGATACTGTATTTAGTATCTGGTATTTTTCTTGTTGAGAAATCTTCGATGATTCAAAGTGTTAAAGGGGTACTCTGTTCTGTTTTTCTAACATTTCTTTTGAGCATTTCTGTTACCTGCATAGATAGTCTGTTTTATCTGAGGAATACTGAAAGTGTTCTAAGCTTCACTGATATTGTTTTAAGCGTAGACTGATGTTGTTTTTAGTTTCACTGATTTTATTTCAAGCGTAAACTGATTTTGTTTTCATATTAGACTGATTTTGTTTAAAGAAACACTGAATTTGTTCTTAGTTACACTGATGTTGTTTTAATCTTCACTGGTGTTGTTTTTAGCTTCACTTATATTGTTTAAAGTTTCACTGAATTGTTTTGAGTTACACTGATATTGTTTTTAGCTCCACTGATTTTGATTCAAGCATAGACTGATGTTGTTTTAATCTTCACTGATGTTGTTTTTAGTTTCACTGATTTGTTCTGAGTTACACTGATACTGTTTTTAGCTTCACTGAATTTGTTCTTAGTTACACTGATGTTGTTTTAATCTTCACTGATTCTGTTCTTAGTTTCACTGAATTTGTTTTAACTTTCACTGAAATTGTTTTGATGTTCACTGATTTTGCTCTTAGTTACACTGATTCTGTTTCAAGAGACGGCTTTTTGATTAGATTTGTTTTGAGTAGGTACTTTATCGAACTGCATGACTGTGACTTGTTGTTTTGAGTGTAAGTGACAGGTGTTAGAAGAGGGGTAACTATTCGAAGATTTTGTTTTCAGCATTGCTGATTTGATGTAGATTTCTTAAAAAGTGTTTTCAGCTACTTTTATGTAACTAAAATCAAATTCTTATATTTTCGTTGAGTATCTGTTTTACTGTTTCATTTTCTTACTTTGTTTTCCTTTTGATTTTGTCAGCATTTGCCTGCATTAAGTGTAACAGATTCTGTCAGCAGCATTGTATATTTTTCCCCTGTGAAATTTAGAATGATTGACTTTTTCAAAGTTCAAATTACATCTTTTGTATTTGATTAAGAAATTGATTAACTTTTGCGGTAAAAGTGCATCAAAATCAATGTACTGGCTTTAGGATTTTGCTGATTCGCTTTGTATTTTCTAGGGTTTACGAAAATAGGAAAAAGGGTGCAAATGATTATTGCGGAAGGTCAAAAGGAGGAAGAGTTATGCGTAATTTTTTTACAAGACTTAGGGTATGTGAGGATGAGATTCTTTACAGTGATTTTTCAGAGTATGAAAAGTCTTTTAGTCAGAAGACACGAAATACCACTGCAAGACTTGTGGCTTATGTAGAGAATGGTTTATTTACTAAGTCACCAAGTGCAAAGTTTATAGCATCAAATTTCAGATTGAGCATTCAGGATTTGTTAAAGGAATGGGAAAAGGAGTTTGGGGTACTCAAATCTTCAAATACGATTCGCAGTCAGATTTCCCAAGCGAGTATGGCTCTGTATTCCATATTTGGGGAAAGCTTTGCAGATGACTTGATGTCAGATAATTCATTTCATACATCTGAGATTTTAGATGCTATCGAGTTAGGTTCTGCCAAGTTTACGGATTTGTTTCAGAGTGACTTATGTATGAGAATACAATCTGCTCCTGCCAGACCTTATAAGGTTTCAGAATTGGAAAAGGAATTAAGAGTATTAAAGACTCTGCATAAAGTAGATATGCGTAAGGCTCTGCGTGGCTTGGATATAGATAAGCTTATGTTTATCAGACAAGTACTGGATAGAAATTTGATTGTAGATTATCAGCTAAACGAGACCAAGTTGGAAATCCTTAAGAAACTGGACGCTCTGCCTACTTTGCCTATGAAAGAGATGGAAGTACCACATTTAGATAAGTGGTTCACGGATGTTTTTGATAAGGTAAGAGACAGGACTCGTACAGAGGTAGATTCGAGGAATGTGGATGAGATTAAGAAACTGGTTTTCTATGCGTTTACAGAAGAAGGTTTGAAAAAGATTCTTTCCTCTTATACGAAAGATGAATTTGTAACAGCTCTTAAAGAGTTGGGAGAGGGTATTTAGTTTTTATAAGTTGGAGGACAGAGAGATGGATTATATATTAGAGAAAGAGTTTGTATTTGAAGACTGCATTGTATCCTGCAGTTTTCAATCAGGTCTGGGGTACTTCTTGATAAAATATCCAGATAAAGTTGTTACAGCCAAGTCCATAAGGATTCAAGAAGAGAGGTTAGGGGATTCGGATGCTTATGTTAAGATGTTAGCGACTTTGCATGGCTTGGGAGAGATTAAGAATATAAAAGTGAAAATGACACCACGAAATATATCAAGTTGTTTCTTTTGGTTTACGAGTATGGAGGGTATGCTTTGTGTAGAGTATTCTTGGAATAACGGTAGGATTATTTCTACAAGATTCTTTCGGGGTAGTTTGGATGATTTTTTCCTGCTCAGTTATATCTGCAATTATTTGTGTGAGCAGGATTGGTGGAAAATAAAGAGGGGTAACCATTAAGAAAAAATAACCCTTTAATAGAGCCTTAACTGGCTCTATTTTTTGTGACATAAAGCATTAGTACTAATAATTGTGCTGAAGCTTTGGCACTTTTAGACCTTTCTTTCATTTCCATACAGAGTTATAACATACACACCATCAAGTTCGTGTAAGTCCAAAAAGACTGCGTAACTTTGTATTTGGCTCATACAGGGCAGTAAGTCGTTTAGGCTACAAGTCTTGCCTGCTATCATTTCAGGGGCATTTAGGTGGCTTTAACGCTGTCGGAAAAAGTTCGTTTTTTCCGTATTATACGAAGTATGCCGATTTTATGCGGTTTCTAGGGATTGCCATTTCAGATTCCGAAGTTTTTGGCGGTTTTATACGAAGTTGGTGAGATTTAGGAGAGGAGGGTAGAAACTGAACAAGCGATGTATTGCATTGACGGAGGAAGAGTACAAACAGAGTATCGAGTTACTTCGTAGTGGTTTTGTCTTGAGGGGTAGGCAAATCAGACCTAACGACAGGATTGCTTCAGTAGAAATGTTGCAGGCGGTTCTTGGTTTGAGACTGGGTGATGTTCTGAATTTGCGTATGAACAGCTTTGTGAAAGATGGTTCTCTTTGGAAGTTGGATATTAGGGAAGAGAAAACTGGCAAAGTCAGAAATTTTACAGTGCCTATCGAAGTTTATACATTTATTCAAGACTATGCTTACGCTAATAATATAGGAAAGGATTGCAAATTGTTTCCTATCAGTACGAGACAGGTGGAGATGCATCTGTCTAAGGTTTTCCAGTATATGAACCTTTCTTTGAGAAATCACGGAAGTCATTCTTATCGAAAGTTTTTCTCGCAGAGAGTGTATTTGGAGAGCGACTACGATATAGAACTTGTGAGAGTGCTCCTGCAGCATAGTGATGTTCGTACCACCCAGAGGTATTTGGGTATTGGTAAGAAGCAGGTGGAAGAAGCCTTAGCGTCAACGTCAAAGTTCCTTGTTTAAAGGGGTATGATGGATAGGATTCAGAATGGTCAGCTTGTATTGAGTGGTCAGGAGGGGTATTTCGTCAGTACGTTATCAGAGAAACAGATTGCGGAGTGTGTAAGCCTGCTTAGTGAAATATTTCCTGCAAGTTGTAGGTTAAATATTACAGAAGAGACAGCGTCACAAGTCAGGCTTGTAATTCGATTTATTTGTTTGTCACCTTTTAAGAAAATTGATGTCAGTGTAGAAGAAGAGAGAGTTTTTAGAAAGTTTGTAGCGGATAAGAAAGGAGTTATGTTCTATTGAGATGTTTATTACCTAATTATAAGTATGTAAATGTAGTTGGTATTACTTTTTTTCAGCAGATTCATGTTCCCTGTGAAAAGAGGGTTCGTTATGTACTGGAGCAGACGGAGGGTATTACGGAGTGTACGAATACCATAGCAATCGGTGGTTACGATGGTATACTGATTAGTAACATTCAACCAGAGTTATTAAGGGGTATGATTAAGAAGGGTGTCAGAGAAGATTTTTTGGATTTGACAGAGTTAGAAGCTGTTCCAGTTTTCTTTGTACAGGATATTCAGTTGGGAGAGGGTAAGCCAGTATCCTACCTTTATGGTGAGTCTTATGACTTTGAGGACGAGGATACCAATTATTTTAGTAATCGTTTTGACAGAGTAAATGAGGATTTTTCTATTAAAAAGAAGCCTTTTACCCCATTAGGTTTTTTTAACCAGCCCCCTCAGCCTGTAAATTATCCTTTTCGTTAGTAGCTAAATAGGTAGTGTTTCAGAAGACAGGAAAACGGTGAGTTACTTTAAGTATCACCTAGTTCTCCTGTCTTTTGTATTCTTGGTCTTAAAATTTTAGCAAGATAAAGAGGGGTACTATTTTTAGTTTTTAAGTTGTCAGGTTATGACAGCTTTTTTCTTTGACAATTTCTTTGAGTAGGTGTTTTTCGTTTGGATTTCCAGTCAATAGTTACAAGTTGATAAATAGCTCCTTAAAAGATTGGCTAGTTTAGATGTTTCATTATCTTCCTATTAGAGTTAAATTTGCAAGAAGTAGCTATGTTTGTATCGAGTTATCCGGGTTGCTATGAGTACATTTACCGGTTTCAGTTTGTCGCTCAGTTGGTGGATGGACAGTATCAAATTTTATGGGAGGTACTGTCTTATGGAGCAGGATATGAAAGTTGACCGTGTAGACACTGATGTAATGGTTCGGTGTTTTCTGAAACTTTTATTAAGTCATGGTCATATCAACAATGCAACCTATTTACAGGCATTAGCAAAGTTAAAGGAGGAAGAGAAATGTCATTAGCATCGAAGTACACGAAAGAGGAACTTAAGAAGTTACCGAAAGAAATCTTTATGCAAGAAGCAACGTTTTTGGATATGGTTACAGACTATGGACAGATTTTTTCAGCAGCCTATCTAATCAGGGAGTCTACAAAGCATGAAGATCAGGTAAAGGCTCTGCAGGTTCAGAAAAAGATGGTGGAGGGGTTTTTGGAATCCCATTTTCAGTTTGTGATATCGGATAACAATAAGTTTATTGAAGAAGGAACATCAGGCTTATGCCAGACCTATCGGGATGTTTTCCAGATTATGGTGGAGTCTGCAAAACAGAAAAAGTTTGAAATACTGATAGTAGACGCTGTCAGCAGACTGGCAAGGAATGTGGGCGAACTCTTTACCTGTATTGATACTTTAAAAGAGTATGGTGTTGGTGTTTTAGTCATGAAGGGTAACTATTGGACTTTCAACATGGGGTACAATGATATCCTGCGATTGGCAGTTGAGGCAGGTTTGGCTCAGGCAGAGTCCATGCAGACCTCGGTAAGAGTCAGAGACCACATGAAGACGATTGGTGAAACAGGGCAGTTGTTCGGTGGAGATTTGTTTGGTTACAGATTACATAAAGCAGTGGAGAGGGTAAACAATACTTTGGATATAGAACCTACCGAAGCGTTTACGGTACGTACCATATTTGAGAAGTATGCATCGGATGACCCAGAGGAAATGCTATCAACTACAGGTCTTGTGCAGTATCTGATACGGAATGAGTTTAAGACTTTTGTTGGTGATTTGAACTGGTCTGCAGGTAAAGTAAGAAGGATACTCTGTAATGAGAAGTATATGGGGTATCAAATGTACGGCAAGTCTAAAGTAGTGGACGTTGTGAGAAAGAAAAAAGTACTTACCAAGATAGAGCCTGTCCGAGAGACTACTTATGATGAAAATGGTAATGTGCTTCAGAAGTGCAATCTTGTCAGGGGTAACTGGGAGCCGATTGTGTCAGAAGAGTTATGGTGGAAAGCTTATTATAGAAGAAAGAGCAGGTCTGACGATTTGTTTAATAATAAAGCAAAGGTACGAAATGGTATTCGTATATCATCAGATGCTTATGCTCGTAAGTTATTCTGTTCCTGCGGTTATACCATGTCACCTCAGTATACTCATGTGGCAAAAAACGGAAAATATGCCCAGATACGCTATCGTTGCAGGCAGCAGATAAATCAGGCTGTTTTAAGAACTAGTGGTCTTTTAAAAGAAGAGGACAGGCATTGCAGAACTTCTGCTTTTATGGAAGGAAAAGTGTGGCTTACTTCTAAGTATGTTTTTCAGCATATCTTTCGAAGTGGTAAAGACGCTGTGCTTAAAAGTGTAGCACTGATTGAAGAGTCACGTCAGCAGGAGTTTGTTTCTACTTATAGTGAAAATGAGGCTGACCTCATTGCCAGAAAGGATAAGTTGGAGGCTCGACTCAAGCAGTATATTGTTATGAAAGCCGATGGCGAAATAACCAGTTTTGAGTTTAAAGAGGCTACCGTATCTGCTAGGAAAGAGGTAGAAGAAATAGAAAACAGTCTTAGTAATCTTGCCTTACAGAAAGCACGAGTACAAAGTAAGATTCTGGATTTGGATTTAATCAAACAAAAGCTTGATTCTTACATTGATTTTAGTCGGGAAAGAGTAAGTGATGAACTGATTGAGATGTTTGTGGAGCGTATTATTTATAGAGGTAACGATGAATTTCTTTGGGTAATCAACCTTAGTGGAGATGCGACAGGCTCAGGTTTGAAGTACCGAATAAAGGGGTATGACGAGCAGTATGCGAAGTATCTGCAAGATGACAGGAACTTCAATATAGTTGCTCAATTTCTCATTCCAGAGGAAGAGTGTAAAAAGTATTATAAAGAAGTCTTGAAGAGAGGAATAAAAAATAGGTTTTGGAAGACTATGACAGTAAAAATAGCGATATGTTAGGCGAGTAGTCGGCTTACTGCAGGAGAGGAGGTTTATATGCTTTCTCTCCTTTCTTTTTGCATATTTTTGTGCTATCCTTTTTATAGCCGTTTTTGTGTTGGGCATATTTTGCGTAGAGGTTTTAGTGTTGAGCCTTTACTATAGAAGTTTTTGTACATCGCATCCGACCAAGCTGCGAAACTGGCTAAGATGAATGATGAATGATTAATGAAAAGCGGCGGGCTGTGATGGGATGTCATTGCCTGTCGTTTTTAGATTCAGGAGGCTAAAGGAAAGCAGGTAGAAGAATGGCATATACGATGACGCATATTCTGATAGCAGAAAAGGTTTTGGAAGATATTAAGATGCCTGTTGATTATTCAACTTATATTGTGGGAGCAATTGCCCCGGATGCAGTCCATGCAAGTCCGGACTACACACGTATCATGAAGGAAAAAAGTCATTTATTTGCAGAAGGGGCTATTTGGGGAAAAGTGACGAAAGAAAGCGAGTTTCATGACTGGCTTGAAAGTATCAGGACGTTTTATGCTGGTAATTGTGACAAGTATAATAGGGATTTCTTTTTAGGATATATTGTACATGTGCTTACAGATGTTTGTTCGTGCAGACAAATATTTGCCCCTTTTTATCATTCAATATCAAAACCTTCAATTTCAAAAGAAAGCTTTGAGCATAAAATGGAACAATTTAAGGCTGAAAGCTACTGTGTGAATTATGGTCTGTATTGTGAGTATTCCAAAGAGAAAAATTTACTGCATATTTTACAAAAAGGAAAATCCTGTTCATTGGCTGGCGTATTTGACGATAGTCTGTTGAAGGATCGAATAAAACAACTTTTTGAGTTTGAGTTTACCCCACGTGATATGAAAGATATTATCCATAATGAGATTTGCACGATTGATAATACAAATGAATTAATAATGAGTGCTCCGCCAATTATAAGGCAATGGCTTTTGGAAAACAGTACGATTAAATAAGGGATCAAATAAGGTTAGATGAATTAAAGAGGGAATAAAAGAAGTTGAAATAGGGCATAATTATGGTATAATTAGACCATGATCGAGGGGGTGCATATTATGCCACAAATAATTCCAATTAAAGATTTGAAGAATACATCGGAGATATCTGAGATGTGTCACAAGACAGATGAGCCTATTTATGTTACTAAAAATGGCTATGGTGATATGGTAATTATGAGCATGGAGATTTATGAGTCAACCATGAGACAGATTGCTATGTACAGAGATATAGAGATCTCCGAAAAGCAAGTAGAAGCAGGGAAGGTAAAGGATGCCAGAATAGCGCTTAGCGAAACGAGGTTAAAGTATGGTTTATAAATTAAGTGTTACAGAGCATGCAGATGAATTATGTTGTCATTTTTGATGTGAGAGCAGATGTTGTAAATATAGTTGCTATTTTTCATCAGTTAGAGAATTACCAAAGTAAATTATGATATGCTGTGGTAGACAGATTATATAAAAGAAGGAAAGATACCATGGATAAAAAATATAAAATCATGAATCGCGACCAGATCAAGTATCTGGCAATTATTTTAATGACATTCAATCATATCGCCCATATTTTGCTGCCATCAGGAACGGTTATTTATGAAGTGTTTGAAGATATGGGATATTTCACGTCCATCACCATGTGCTATTTTATGGTGGAAGGCTATTTTTATACTCATTCCAGAAAAGATTATGCGAAGCGCCTGTTGATTTTTGCATTTATTGCAGAGATTCCTTTTGTTTTAGCTATGGGATATTTTCAATTAGATGTGATGTTTACCTTCTTCCTGTGCCTGTGTATTCTGGCGGTACTGGACAGTAAGTTAAACAAAGCATTGAAAATTTTGTCTGTTCTGGTGCTGACGATTCTATCGGTATTCTGTGATTGTGCGCTGATTCTTCCGATTGCAGCCATATTGTTTCGGTACAGCCGTGGAAACAGGAAAAAACAGATTGGTGCATGGGCAATGATGTGTTTCATTTTCTTTGTACTCAATATACCCGGATATGCACCGGATGATGCAGTCTATCCGTTTTTATCCGGATATGCATTACTGCACAGCTTTTATGCAATTATCGCCTGGATTGTGGCAGCAATTGTCATTCTGGTGTTCTACAATGGGAAAAAGTCGCAGAAGCATGTAGTGCTTAACAAATGGCTGTTTTATATTTATTACCCGTTACATTTGCTGGTACTCTGGGGGATTCATTTTTTCCTGTAACAGGGAGTGGAAAGGAAAATCTAAGAGATAAAATAAGAAACAAATTATACAGTAATGAAGGAGGAAAAGGATATGTTAAGTGAAAAGGTAAGGGATATCCGGGTAAACTGGAAAATCAGTGATGACAAGAGAGATGAAGGACTTACCACGCCGGAGGATATTGTGAGATTTGACAATATTTCCTACGGACCATACGGGAGTGACAATCTGCTCGATATTTATCATCAGAAAGAGGTGACTAAACCGCAGAAAACGATTATCAGTGTCCATGGAGGAGGCTGGGTTTATGGAAGCAAGGAACAGTACCAGTTCTATGGAATGCGGCTGGCACAGCGGGGATTTACCTTTGTGAACTTTAACTACCGTCTTGCTCCGGAGCATAAATATCCGGCAGCCTTAGAGGATATCAATCAGGTATTCTGCTTTGTGCGGGATCATGCGAAGGAGTATGCGATTGATACGGATCATCTTTTTGTAGTAGGAGACTCGGCAGGAGCACAGCTCTCCACACAGTATCTGACGATCTGCTCCAATCCGGAATATGCAAAGCAGTTCCCGTTTGTTCCGTCGGGGCTTAAGGTTCGTGCAGTGGGGCTTAATTGTGGAGTATATGATACCCATGATCCGAAGGCCAATTCTGATTTTGATGTATTTAAGGAATATGTGGGAGAGGATCTTTATGATGACACACCGGAGGCAAAGGCAAGACTTAAGAGCCTTGACACACTGCATTATCTGACTGTGGATTTCCCACCGGCATTTATTATGAGCTCAGTTCATGACTTTACACTTCCGAATGCACAGCCGATGTATGAAAAACTGCAGAGCGTGGGAATTGACAGTGAACTGCATATTTATGGAAGCAAGGAAAAGGAAGAGGTAGCGCATGTCTTTCATATTAACTGCCGGCTGCCGGAGGCAGACCAGTGTAATGATGAGGAGTGTGCATTCTTCTGTCGTTATGTGACGAAGTAAGAAAAACAAGGAGAAAGAATGGATGCAGAGTGTTGTACTTTTATATCCGACATGTTGTATTTATGAAATTGTGATACTGAATTACTTTTTGAAGGTTACCGGCGGGGATGTGGTATTTGTGTCGATGGATGGAAATCCTGTAACTGCCACAGAAGGTTATTCAATGAATGTGTCTGCCAGATTAACGGATATCGATGCAGCGCAGACGAAACTTATGGTAATTCCGGGAGGCGACATTAGGGAAATTGATCAGGAAATCGTCTATGAATATCTGCGGAAGGTCAGGGACAAGAAAGGAATTCTGGCAGGAATTTGTGCCGGAGTCGATGTGCTTCAACATGCCGGAGTGTTGGAGGGGATTGTATCAACGCACTCTGCGGATCTTGATGTAGCTGTGGCAGATCAGGTGATTACAGCGCGGGCCAATGGCTATGTGGATTTTGCCATTGAAGTGGCGAAGAAACTGGATTTGTTTGAGGATGAAGATGATTTAAAGGAAACTATTGCATTCTGGAGAAATTTCCAGAGGGTTTCCTGATTATCTGGAACGTTTCTTCAGATAAAGAGTATGTTCGGCAGGCATTAAAAGAAGTGGAATATCTGATTCTTGCGGAAGAGGAAAGCGGAGGAATTGCAGGATTTATGGGGATTCAGAAGGAGCGGTTAGAGATGCTGTTTCTTTCTCCAAAGGAGCGGGGGAAGGGAATTGGCAGGCAGCTCATTCAATATGGAATTCGGAAATATGGAATCAGGGAGGTCACGGTAAATGAACAGAATCCACAGGCGGTAGGATTTTATGAGCATCTGGGATTCCTGACATACAAAAGAACAGATCAGGATGAAGAGGGAAATCCGTATCCTCTTCTATATATGAAGCTTGAATAACGGGAAGACAGCAAAAGCTGTATTCCCGTTATTTTTACCATTTATTGTTATATACATGAAAAAAATTCTCATGAAGCAGACTTCCATTCCATTGCATATGAAAAACTTCCGAGTTAAAATTCTTTCGGTGAATAAAACTATAAAATATTCACTGAAAATTTGGCGAGGGGAGGAAGCATATGCCGGCTAATTTTACGCAGGAACAGAGACAGATGATACAGGAAAAACTGATTGCAGTGGGATATGATCTGATCCGGGAGGTGGGACTTAAGAAAATGAAAGTGTCCATGATTGCCGAACGGGCTGATATTGCGACGGGAACTTTTTATCATTTTTTTGACTCCAAAGAGGCTTATGTAAAAGCATTGTTGGAAGCGCAGGACCGGAAGATGCAGGCAGAATTGCTGCCAATGCTGCAAAAGACCGGAAAACTCACCATAGAGCAGGCCATCCGCTGGTTCCGGGATTCTTTCCGGACAGAGAATAACATCCTGATGGAATTAACTTTGGATGACTGGGGGTGGCTCAAATCCCATCGGACAAAGGATGGACTTTTCAGTGCAGCGCACGATGAGCAGGAGGCAAAGCGTTATCTTGCCTGTGTAGATGGCTTACGGTCCGATCTGGATATTCGCATCATTATTAATTTTTTTAAAACAATTTACAGTATGGCGCAGAACCGGGATACATTCATTGCAGAAACATTTGAGACGAACATTGATATGATCTTCGAGTGTATCTATCGATATGCGGCGGCGCCGGATAAAAATTCATAAAGGAGAGAATGATTAATCTTTGCAAAGAAGATTGTTTTTGAGTAGTGACAGTAAAGGATGTGCTGTGCTATAATACATACGGTTTAATGATAAAACACACGTAACTATTCAGTACAGGTCGAAGCATTTACTGCTGAGACCGTAAGAAAATGATTCAGTAATGCAAAATCCCATCGGCGAAGCCGATTTGGAATGGATTTTGCATCGTAACTGTGAAGGTACTGAACAGTTACAAACACACAAGGAAATGAGGTTAGTCATGGTACAGTCAAGAACACATAACTGTGGCCAGTTACGACTCCCGGATGTGGGAGAGAAGGTTACGCTGGTCGGATTTTATGATAATATGCGAAAGGTGAGTAAGAATCTCGGATTCCTGATCTTAAGAGATTTTTACGGAATCACCCAGGTGGTTGTGGAGACCGAAGAGATGATGGACAAGTTAAGCGGCGTCAATAATGAGTCCACGTTATCTATCACCGGAACAGTCCGGGAGCGTTCCAGCAAGAACGGCAACCTTCCTACCGGTGAAATCGAAGTCGTACCGGAAGATATCCAGGTACTTGGCAAGTGTATTTATAATGAACTTCCGTTTGAAATTAACAGAAGTAAGGAAGCGGATGAAGCAACCCGTCTGAAATACCGTTATCTGGATCTGCGTAATCCTGCTGTGAAAGAAAAGATCGTTCTTCGAAGCAAGGTTGTTGCAGAGCTGCGTCAGAGAATGACCGGGCATGATTTTCTGGAAATCACTACTCCGATTCTGACCTGTTCTTCTCCGGAAGGAGCGAGAGATTACCTGGTTCCGTCCCGTAATCATCCGGGCAAGTTTTATGCATTGCCGCAGGCACCGCAGCAGTTTAAGCAGCTGCTGATGACGTCCGGTTTTGACCGTTATTTCCAGATTGCACCCTGCTTCCGTGATGAGGATGCCAGAGCAGACCGTTCTCCCGGTGAGTTCTATCAGCTCGATATGGAAATGGCATTTGCTTCCCAGGAAGATGTATTTGCGGTTATTGAAGATGTATTACCTCCCGTATTTGCAAAGTACGGTATTTATAAAGAAGCATCCAAGGCACCGTTTGCCAGAATCTCTTACCGTGATGCATTAGAGAAGTATGGTTCGGATAAGCCGGACTTAAGAATTGATCTGGTATTACAGGATGCAACAGAGGTGCTTGCGGATTGTGGATTCGGACCTTTCGATGGACAGTGCGTGGAAGCCATTGTGGTGGATCAGTTCACGGCAACCCGTAAGGTAATTGATAAGATCTGTGCCGATGTTGAAGTACAGAGCGGCCAGAAGGCTTACTGGTTCAAGCTGGATGAAAACGGCGAACTGGTTGGAGGAATTGCGAAGTTCCTGCAGGAGCGTAAAGAAGCAGTCATCGAAAAGCTCGGCCTTAAGAAAGGTGATTTCGTAGGTCTTACCGCAGGTAAGAAGGGCGATGCTCTGAAAGGGGCAGGCGTATTGAGGAAATACCTTGGAATGAACAGTGAAGCACATATGAAGCAGAACTGTTATGAATTCTGCTGGATCGTAGACTTCCCGATGTATGAAATCGGAGAAGAATCCGGAGAACTGGAATTTTGTCACAATCCGTTCTCTATGCCGCAGGGCGGTATGGATGCACTGTGCAACGCAGATCCGCTTTCTATTAATGCTTATCAGTATGACCTGGTATGTAACGGTGTCGAATTATCTTCCGGAGCAGTTCGTAACCATGATCCGGAAATTATGGTAAAGGCCTTTGAAATCGTAGGCCTGGGCGAAGATGCAGTGAAAGCAAAATTCCCGGCCATGTACAATGCATTCTGTTACGGAGCACCTCCGCATGCAGGAATTGCACCGGGCGTAGACCGTATGGTTATGCTGCTTGCCGGTGAGGAGAGTATCCGTGAAATCATTCCGTTCCCGATGAACAAGACGGCACAGGATGTCATGATGGGAGCACCTTCTGCCGTAGATGAGAAGCAGCTCCGTGATGTGCATATTAAGATTGATCTTCCGAAGGAAGATTAGATTTGTAAAAGATGATAAACAGATAGTTACAATAAATCAAAACATAGAGGGGAGGCTTCGGCTTACCCCTTTATTCGTATAGCGGATAGGTATATAGGAAGCAGGAGTTTAGAAGTGTAGGGCACTATACGATACATAGCGTATAAGAAGATACATAGGTAGTATATAGAATGAAAGGTATACAATAATAGCATTATGTCAACTGGTGGAAAAGATCAATTTTATTTTGCTCCGATGGAGGGCATCACGGGATACCTGTTCCGGAATGAATTTCACAGGCAGTTTGATACGAACCATGAAATTACGAAATATTTTGGTCCGTTTGTAGCAGCTACGAGAGAGGGACTGACGAAATCGAGAGATCAGAAGGATGTGGATCCACAGAATAATCAGGGGATTACGCTGGTTCCGCAGCTGCTTGGTAATTCCGGAGAGTATGCAATTCCTTATCTGGAAAAATTTGAGGAGCTTGGATACGGAGAAGTGAACCTGAATATCGGGTGTCCGTATGGTACGGTGGTTTCCAAGAAAAAGGGTGCAGGACTACTGGCGCAGACAGAGCTTTTAGAGAATTATCTGGAGGCGATCTTTGCGTGGAAAGACAGGACAGGAAGTACACTTTCTATTTCGGTAAAAACACGGAGTGGAATGAATCGTCACGAAGAATGGGAAGAGCTTCTGGAAATTTATAATGAATATCCTTTATCGGAGCTGATTCTGCATCCCCGGATCGGGACGGATCTCTATGCGAATCATCCGCAGACACAGGATTTTGCTTATGCGATTTCCCATAGTAAACATACGCTTTGCTACAATGGGGATCTTTTCACAAAAGAAGATTTCGGGGAAATGAAACAGCTTTTCCCGGAAAATACCCGTTGGATGTTCGGACGGGGACTGCTGGTAAATCCGTCCCTGCTCCGGGAGATTCAGGGAGGTCCGGCGATCTCAAGGGAAGAATTTCTGAACTATCAAGATAACATAACTAATAATTATGTAAATCAAAAATGGGGAGATAAGACTGTCCTGTTTAAAATGAAAGAATTATGGAATTACTGGCAGTATCTGTTCAAGTCACAGGATCGTGAAAGTGGGAATTCTGTAGAAGAAAACACAAGAGAGCCGGAATACTACCTGAAAAAGATCCGTAAGGCGCAGCGGGTTTCCGAGTATGAGCGTGCGGTTTGGGAGCTGGTCGGCTCCTGTGAGATTACAACAGAAAATGGATTTGGAAGAAGAGGATACAGGATGAAATGAAAAATACATTGATAAAATTAGGACTTATTTTAAAGAAGGAGATTGTATTTACGGCAGCATTACTTCTTGCAGTGCTTTCTTCTTTCTTTGTACCGGTTTCCAAAGAATATCTGGGTTATCTTGATTATCGGGTACTGGCATTATTGTTTTGCCTGATGTTTCTGGTGGCAGGATTCCGGAAACAGGGCGTTTTCCGTTATCTGGGCCGGATTCTGACCGGACATGCCGGAAATGAAATGCAGTTGGAAATGGTTCTTGTCTTCTTATGCTTCTTTTTCAGTATGATCATCACCAATGATGTGGCGCTCATTACGTTTGTGCCGTTTACGATTGAAATTCTGGGAAGTATTCATAAAGAAAAGCATTTGATACCGGTGATCGTATTACAGACGATTGCAGCAAATTTAGGAAGTATGCTCACACCGATTGGCAATCCGCAGAACCTTTATCTTTATTCGGTTTCTGCATTTTCATTTGGAATGTTTATCCGCTATATGCTGCCATTGGTGACAGTATCCTTCTTTCTTTTGCTAGTGATCCTGCTTTTCAGGGGATGGAAGGAGAGGGGAACCAGACTGGCTTCTGCAAGAGCAGTGCTGGAGAAAGAGGACATTCCGATGGAGAAAATAAAGCTCCTTCTTCTGGGAATATTGTTTTTGGTCTGTATGGGTACGGTTTTAAGGATTCTTCCTTATGGAATCAGTTTTCTTGCTGTAGTGATCGTTGGAATGATTGCCTTCCGGGATCTGTTTGCGCAGGTGGATTATTTCCTGCTCGGAACATTTGCCGGATTCTTCCTCTTTGTTGGCAACGTGCAGAGAATTCCTTCGGTAAGCCGGTGGATTGGAAGTGTGATGGAGGGAAAAGAATTCTGGTTGTCCATTGGCTGTTCCCAGATCATCAGCAATGTTCCGGCTACCATGCTGCTTTCTGGATTTACGACCGAATATAAGGAACTGTTGTGGGGCGTGAATATCGGTGGACTTGGTACATTGATTGCATCCCTGGCAAGTCTCATTTCCTATAAGTTTTATGCTTCCGTAAAAGGAGCACAGCGCGGAAGATATATGCTGGTTTTTACGGTATACAATGTAGTATTTTTACTTCTGCTGTGTCTGTTTGCAGCGATATCAGGAACTGGCAGGTAAGGGCCGGTGATGTTTACTTTTCCTTATCGATCAGAGAGGAACGGTTCAGGTAATGCGAAGCTCCTTCTGCAAAAGGAAAAGCGCCCCGACACTTGGAATGACCATACAGGCATTTACGAGATCGGCACATTCCCAGACAAAGCGAAGTGGCAGAATGGCACCGATAAAGATCATCACGAGGTAAGCGAGCTTATAGTAAAGAAAGCCCTTATTGCCGGTCAGGTAACCATAAGCCTGCTGTCCCATGTAAGACCAGCCGATCAGTGTGGTCACGGCAAAGGCAGCAAGACACAGGGACAGGAAGGTATTTCCGCCAAACGGCAGATAAGAAAAGGCAACATCAACAAGACTTCCTTCGTTTGCGCAAGCAAGGGAATCCGGATGCAGAATCATATTGGTTACAATGACGAGGCCGCTTAAGAGACACATCACAACGGTATCCCAGAAGACGGCGGTCATGGAAACATACGCCTGACGCACGGGATTCTGTTCAGAGGTTGCGGCAGCGGTAATGGCAGCCGTTCCAATCCCGGCTTCGTTGGTAAAAAGCCCTCTGGCAATTCCAAAGCGGGCAGTGAGCATCAGGGAAGAGCCGGCAGCACCGCCTAAGGCCGCTCTTGGTGCGAGGGCATGCTTTATGATAAGGATAATGGCGGGAAGCAGGGCAGAGCGGTTGATCCAAAGAAGCAGGATACAGCTTAAGGTATAAAGAATGCCAAGAACCGGAACAATTTTCATGCAGGCATTGGCAATGGAGTGGTTGCCCCTAAGGATCACGGAAGCAATCAGTACAACCGTCGCAAGGCCGGTGATATATGGAGAAATATGGAAGGTAAGCTCCGTCGTCTGGGTTACGGCATTGGCCTGTGTGAAACAGCCGACAAACAGGGCGGCAAGAAAGGTCAGGAACGCATAAAATTTCCCGATAGATTTATTATGTAAACCGATCTCCCAGACATACATGGGACCGCCGTGGTAGGTGCCGGAAGCGTCCTGATGCCGGAAACGCACACTTAAAAAGCATTCTGCATAGGAGGTTGCCATACCGAGCACGCCGGTGAGCCAGCACCAGAAGATGGCACCGGGACCGCCGAGGGCTACCGCAGTCGAAACACCGACAATATTCCCGGTTCCGAGGGTGGAAGCAAGCGTGGTAGACAGGGTGGCAAAGACAGAGAAGTTTTTGCTTTCCCCGGAAGGTGCACAGACGGACATACGGATTGCGGAAAGAAGATGCTTTTGCGGAAACTTCAATAAAAGTGTAAAATAGATATGGGTTCCGGAAAGCAGAAGGAGCAGTGGGCCGCTCCAGAGGAACTGATTGATGTCCTGTACAAAGGAAAACCAGGTATTCATACGAAACTGCCTTTACATAGGAAGTTATAGTGCAGTTTATGAGGAGATTACAGATTTATGCCTGAAAGAAAGATAAGAATTCCAATCTGGTTTATTTTGATAGCGGTACTGCTCAATATCATTTCCAGAGGCAGTCCACAATTTGCACAATATTATGTAAACAATATTTTTCCTCTATGGGTGGAAAGCTATGGAAGGGTTACCGGATTATTCCCTTTTTCAGTGGGAGAAATGATGATTTATCTGGGAGTTGTTCTGGCAGCTTATGAATGGGCATGGCCAAACTGTTACGGATGATGGAATAAAGTATGGATTTGCAGGTTTTGTGCAGATGCTATCTATGGTACAATAGAATAAGGAGGCGGATTCTATGGACAATATTATTGAATATATCAGAACCTATGGGCAGAATACGTTTGCTCAGAAGCCCTTTAATGAAGTGGATTCGCTGGTGATCTGCCAGCTTTCTTATATGAATTTCCAGCCATTTGTTCCCTCCCTTAAGGAAAAGAAGGAGGCGGTTTCCGTACAGAGTATTCTGGAGCAGGATCGTATGGAGGAGCTGCTTGCAGGGTATTGGTATAAGGAACAGAATGAAGAACTGTTCCGGGCAGCAGCCGCTTCAAAGCGGTTTGGCAATATGAAGCTGAATTACCATGAGAATGTGGTTGAGGAGGAAACGGATACCCAGTTTTCCGCGCTGACCTGTTTTCCAGATGAGGGAATCTGCTATGTGGCATACCGTGGAACGGACGCAACGATTGTAGGCTGGAAGGAGGATCTTAATCTGGCATTATCTGAGCCTACGCACAGTCAGGAGCTTGCAGTAGAGTATCTGAATAAGGTGTATTCAAGGGTAAAACAGGAGCTCTTCGTGGGTGGACACTCAAAGGGCGGTAATCTTGCTTCTTATGCTGCCATGAACTGTTCAGCCAGGACCAAAAAGCATCTGTTGTGTATTTATAATCATGATGGTCCTGGATTCCGACCGGAAATTTTTGCCAAATGTGATTATGCATCGGTGAAGAACCGGATGTTTAAGTTTATTCCGAAGTCTTCGATTGTCGGAGTCATCATGGAAACCTGTGAGAACTGTGAAATCATTGAAAGCCGCAGCATTGGTGCAATGCAGCATAATTCCTTTAACTGGAGAATTGACGGAGATCATTTTGTACGGGTAGAAGACCGGACCACGGCTCAAAAACTGCAGGATGAGGCGTTGAATGAGTGGATTCTGTCCCTGTCACAGGAACAGGTACGTACCTTTGTAGATACGCTGTATGAGGTCGTTACGGCATCCGGAGCAGAAGATGTATTTGAATTTGGAGGGGATCTGAAGGGATGTATTACCAGAAGCTATGAGGCCATGAGGGATCTGGATGAGAATACAAGGAGAGCTGTGCATACCATTCTTCATGCATTATATGAGATTGCAGGTGAAAAGTTCAGGGAAGAATTTAATCTTCGATGGGAAGAGCTGCAGATAGAATTCCAAAAATCCATGAAAAAAAGCAAAAAGAGATGGTCAGAAGACGCAAAAACGTTAAAAAATGCTGCTCAGAAAAAGATTCAGCAAAATCGTAAAGAAAAACAGGTAAAAACTGTTGACAACAAGGGCAAAAATATGTAGAATAGTTTTTGTTCGCAGGAATGGCGGAATTGGCAGACGCGCACGGTTCAGGTCCGTGTGATAGCAATATCATGAGGGTTCAAGTCCCTTTTCCTGCATACATATAAAGAGTAGAAGATTCAAGGTGCTTGAATTTCCTGCTCTTTTTTGTACGGATCATACCGGAGCAGCTCTGAAGCATGGATCTGCATGTATTGAAAATCCATGCAGCAGAAGATGTCGGATGAATTATATGTAAGGAAAAGGATGCACTATGAATACGATGCTCAATAAAAAACAATTTTTACTTTATGCCATCCAGCTGGCATTCCCGATTATGATACAGAATTTAATCAGTACACTGGTTAATTCGGCAGATACGGTTATGTTAGGCTATGTCAGCCAGACGGCTATGGCTGCGTCATCACTTGCGAATCAGTATACGTTTGTCCTGTTCTGCTTTTACTATGGACTGGCCATTGGCACAAGCGTTCTGTGTGCGCAGTATTGGGGAAAGGGAGATCACCAGACCGTGGAGAGGATCCTGGGTCTGGCCACGAAGATTGTGCTTTTGATTTCACTGTTGTTTTTTGTAGTATCCTTTTTCTTCCCGGAATATATTATGCATCTGTTTACGAACAGCCCGGAAACCATTGCAGAGGGAGTTACCTATTTGCGGGTATTATCTTTTTCCTTTGTTTTTATGGGATTTGCACAGATTTTTGTGAGTGCGCTGCGAAGTGTCGGGAAGGTGGTTTTCCCTTCGGTCATTTATGTAGTATCCCTGCTGGTGAATGTATTCCTGAATGCAACCTTTATCTTCGGGTTATTTGGTGCACCGAAGCTTGGTGTTGTCGGTGTGGCACTTGGTACTGTAACGGCAAGAGCAGTGGAAGCGGTTCTGTGTCTTATTTATTCAGCAGGAAGCAAAGAGATACGTTTCCGTGTGGAAACCATGTTCCAAAGATCCGGGGTTCTCTTTAAGGATTTCCTGAAAATCAGTGCCCCTTCCGTTATTAATGATCTGGTATGGGGACTGGCCGCATCAATGTTTACCGTGATCTTAGGCCATATCGGAGATGATATGGTGGCTGCGAATGCCGTGGCGGTGATGGTTGTGAATATCGGAGCAATTGTCTGCCGTGGTTTTGCCAATGCGACCACCATTATTGTCAGCCAGAGTCTTGGAAACAATAAGATTGAAGAAACGAAGGTGTATGCCGGCAGAATGCTCTGGATCACTTTTCTGGTGAGTCTGCTTGGAAGTGGAGTGATTCTTGCAATCCGTCCGTTTATGATCAGGTTTTACAGTGATAAGCTGACCGAAACTGCAATTTCCTATCTGGGAATGATCATGATTATGACAACCTGGCGTCTTGTTGGGGAAGCAGTGAATACCTGTCTGATCTGTGGATGCTTCCGTGGGGGCGGAGATGCAAAGTTTGGTATGATTCTCGATACCGTGATGATGTGGTGTGTGGCAGTGCCGCTGATGGCAATTGCGGCCTATGTGTTAAAGCTTCCGCCCATCTGGGTTTATTTTGTAATGACATTGGATGAGTTTGAAAAGATGCCGATCGTATTTATTCATTACTTCAAATTTAAATGGCTGAAGAATATTACCAGGGATCGCAGGGAGCTGGAAGCTTCGTAGAGAAGCACAGATTATTCTTGCACTTTTGATTACTTTGGTTAAAATAGAAGTTGGATGGAAGTTTGTTGCTAAAGAGGAAGTTGTTTCAATTTCTCAGAAAAGAGATAAGGAGGCATAGGCAGGATGAGTGAGAAAAAGCTGGCTGCATTGACATTTGATGATGGACCGACTGTGGGAATTACAGACCGGGTGTTGGATGTCCTTGAAGAAAATCATGCAGTTGCAAGTTTTTTCCTGATTGGACAGCAGATTACGGAGGAGACAGAATATCTTGTGAAAAGAGCACATGATATGGGCTGTACCATTGAGAACCATTCAAAAACGCACCAGTCCATGCCGAAGCAGAGTGAGCAGGAAATTGTGGATGAGATTAGGGAAACGTCCGATCGCATTGAGAAGATTGTGGGAGAGAAGCCGGAATTTTTCAGACCGCCCTATATCGATTATGATCAGAAAATGTATGATCTCATTGATCTTACCTTTATCAGTGGCTATGGCTGTGAGGACTGGCTGCCGGAGGTGAGTGCAAAGGAGAGAACAGAGCGTCTGCTTAAGGTGGCAAGACCCGGATTTATGATTCTGCTGCACGATATGGCAGACAATATACAGACGGTAGAGGCAATTAAGACTTTGATTCCGGAGCTGAAGCGTCAGGGCTATGAGTTTGTGACAATCCGTGATATCTTTATGAAAAGCGGCATAAAACCGGAGCATAATGTAGTTTATATGAGCGTGGATGAAGTACGGGAGAATTACAGGTAGAGCCGGGCTGAATCGTTACTATAGATGAAAAGCAGCTGAATAAATACGATCGGAAAATGGAGAGAACAGCATGATTAGAAATATTGTTTTTGATATTGGTGGTGTACTGATCCGGTTTATGCCGGGAGAAGCCATGCGTAAGCTCGCAATTCCGGAAGAAAAAATCGCTCCGCTTCTTAAGGCTTCGGTTTATTGTAAATGGTGGCAGGAGCTGGACCGTGGATTTTTTGAAGAAGAGGAAGTCATGAAGTATATGCAGGAGGATGCACCGGAATATGCTAAGGATATTGCGTTTTTTATGTCAAATGGAAAGCGGGATGTTGTGGAAGCCTTTGACTATTCGGCAGAGTGGCTGAAAGGGCTTCAGGAGAGAGGTTATCATACCTATCTTCTGACGAACTATCCGGCAAGCTATTTTGATCTGCACAGCAAGGAAAAATTTACCTTTATGCCGTATGTAAACGGACAGATTGTTTCCTCCTATGTAGAGATGATTAAGCCGGATCCGAATATTTACCGGACACTTCTTGACACGTATGATCTGAAGGAAGAGGAATGTGTCTTTATTGATGACCGCAAGGAGAATGTAGAAGCTGCGAAGAAACTCGGTTTCCATGGGATCCGGTTTGAAAGCTATGAACAGGCATTCCGGGAGCTTGAAGCCATTATTTCCGGTGAAGCCGCTCCTGTATAAGCTTCACCGGATGTGATTTCATAAAAGCAATCCTTTGGAGTCAGGTCACTGTGGAAAAGCAGCGGATGGTCATCGGATTTCCAGGAGAGACCATCGGTAAGTCCCCATACGCTGACGCTTTCAATCGGAGTTCCGTTCTTTTTGGCCGCAACCAGTGCATCAAAGAATCTTTTATAATAAAGTCCCTGTATTTTCTCAGGATTTCCTGCATCCGGCTGGACAATATCCAGTTCAGTTATGTGAATCACAACATGGAGTTCGTCGGCATATTTCTGTGCCGCAAAGGTGAACCTGGCAGGAGATACGTCGGTATCGATGTGGCTCTGCATTCCAATTCCGTCTAGATTTCCAGCTTCTGCAACCGGGGAAAGCAGATTTATGATATCAGCCTGTTTGGCTGGCTGATAAGTATTATAGTCATTATAAAAAAGCAGAATTTCTTCCGGGGCATAGGTGCGCGCATAGGAAAATGCATAATTGAGGTAGTCGTCCCCGATGGTCTTACGCCATAAGGAGTCTCTCATACCACCGTTATCATCAATGCATTCATTAGCAATATCGAATGCATAGAAAAGATCGGGATAGTTTGTGGATATAAAGGAAAATACATCATGGATGTAATTTTCCATACGTTTCAGCATCAGTTCACGGTCTGCAGGCTCTCCCGATGGATCATAGTCTTTATAAAAGATCCAGTCCGGGGTCTGGCTGTGCCAGATGAGAGTATGTCCGCGTACCTTAAGGTGATTCCGGACAGCAAAATCAAGCTCCGGTATTACACGGGTGAAATCAAGTTGTATATGTTCACGGTTTCCTTCCAGATCGGCAAGAGTAGCCGATTTGCTGATGATATTTTCCGGTTTAAGGTTATTTTCGTTGGTAACACTGTTAAATTCATGACAGATCAGCTCCTTATACTGGTTGTCAGAAACTGTGACCGGATTAATGCATACACCCATTTGGAAATAGTCTGCATAGAGTTCTTTCAGGGAGGGAAGATCGGAAACAACCGGACTGTCAGCTGATGGCTGGGGTGAGGATGCTTCTGTAGAAACGGACTCTTCAGATATTGGACTCGTAGTTTCGTGTATTTGCATAGGGACTGTTTCCTCCTTACGGCATCCGCTCACTATGAGCAGGATAGTCAGTATAATTGTAAGAATGTTAAGGTGCTTGCGATGAGGATGTATTTTCAGCATAATAGTTCTCCCTTCCGTTTCGTTAAGCATAACATACGGAGGAAAGGTATGCCTATCAGATATTGCGTATTTTTTTACATGAATTGCGTAAATCGGATTGTATTTTGCCGATTATTTTGCTAATATATAATTAGCGTATGGAAAGGCAGGGAAGTCATATGGGAGTACGATTGAACATGGGATATACCGGTATGAAGCAGAATTATTCTTTTTTGTTTCAGAGTATGTCAGGAAATTCTAATTTAAATTTTCTTTCCGATTACATGAGCATTAAGAATGGAAGCTATGGCAAGCTGATGAAGGCCTATTATGGCAAAGGTAACAAGATCAGCAAGGAAGCTGCTTCTATTGTAGATGAAAAGAAGAAAACACTCTCCACATCCAAGGATTCTGCAGAGACCTTGAAGCAGATCCAGACGGCATCAGAGAGTTTGAAGAGTTCTGCAGATCAGTTAACGAATACAGGTAAGGATTCTGTATTCAGTAAGAGTCAGGATGAGATTTATAAAGCGGTAGACAGTTTTGTAACCAATTATAACAAGCTGATTGAAGGGTCTGCCAAGTCCGCTTCCGACAGTATCACGAAGCGTGTAGATACCTTAAAGAACATGACAGAGTCCAATCAGAAGCTGTTGGGTCAGGTAGGTATTACCATTGGTAAGGACGATACACTGACACTTGACAGGGATGCTTTTGCAAAGGCAGATGCAAACACCGTGAAGACTTTGTTTAGCGGAAGTTATTCTTATGCATCCAGAGTATCTTCCCAGTCTTCCTTTATCGATTTTGCAGCAACACAGGAAGCAGCAAAGGCAAATACCTATACAACGAAGGGAACTTACAGTAATACCTATGCTTCCGGTAATATTTTTAATTCCTATTTTTAGGTTTTACCGGAAGGACGTTTAATTGGTTTTATAATCTGAGAAAGTGCAGGCACATCTTAAATGGGTGTGTCTGTTTTTTTGTTGCCATGCATATGAGAAAATGATCCGGTGGATCATTTTGGGTGCGAACCAGTCCGGAACACTTAAGGAATGCAAGCCGGAGGCGCAGCATGCGTTTAGTGAGATGGATAAGGTATTGTGATAATAACCAAATTATAAAACTAATCTGGTAAAATAATTGTTTAAATTCACTAAAAACATCTTGACATGAGATGCCAAATCTGTTATCTTACATAATAACTTATGAATTCATTGTTGATCGATTAACATATCCGTTCATCTTTTATTAGTTTTTATGACATCTAATATTTTCACGAAAGAATAAAAGAGGTGCTATTTGAAGAAAACGATTCACGCAGAACATTTTTTCTTTTGTGCCTTTTCCGACTCAGAATCTGTTGTGAAGCATGTTACCTGTATGGGTGATACAGCATTTTTTTTGCATCTTCGGAGACAGAAAATCTGTCTGAATTATCAGCAGGGAAGCTTTCTGGTAAATACCCGTCCCATGTTATCGGATTCATTGCTGTTACCGGATTCTGAGGTTGAAGAAAAGGTACTGATCAGCAGGCAGGGGCCTGTACATAGATTGGCTCCCGCAGGGAGAATCCGTCTGGAAGCCGAAGCCTTGGTGACTTTGGGAAGTGATTATGAAAACAGAATCTGTTACCAGTTTCATTCCAGGGTCAGAGGCCGACATGCCGTACTGGTTATGGAAGGCGAAAATTGTGTTCTCCATAATCTTGGCGGTGATGGAGTATATCATAACGGAAGAAGAGCGCAGGAAAGTACCATTCTTGAGAAGGGAGATTCCTTGCAGCTATACGGTCTTTTCATGCAATTTCTTCCCCCATATCTCATTTATGTTCCACTGGTTGGAGAATGCCGGGTGATGGACAGTGGATTTACGGGGAAGGAATTACAGCAAAGGGCAGGGGCGGTAATGGTGTCACGCTCCATACAGAAAATTCCGGAACAGGTCTGTTTACCGGAAGAACAGGAAAGAGAGGTCTTAAGTCCACCACAGAAAAAGGAGACTTCGCAGACGCCGTGGATTCTGTCCATAGGCCCATCGGTTACAATGGTTTTTCCAATTCTGATGATGAGTCTTCTTGGAAGCAGAATTTCGAATGGAGCAGGTAACAGCTATCGGTATGTGACACTGGCAGCAGGAGTATGCAGTGCATTACTTGGAGTATTCTGGGGGATTACAAACCGGCTGGCCAGTCGTCGGGAGGAGCAAAGGAGTAACAGGGAAAGAATCATCCAGTACCGGGAATATCTGGGAAAACTGGAAGCAGAGCTGCAGATGTTAGCACAGAAGGGAGCTGGGCTTTGGCATCGAAGATATCCGGCGGTTCCGGAGTATTATGCAGAGAACCGGCTTCTGATATTGAACTGGAACCGGTATGAAGCTGATCCGGATTTCTGGTTTACACGTCTTGGAACAGGAAGACAGGATTTTCCTGTAAGACTGAAGCTTCCGGAGGAAAGGAAGGTTTTCGTAAAGGATTCGATGGAAGAGGAGGCAGAAGCCTTATGGAAGAGGTTTCAGTATCTGGAGGAGGTACCGGTTGGTGTGGACTTCCGGGAGAATTCCCGGCTTGGTGTAGTAGGAGAAGAGAAACACCTGCATGATGGGGTGTTACAGATTTTCTGGCAGCAGGTGCTTCATCACTCACCGGAGGAAATGCGTATGGCCTGCTTCTTTGATTCGTCCATACCTTGGCAGATGAGCGTTTATCACAGTATGAAATGGGTTCCGCATATCTGGTCGGAAAGCGGAGAAGTCCGATTTCTGGCCGGGGATAAAGAAGCAGCGGCTGAAATTCTCCCGGATCTTACCAGAGAACTTTCCGCACAGAAAGAACAGGTTTCTTTTCTGATTTTTCTGTTTGATCCCATGCTGATTCTGGGAGAAGTTCTGCAAAGCCTTTTACAGGAGGGAAAGGCGGACCGGGTTATGGTAGTTGGAATTGCAGGGAAAGAACAGGAGCTTCCTAAGGAATACCGCAGCCGGATGATCTGGCAGAAGGATCGTCAGGAACTGCAGCTGTATGAAAAGGATAAAAGGATTACCGTTCCTGTTCAGTACGATACCATGGACCGGAAGAAAGCTTCTTCCTATAGCAGGAACTTTGCGTTATGGGAAAGGACAGGAAGGGGAAAGAACGAAGGAATTCCTAAAAATGTGGATTTCCTGGAACTCTTTGATTGCCTGCGGATCGAAGAACTTCACTGTGAAGTCCGCTGGCAGGAAGCAAGACCGGAAAAGCGTCTTAAGGCAGTGATTGGGAAAGGAATGCAGGGTGCACCGGTATATCTGGATGTGCACGAAAAATTTCATGGCCCCCATGGACTGATTGCGGGAACAACAGGTTCCGGTAAGAGCGAATTGCTTCAAACCTACCTGCTTTCCCTTATGATCCAGTTCAGTCCGCAGGATGTGAACTTTTTTGTGATTGATTATAAGGGTGGTGGAACAGGAAATGCAGTCAGGAATTTTCCACATTGTGCAGGAGTGATATCCAATCTGTCCGGTGGGCAGATCCGGAGAGCCATGCTTGCAATCAGCAGCGAGAATAAGCGGAGACAACGGATTTTTTCCCGATACGAGGTGAACCATATTGATGCTTATATGCAGCTTTATCGTGAAGGAAAGGTCACATCTGCACTGCCTCATCTGCTTATCGTGATTGACGAATTTGCAGAATTAAAGAAAGAAGAACCGGAATTTATGCAGGAGGTAATCTCACTTGCACAGGTTGGAAGGAGTCTTGGAGTGCATCTGCTTCTGGCGACCCAGAAGCCGGCAGGAACCGTGGATGATAAGATCTGGAGCAATGCCCGTTTCCATCTTTGTCTTCGTGTACAGGATAAGCAGGACAGTATGGATATGCTTCATAAGCCGGATGCCGCTTATCTGACATCTCCCGGACAATGCTATCTTCAGATTGGGAATGATGAATTATATCAGCTGTTCCAGACGGGCTACTGTGGCGGCAGATATCAGCCGGAGGAACAGAAGGAAGAGACTGTGGCTCTTCTTTCGGAAACCGGAAGGAGAAGTGTACTGCCAAAAGAGAAAGTAAGTGATACAGCAGACTCACTTATAGAATGCGTTGAGAATTATGTAAACCATATAGCAGAGCAGCATGGATATGGGCGGGCCGGACTGTTGTGGCTTCCGGAGCTGGAAGAAGTAATTTATTTGGAAAAAATTCAGGAACAGGAAAAGGAAGAGTCCGAAAACGAAATCGGCCATGCGCAGGTATTCCGGGTCGGGAAATATGATGATCCGGAAAATCAGTGCCAGAAAGTATTGTATTATGAACCGCAGAAACAGGGGCATCTGGGAATCTGTGGAGGACCGGCAACAGGAAAGTCTCATTTTATCCGCCTTATTCTGGAACAGATTGCAAGGAATAATACACCAATGGAGGCAGAATATTTTCTGCTGGTTGTGGAACAGCCGGGGTTCCTTTTGTATGAGGAACAGCCACATTGTCTTGCGCTGGTGCAGACACCTAAGGATCTTCCGGTATTCTTTTATCAGTTCAGACAGCTTTGGAGTGAAAGGAAACGGATACTTAATGGAGAAAATTATAAGACTTTTATACGAAAGAATCCGGGAAAGCTTCCGGTTCTGTACGGCATGGTTGACGGTATCGGAACCTTACGAAGATATCTGGGAGAAGCGGAAGAGGAATTCCTGCTTTCCATGGCAGCAGAGGGGATCAGTCTTGGCGTATTTCTTATCCTGACCGGGAATGGGGTGGCAGATTTTCAATCAAAGCTTTGGAATAAAATCAAGACAACACTGTCACTTGAATTAAGCGATCCCTTTCAGTATGGGGATGTGCTGCGTCAGTATCATGGGATTTCGATTCCGAAAGCCGGTGTTGCAGGACGAGGATTATGTAAAAAGGAAAAGAGGGTTCTGGAGTTTCAGACCCTGGCATTTCAAAAGGAGGGTGCAGGCTATCAGGAGGGGCAGCCCTTTTATGACCGGATTGTGCGGATTCCGGAATATCCGAAGCTTATGCAGTTCCTTACGGTTTATCGTAAGAGCCGGAAGTATGACGGAACAGGCAGCCGGGTACCACTGGGGTATAACAAGGAAACAGGAGCAATTGAAATTCTGGAGCTTCAAAAGCTTTCCGGTTTTCTGATATCCGGTGCAGATCAGACCGGAAAGAGTAGTCTGATTGATCATCTGTTATTCAGTGTGAGAAGTGTTACAGACTGGAAAATACTGCTTCTGGATACCGAAGGGGAACATGCCGGGTTAATAAAGGAACCGGAGGTGATCTGCTGCCGGAATGCAGGGGAGCTGGAGGAAGAGCTGCAAAAGGAACAGCAGAAGGAAAGCCGGCTTGTGCTTATGATTCCACATCTGGCAGCATTTACAAGGCAGATTTACTCCTATTGCGGAGAAGAGAAAGAAAAGACACAGCAATGGGAAGAGCTGGTTGGAAAACGGAGACAGAATGTAGTGGTGATCGGAGCGTATCATCCGCAGCGTGATCTGGAAGTATATGCAACACCGTTGTTTCAATCCCTGGCCTCCTGTCAGTGGGGAGTTCATCTGGGAGGAAATGCATCCTTGCAGAGGGCACTGGAATTTGAGGGATTGAATTTTTCCCTGTTGAACCGGTCAGAGCCGCCGGGAAATGGATTTTTGAAAAAGGGATCGGGAGGAGGAAGTGTGCAGCTTCTCATTCCGTATAAAGAAGGTGAGGAATAGAGGTATGATGATAATGGCAGATCTTTATGTGCCGATGCTGAATGAAAGCTATGATTTTGAATGGAACGGAGAGATGCCGGCAGGGGAAATTGTCAGGCAGAGCTTAGAACTGATTGAACGTAAGGAGGAGGTTTCTTTTGAAGAAAAAAATTATTATCTGTATGCACTTGATCTCGAGCGGGTGATGGATCCGGAACAGAATCTGATCTCACAGGGTATTCTTCCGGGAGAGCCATTTGTTTTGATCTGAGCAGGAAGCGCTTGAAAATGAAATTTAGAATGGATATTGGATTACAAATCCGGGTAGAAAGGACAAGGTCACCGTGAACGGACATGTAATGATGAACAGCAGTATGTTGAAAAAAGAAATTATGGAAATGCGGCAGCAGATGATGAAGGTAAAGGATTCTCTTAAATGGATGGAAGAAAGATCAGCCATGCTTCAGGAGCATTGGGAAGGAGAAGCAGGAACCACCTGGGTCAATACCTTTATGGAATGGCTTAGGATGGATACAGAGCATGTGACAGCCATGCAGGAAATTCTGGACAGGGCAGAGCAGATGGGAATATTACTTGCAGCTGTGGAACAAAACAATATTATGCGTGCGCAGGAAGTGTAGAGATATGGATGGAATGGTGAAGGTCCGTTCGGAATATCTGCGGGAGGAAGCTGCATTGCTCAGCGAAGAATGTGAGCAGGCTCTTGCGCAGTATCAGGAAACGGTGGAACGGTTTATGGCACTTGCCATAAAATTTGAAACAAAAGGGATGGAACGGCTCTGTATAATTGCAAAAGAGGAACTGGAAGCGGCGGGGTGGCCGTTTGAAAGAACGAAGTGGTTTGCAGATCGCCTTTTTCAGATTGCAGAGTATTACGAACAGGCAGAAAGGGGAAATGTGGATGCTGCAGGAATGGATTGAGGTTCAGTTTAACAGGCTGCAGGAATTAGCGGATCAGATGCAGACAACCGCAGACCAGATCCGGCTATTGGCAGATGAAAAGATTTGTCAGCTCCTGTTGGAGACGAAGCTGTGCTGGATGGGAGAAAGTGCAGATCTTTTCATGGAAAGGGAGGTGAGATTATGTACCAGATTATCCGGCGAAGCGGATGAATTAAAAAAGGTGGCACGTATGGTAGAGGGTTACGCAAAAGCTATGTATTGTGCCGAAAAATGCAATGAAGCAATTGGAAATCTAAGAATGTATTAGGGAGGGATATTATGGCATTTTTTGAGGTTACTTCAAGAGAATTAAGAAATAAGGCGGAAAACTTACGGGGCTTAAACGGTCAGTTCCGGGCAAAGTGCAATGAACTGGCTTCCCAGGAACAGGAATTGTGCAGTATGTGGGAGGGGCAGGCAAAGGAAGCCTTTCACCACGCGTTTGTCAGGGATAAGGAGCAGATGCTTCTCTTTGAGAAGCTGATTGAACGATATGTTGAGGTCATGCTTGAAATTGCCGCCAGATATGAAGAGGCGGAAGCAAGAAATGCAGAAATTGCATCGTCACGCAGTTACTAAATAAAATCGGGAGGATACAGCATATGGAAGGTATTTTAAAGGTTACACCGGAAAAACTGATTCAGGCATCCGGTACATTTGCAACAACAGGAACACAGGTAAAGAATCTGACAGGAGAAATGATGACCCTGGTGGATTCACTGCAGGGAATCTGGCAGGGAGAAGCGTCCGGAACGTTTCTGACCCGTTTTAAAACCCTACAGACGGATATGGATAAGCTTTACCGGATGATTGCGGAGCATTCACAGGATCTGACGGAGATGGCCGGTCATTACCAGAGAGCGGAAAGCGGCAATATGGAACAGGGAAGCGGTCTGGAATCCAATATCATCAACTAGGAGCAGAATATGGGCAGAAAGTATACAGAAGAAGAGATCAGCATGATTCTGGATACCTATATGTATCTGGGATATCAGGAAGCTTCTAAGGAACCGGTGGAATTAAAAGAGGTGATCGGGAAGCTTTCCGGTGTCCCGGAATACGGAACGGGAGGTACGTACCAGAATGAATACCGGATTCTGGAGCAGGCAGTGCAGGATGAGCAGATCGGTAACCTTAAGGTATGTTATGCGAGCAGTACGCTTGGGTTCGATCAGGGAACGAAGGCGTGTACCTTTCTGGATGAGAAGAATGACCGCATCTTTGTTGCCTACCGGGGGACAGGAGATGGTGAATGGCCGGATAATGGACTGGGCATGACGAAGGAAATCACGACACAGCAACAGCGCGCCGTTGATTATTTTGATACCGTGGCAAGAAAGGCGCAGCTTACAGAGAATCAGAGAGTAATCGTAACCGGGCATTCCAAAGGTGGAAATAAAGCGCAGTTTGTAACTATGGAAACAGAATTTGGAGATCTGATTGACCGCTGTTATTCCGTGGATGGGCAGGGAATGTCTGAGAAAGCGGATGCAAGATTCCGGCGTAAATACAGTGAAGCAGAATATCAGGGCCGGATACAGAAGTTATATGGAATTCACGGAGAGAATGATTATGTAAGTCCGTTGGGAAACCAGATCATTCCGGAGGATCATGTGACCTATATCAGGACTCCGGTACAGAAGGGAAACTTTGCCGGATATCATGATATTACTTATATGTTTGCCACCTTGGTGCTGGACCGGACAACTGGGAAATGGGTGACACAATTTACAGGAAGAAGAAATGAAGAAGTTTTAAAGCAGGGATCCCTTGGAAAATATGCGTCGGAGCTTTCCAAAGAGATTATGAAGCTGCCGGAGGAGGAACGGGAAGGAGCAGCCAATGTTGTGATGCAGGGAATTGAAGCAGCAGGTGGAGCTTCCCATGGACTGAATGGGGAAAAGACGACCCTGGCTGATGTAAAACACTTTTTATTTGCCGGTATTCCGGCAATTACGGATGCAACAACCAAAACCGCAGGGGGACTCAACTTCCTTGGAAAGACATTGTGGGAAGATTCTTATACGAAGGAAATACCAGACAGAATCTGTATCGAGGTGGATTATGAAGCACTTGCTTCAAAGAGTGAGGGATTATCTGCGGCAGCAGAGGAAACGATAAGGCTGGGAGAGCAGATCCAAAGCTATGAAAAGGAAATGCCCTTTTACATGCAGGGCAGAAATCTGGTGACGTTTCAGCTAAAACAGGTAGCTTCTGAGGTAGAGCATTTGGGAAAGAAAATACAGAAGCTGGCTTCGCTCCAACAGGAGATTGCAGCCTGCTATCAGAAGGCAGATGAGCAGACCGAGGAACTCTGCAATCAATGATCAGGAGAGGTTTTTCGGAAAAAAGTCAGCATGAAAAGGTTGAAAATCCGGGTTCTGGCGAATCTTCTTACGGAATTCTCCGGGAGTACACTGCAGGTACTGCCGGAACACCTTATTGAAATAGCTGGCATTGTTAAAGCCAACCTGAAAGGCAAGATCTGAAATAGAAGATACGGCAGAATCATTTTTCTGAATCAGATAGGCCGCCATATAGATGCGGTATTTCATCAGATATTCGACCGGTGTCATGTGAAGGCAGCGCTTAACACAGCGGCAACACTCGCTTTTGCTGATGTGTACCTGGGCTGCAAGATCATCCAGTGTGATGCGTTCAGCATAATGGATTTCAATGTATTTCATAATTTCCCTGGTACGGAGTTCATCGGAGGTGAGAACTGCTGTGTGCCGGGTCTTTTCCGGGGTGAAAGGAAACTTTCTGAGAAGTTCACACCAGAGCTCACAGATACATGCTTTGGTTGCCAGTTCATAGCCCCATTCCTGATCCTTATTTAACTGGACGATCCGGTAGGAAAGGGACAGAATATGGGACAGCCCCTCGTCAGAAGAATCCAGATGAAGCACCCGAAGGCCCGCATGATGAAGCAGAGGGGTTACATATTTACTGGTAAACAGAGTATCTCCATAACCGAACAGAAAGGAAGGGTGGAAGGCATAGGAAAACAGTTTGCAGCTTTGGGACGGAGAAACAGAAAGAATGGAATGCATGACATTCTGATTGATAATCACGCCCTGTCCGACCTCCAGGGATATCTGGCTGTCATCGTAATAAATAATGGCAGAGCCTTCTTCCACCAGAAATACCTCAATTTCCGGATGCCAGTTCCAGCCAATCCGGTTCATATAGGAACGGTTCAGATCCACATAGGTAACGTGAACCGGATATTCAGTTTCCCCGGAAAAGCATATGCGCTGATCAGTCTGTTTTTGTATATCTTCGGAATTGTTAATCATAATCAAATTTCCCTGGTTATATTTTATAAATTACATTTTATCGGATCTGTCAGAAATATTCAATTTATTTCTTGCGTATATATATGTAACAATTGTTAGTATTTAAACAGCAGCCGGATACATGATGTCAGGCTTCGCAAGAATTTAATTCAGAAGCGGGCAGTCTCCTTAACTAACAGAACTGCTATACAGATAGGATTGTGAGGGAAAAGGATGCAGAATCAGAAGCTGGAAGATGTATTAAATCTGTCATTAGAGGCAACCGGGGAAGAACGGGAAAAGTCCCGGCAATTGGATGTGGGATATCTGGAGGAGGAGAAACGCTGGGAGCTGATTGTGAAATACAACGGAAGCCTGCAGCCGCTGTCTGGGGATCTGATACAGGTAGAGGAACTGATTGCAGGCTATGCGATCGTGACATTACCGGAATCTCTGATTGAATCGTTCGCGGAGCTGCCAGAGGTAGAATATATCGAAAAACCAAAGCGGTTGTATTTTTCGGTGCTGGCCGGGAAGCAGACCTCCTGTATCCCGGAGGTTACGGTGAGAGATCCGTTCCTGTCTGGGAAAGGAGTATTAATGGCCATACTGGATTCCGGAATTGATTATCAGAGTCCGGAGTTTCAGGAAAGAGGTGGAAAAACGAGAATCCGTTATTTATGGGATCAGACATTAAATCCGAAGGAGGTGGATGCACTTCTTACGGATCATAATGGAGAATTTATGCAAAGCTTACCGCCTGAAGGCTTTACCCAGGGAGTCATGTTCTCGAAAGAACGGATTGATGCGGCATTGCAGAGTGCTGAGCCATTACAGCTCGTGCCAAGTGTGGACACTTCCGGACATGGAACCGCAGTTGCAACGATTGCAGCAGGATCAGGGAATTTTATGGATGGCAGGTTTCAGGGAGTGGCACCGGAAGCAGAACTGCTGATTGTAAAGCTCGGGAACAGCAGACCGAATTCTTTTCCCAAGACTACAGAACTGATGAGGGGACTTACCTTTGCTGCCCGGACGGCACTGCAGCTTTCCATGCCGCTTGTGATTAATCTGAGCTTTGGAAATACCTATGGGGTTCATGACGGAACATCACTTGTGGAGAGGTTCCTTGATAATATTGCAGAGCTCGGGAGATGTGTGATCTGTGTAGGGAGTGGCAATGAGGGAGCAGCCGGAGGGCATGCAGCCGGAACATTTAACAGGGATGCACAGGGAAATATACCACGGACCGAATTGGCAGTTGGTGAGTATCAGGCGTCATTCAGTGTGCAGCTATGGAAGGAGTATACTGATACCTTCCGGATTGTCTTACAATCTCCCGGAGGGCAGATCCTGCAGCTTAATTCTGCATTAGGTACAGCCGTGCGTTATCGGATGGAAGATACAGAGCTTTTGATTTATCAGGGTGAGCCCACCCCGTATTCCGTCAGACAGGAAATATATTTTGATTTTTTACCGGTGAATAGTTATGTTAATCAAGGGGTCTGGAGCTTTATGATAGAGCCGGTACAGGTGGAAGGTGGAGGGTATGACTTCTATCTGCCAAGCAGCTCTGTACTTAGCGTGGAAACCCGATTTTTTCAGTCAACACCGGAAAAGACACTGACGATACCTTCTACAGCAGCCAGAGTGATTACCGTTGGGGCTTATGATACCTATACTGAAGCCTATGCGGATTTTTCTGGAAGAGGCAGGAATATGCCTCCTTCATCGGTTAACATAAAACCGGATTTTGTAGCACCAGGAGTAAACATTAAAACGTTAAGTCCGGGAAATGTTCCGGTTGCCGTGTCAGGAACCTCCTTTGCGACACCCTTTGCCTCAGGAAGTGCTGCACTTCTTATGGAATGGGGTATTGTGAGAGGAAATGATCCTTTTCTGTATGGGGAAAAGGTAAAGGCCTATCTTCGAAGAGGTGCCCGCACATTGCGGAGTGAAAGTGTATATCCGAATAACCGTGTCGGATGGGGAGCACTTTGTCTGGCGGGAAGCCTGCCGGATTAATTCCGTTGGATCGCAAGATATTTATACGATTTTTGACTTGAAATTTGCTTGTGAACGCTGCCTGTATGTTTATAATGAAAGTTAGGCAGCAATTTTAAATTGCCGCCGATGGGAATGACAGAGCAGAAGATACGCTGGGAGAATACTTAATCATAAAACAGATCAGGAGAGAACACAATGATTACATTAAACGGACAATGGAAGATGAAGCAGGTAAAGGAGAAGGAATGGCACCAGGGAACGGTTCCGGGAACCGTATATACAGATCTGCTCACCCAAGGGTTAATTGTGGATCCCTATGTAGGAGAGAACGAGGACGAAGTCCGGGATCTTTCCTATAATGATTATCTTTATGAAAGAGAATTTTTGATTTCGAAAGAGGTTCTGAATAATGAGAGAAATCTTCTTATCTGCAAGGGAATTGATACGATTGCAGATCTTTTGGTTAATGGAAAGCAGATAGGAAGCTGTGAAAATATGCATCGGGAATATGAGTTTGATCTTACCGGTTTCTTAAAAGAAGGAGTAAACCGGATCCGGGTTTATTTCCTCTCTCCGATGAAGTATATGCAGAAGCTTTATGAGAAGAAGCCGTTGTGGGGAGTAACCAGTACGGTGCCTGGATATCAGTATATCCGGAAGGCACATTGCATGTTTGGCTGGGACTGGGGCCCGAAGCTTCCGGATATGGGAATCTGGCGGGATATTTATATCGAAGAGGTAAATGGCGCACGGATACAGAATGTACAGATTCGTCAGCAGAATGAAGAAGAGGTCAGCCACCTGTCTGTGGTTTTAAAGAATGAAGTTATACAAAGTGATGCAGCCGGGATGATTGCAGAATGCAGAGTGTATGATCCGGAAGGAAGAGAGCTTACCCTGCAGACTGAGGATGTAAAGGAAACACAGATCTTTCAGATTGAAATTAAGAATCCGGAACGCTGGTGGCCGAACGGTTATGGAGAGCAGAAGCTATACCGGGTATGTGTAAGCCTGAAAAAGGAAAACCACACGGTTCAGGAAAGGTCAATCCGCTTCGGAATCCGTGACTTTACGGTGGTACGCAGACCGGATGAATGGGGAGCAGGATTTACCTTCTGTATTAATGGGATGGAGATCTTTGCCAAAGGCGCAAACTACATTCCGGAGGACAGTATCTTCGGGAAACGCAGCAAAGAAAGAACGGAACGTCTTTTGAAGGATTGCCGGAGGGCGAACTTTAACTGTATCCGTATATGGGGTGGCGGCTGTTATCCTGATGACTGTTTTTATGATTTATGTGATGAGCTGGGACTGCTGGTATGGCAGGACTTCATGTTTGCCTGTGCCGTTTATGATCTGACGGATTCGTTTTATGAAAATATTAGACTGGAAGCAAGAGACAATATTATCCGGCTTCGGAATCATCCCTCTCTTGGCATGTGGTGTGGAAACAACGAAATGGAAGGTGCCTGGGTTGGCTGGGGGATTCCTCAGAATCAGAAGCTGAAGCAGGATTATCTTACGATGTTTGAACGGCTGATTCCACAGATGGTAGAGGAATATGATCCGGATCGGTTCTATTGGCCGGCATCCCCATCCTCAGAGGGAGGCTTTGAGGATCCGTTTGATGAAGGAAGAGGCGATGCACATTACTGGGATGTATGGCATGGCAAGAAGCCGTTCGAGGATATTGAGAGTAAGTTCTTCCGGTTTTCCAGCGAGTATGGATTTGAAGCGATTCCATCCATGAAGACGTTAAGAACCGTGATCCATGAGGATCAGTTCAATATCGTGTCGCCTGAAATGGAGAAGCACCAGAAGTGTATTGATAATGGACCGGGTAATGTGACGCTCATGTATTATCTGCTTCAGTATTACCAGCTTCCGGCCACCTTTGAGCAGACAGTGTATGCAACACAGTCACTGCAGTCGGATTTCCTGGAAATGGCGATCCGGCATTTCCGCAGTCACAGGGAGAGATGCTCAGGAAGCACCTACTGGCAGATCAATGATACCTATCCTACGATTTCGTGGGCAACCCTGGACTATTATGGCAGGTGGAAGGGTGCTCATTATGTGGTAAAGAGAAGCTATGGCAAGGTGATTTCCTATGTAGAAACCGGTGCAGACCGGATGGCGAGGCTGTATGTATCCAGTGATGAGACGAGACCTTTGAAGCTTACCTGCAGGCTGGAGCTTATAGAGCAGGGAAAGGGGGTATTACATACGGAGTGCAGAGAAATTTCTGCAGAACCGTTAGCTTCTACCTGTGTCGCTGCTTTCAAAATCCAGGAGATGAAGGAGCTTCGCAGCAGAGAATGCTATCTTCATTATGAAATTCAATGTGAGGAAGAAGTAATTGACTCCGGAAACCGTCTCCTGGAAAGGCCAAAGAAATTCCATTTTCTTGATCCCCATCTTACCTCTTATGTTGAGGAAACGGAAGAACAGGAGAGGGCAGATGAAGGTAAAACAGGTGAAAGCAGAGTAAAAAAACAATTCAGGATTACCGTGAAGGCACAGCAGTTTGCAAGGAGAGTTGCGATTGAATTTACGGATGCGGATGTGATCCTGTCTGATAATTATTTTGATCTGCTTCCGGGAGAGAGTAAGACCGTATGGGTCGAGGAGATCCGTTCGGAAAAAGAGGTAAATCAGAAAAACCTGTCTGAGGAAATAGTTCTTACAAGCAATTATGATGTGGCGAAGTAATGATTGGATAGGATTCAGAGGTGGACAGCAGCAATATGTGAATCCACTGAAGAAAATTCGGCTGAAGAAAATAAAGCAGTTCCGGTTGTAAAAGTTTTTGTATTCCATTAAAATAATAGCTATCCGGCGATGTAATCCGGATAGCTGTTTTCATTCTGCGCTTACTATGATACATGGAAAATAAGTAGCTGGCAGAATGGCTGTAAAAATACAGAACAGAGGTAATTAGAAATGCTTCCTGAACAATTTACGAACCGGATGAAAGAGCTGCTGAAAGAAGAATACGAGGATTTTGCGGCATGCTATGGAAATGACCATGCACATTCCCTGCGGATCAATCCGTTAAAAGGAACGAAGGAGCAGTATGATCAGACTTCCGTATTTAAAGAAAGAGAGCCCTTAAAGGAGCAGGTTGCCTGGGAAGAGAACGGGTTCTATTATGAGGACTCTTTGCAGCCCGGGAAGCATCCTTTTCATGAGGCCGGAGTGTACTATATTCAGGAAGCCAGTGCAATGGCACCGGCGGCAATCTGCAAGAGGGCAGATCCTGATTTTGTAAATTCTGAAGATGCAGGGAAGAACGAAACCGAAAAGGATACAGAGGGACAAAGGGAGAAAAAGAACTCCGATGACTTCCGGTTCTTCGGAGAGCGGATCCTTGACCTGTGTGCGGCTCCCGGAGGAAAGAGTACCCAGATGGCAGCAGCCATGGCAGGCAGGGGAATTCTGTTCAGCAACGAAATCCATCCGGCAAGGGCCAGGATTCTGTCTGAGAATATTGAGCGCATGGGGATTGTAAATGACATTGTTTTAAATCATGATCCCAAGGTGCTGGCAGAACGTTTCCCGTCCTATTTTCACCGGATTCTTGTGGATGCGCCCTGTTCAGGGGAAGGAATGTTCCGCAAGAACGAAGAGGCGGTAGAGCAGTGGTCCTTAGAGAATGTGAAGCTGTGTGCAGGGCGGCAGGAGGAGATTTTAGAGTGTGCCTATACCATGCTGATGGGTGGCGGAATTCTGGTTTATTCGACCTGTACCTTTGCACCGGAAGAGGATGAAGAAATGATGGTACATTTTCTTGCGAAGCATCCGGATATGAAGCTGCTTCCGGTTCCGCTTGCAGGAGGAATGGAACCCGGGCTTGTTAGGCAGGAAGCATTGATGAAGCTGCTGCAGAATCGGGGACAGTCTAAGAGGGAGACCACATACGACATGGAAGAACGATTCCGCAAAGAACTTCAGAAGACGGTCCGCCTATGGCCGCATAAGGTGAATGGGGAAGGTCACTTTGCTGCTCTTTTGCAAAAAGAAGGAACTGCCTGTCTTGAGGTGAATGGCCGGGAAATGAACCGGGATTTGATTTCGAACATGGGAGAAGCTCCTTCCGTGATGCGGAGCGCTTCTCATTCAAGGGATTGTGACCGGAAAAAAATGAAAAAGGGAAGCACTTTCCAAAAAGGAAAAGATAAGAAAAGCCAGTCCGTGTCAAACCAGATGACGGAAGCCATTGCTGCATTCGAACAGTTTGAAGCACAGACACTTAAGTCCTCCTGGCGGGAGGGGAAGGAGAGAGCTTCCTATCTTACCTTTGGAGATCAGTTGTATCTTGTTCCGGAAGGAACACCGGATCTGCATGGACTTAAGGTACTGCGCCCTGGACTGCATCTTGGAACCTTTAAAAAGAATCGTTTCGAACCGTCCCATGCACTGGCTCTTTCCTTAAAGAGCAAAGATGTGAAAGATACCATTGATTTGTCAGTGGAAGATGCGATAAAATATATAGAAGGCTATACCTTCCCGGCACAAGACCGGAAGGGCTGGTGCCTTGTTACCGTGGAAGGCTACAGTCTGGGCTTTGGGAAAGCAGCAGGAGGAAGCCTTAAAAATCACTATCCGAAGGGACTTCGCAAGTCATGTTAAAGAAACGAATGTATCAGTTACTGGCAGCCTCAATATTGCTTTTGGCACTTACCGGCTGTGGAGCAGCAAAATCTGAAAATATAACGGCAGGAATGGAAGCCATTAAGTCATTGGATTATGATACGGCTCTTACCTGTTTTGAAGCAGCAAAGGAAGCCGGAGAGAATGAACGGCTTCTGTATCGGGGAGAGGGAATTGCCTATTTAGGGAAGACCATGTACCCGGAAGCAGTGGAAGCATTTCTTACCTCTCTCAATCATAGCAATGGTCTGATTGAAAATATGGATTACGACATCAATTATTATCTGGCAACAGCTTATTATAAGCAGGGGGACTATAACAATGCCATAGCGGTATATGATGCAATCATTGCCATGAAGAAGGATGAGAAGGACGCCCTTTATTTCCGTGGTGCAGCATATACCGAGAAAGATGAGATCGAAGAAGCACAGCAGAGCTTTGATGCAGCAATTGCAGCCGCACCTTCCGATTATGACAGGATTATTGATATCTACTGTATTCTCAATGAACATGGTTACAGGGAGATTGGAACAGCCTATCTTCAGACCGCCATGGAGAATGATACGAAGAAGATGACCAATTATGAAAAGGGCAGAATCAGCTACTATCTCGAGGATTATGAGAATGCCCGCACTTATCTGGAAAAGGCACGGGATGAGAAGGGCTACGAAGCTGTTTTATTCCTTGGAAAGACCTATGAAACACTGGGGGACAATAACTATGCGATCAGCGTATACAACACGTATCTGGAAAGTAACCCGGATGCAGCACAGGTCTGGAACCAGCTTGGATTATGTAAACTAAATATGGAAGATAATGAAGGGGCACTGCAGGCCTTTCAGACAGCAATGCAGATTGAGAATAATGGAATGATGCAGACACTCAAGATGAATGAGATCATTGCCTATGAGCATCTCCATGAATATAAGAAAGCTTCCGTTTTAATGGAAAGCTACCTGAAATCCTACCCCGATGATGAGACGGCACAGAGAGAATATCTTTTTCTTAAGACGCGCTGATTTATGATCCGGATTGCGGTGAATGACGAAACCATTCACCGGATGATGGCCAGTAGTCAATGGTCAGATTAGATAAAAATAAAAAATATTATTGTATAATCAGCACAAGATTTATGTTTATGTTGTTATGTAAACACAATATCTTGTGCTTTTATGTTGACTTTCCTTTGGGGCAATGATAAACTCTTAGATAAACGAGGCTTTTATGATGAATATCAGAGCCTCTTGTTTTATCAAAGAAAAGGGGGATTTACAGTGTTTCAGGTAATCAAAAGAGAGGGCGAAGTTACAGATTTTACATTGACGAAGATCAGTGATGCCATTATGAAGGCATTTAATGCTACCGATGTGCAGTATAATAATGATGTAGTGGATCTTCTTGCGCTACGAGTTACAGCAGATTTTCAGGGCAAGGTGAAGGATGACGGCATTCATGTGGAGGATATTCAGGACAGTGTAGAGAAGGTTCTGGAGCAGGCAGGCTATGCAGAGGCTGCCAAGGCGTTCATTCTTTACCGGAAGCAGCGTGAAAAGATGCGTACCATGACTTCGACCATTCTGGATTACAAGGATGTGGTAAACAGCTATGTGAAGATTGAAGACTGGCGTGTGAAGGAAAATTCCACCGTGACCTATTCCGTAGGAGGACTGATCTTAAGCAATTCCGGAGCTGTTACAGCAAATTACTGGCTGTCTGAGATTTATGATCAGGAGATCGCAGATGCACATCGGAATGCGGACATTCATATCCATGATCTGTCCATGCTGACCGGGTATTGTGCCGGATGGTCCTTAAAGCAGCTAATTACAGAAGGCTTAGGCGGTATTACCGGAAAGATTACCTCCGCACCTGCAGCACACCTTTCCGTGCTCTGCAACCAGATGGTGAATTTCCTTGGAATTATGCAGAATGAATGGGCAGGTGCACAGGCGTTTTCTTCCTTTGATACTTATCTGGCTCCGTTTGTCAAGGTAGATAACCTTTCCTATAAAGAAGTAAAGAAGTGCATCGAAGCTTTTATTTACGGTGTAAATACACCGAGCCGCTGGGGAACACAGGCTCCGTTCAGTAACATTACGCTGGACTGGACGGTTCCGTCAGACCTTGCAGAGCTGCCAGCCATTGTTGGTGGTAAGGAGATGGATTTCTGTTACAAGGACTGCAAGAAGGAAATGGATATGATCAACAAGGCCTTCATCGAGACGATGATCGAGGGAGATGCCAATGGCAGAGGCTTCCAGTATCCGATTCCGACCTATTCCATTACCAGGGATTTTGACTGGTCTGATACCGAGAATAACCGGTTATTGTTTGAAATGACATCCAAATACGGCACACCGTATTTTTCCAATTATATTAACTCTGATATGGAACCGAGTGATGTGCGTTCCATGTGCTGCAGACTGCGTCTGGATTTAAGAGAGCTCCGTAAGAAGACCGGCGGTTTCTTCGGATCCGGCGAAAGTACAGGCTCCGTTGGCGTGGTAACCATTAATATGCCGCGAATCGCTTATCTGTCTGCAACGAAGGATGACTTTTACAAGCGCCTCAATAAGATGATGGATATTGCGGCAAGATCTTTAAAGATCAAGAGAGAAGTTATCACAAAGCTTCTGAACGAAGGACTGTATCCATATACGAAACGGTACCTGGGAACCTTCGAGAATCACTTTTCCACGATTGGTCTGATCGGTATGAATGAGGTAGGTTTGAATGCCAACTGGCTTCGTGCAGACATGACGGATAAGCGGACACAGGAATTTACGAAGGAGGTTCTGAATCATATGAGGAACCGTCTTTCTGATTACCAGGAGCAGTATGGAGATCTGTATAACCTTGAGGCAACTCCGGCAGAGAGTACCACTTATCGTCTGGCAAAGCATGACCGTAAGAGATGGCCTGCCATCAAGACCGCAGGAAAGCCGGGAGATACCCCGTATTATACGAATTCTTCCCATCTGCCGGTCGATTATACAACGGATATTTTTGATGCACTGGATATTCAGGATGAATTGCAGACACTTTATACTTCGGGAACGGTATTTCATGCATTCCTTGGAGAAAAGCTTCCGGACTGGAGAGCAGCAGCAGATCTTATCCGCACGATTGCAGAAAATTACAAGCTTCCTTATTATACCCTGTCACCGACCTATTCCATTTGTAAGGAACATGGTTATCTGGCAGGAGAGCAGAAGATCTGTCCTCACTGCGGTAAGGTGACGGAAGTATACAGCCGTATTACCGGCTATTACCGTCCGGTGCAGAACTGGAACGATGGTAAGCTTCAGGAATATGCGAACCGTAAGGAATATGACGTGGCACATTCTACGTTAAAGAAGCCGATTGTGACAATGGTAACCTTATCCGATTATGATAAGCCCAAGGCATCCGTAACCGTAGAAGAGCCGGAAAGCATCATTTATTTATTTACCACGAAGACCTGTCCGAACTGCAAGCTGGCGAAGGAATATTTGAAGGGAATCAATTATCTTCTGATTGATGCCGAAGAAAATATGGAGCTGGCAGCTAAATATGGAGTCATGCAGGCACCAACCCTCGTTGTAGTACGTGGAGATCAGGTTAAGAAATATGTAAATGCATCCAGGATCAAACAGTTTGCGGACAGCTTTAAGGAAGTCCTTGTTTAGAAAATTATGAGGACAGAAGATCCAATGGATTTTTAAAAGGAAATTGAAAATGCCGACTATAAAATGTCGGCATTTTTCTTGAAGCAATACATGGAGGAGAGAAAATATGATTAACAGACTTGTAGCACAGATTAAAAAGACCGGAGCACCGATTGTCGTTGGCCTGGATCCGATGATGAAATTCATTCCGGAGCACATCAAAGAAAAAGCATTTGCAGAATTTGGAGAGACACTGGAAGGAGCAGCAGAGGCAATCTGGCAGTATAACAAAGCAATTGTGGATGCGATCTATGAGCTTGTACCTGCCGTCAAACCGCAGATTGCCATGTATGAACAGTTCGGACTTCCGGGACTTTCCGCATTTTATAAAACTGTACAGTACTGCAAGGAAAAGGGACTTGTTGTCATCGGCGATATCAAACGTGGTGATATCGGTTCCACCTCAGAAGCCTATGCGGTTGGACACCTTGGCAAGGTGCAGGTTGGAAGCAGGTCCTATTATGGATTTGACGAAGACTTTGTAACCGTGAACCCTTATCTTGGATCCGATGGGGTCAATCCGTTTATCAAGGTCTGTAAGGAAGAGAAGAAGGGTATTTTCGTACTGGTGAAGACCTCCAATCCGAGCAGTGGAGAATTCCAGGATCGTCAGATTGCAGATGCCGGAAACCGTCCGCTCTATGAAGTGGTGGGTGAACAGGTGGCAAAATGGGGAGAAACCCATATGGGAGATACCTACAGCTATGTTGGAGCAGTTGTTGGAGCAACCTATCCGGAAATGGGCAAGGTGCTTCGCAAAATTATGCCGAAGAGCTATATCCTGGTACCCGGTTACGGCGCACAGGGCGGTAAGGGCGCTGACCTCGTTCACTTCTTTAACGAGGACGGACTTGGTGCGATTGTCAATTCCTCCCGTGGTATCATTGCCGCTTACCAGCAGGAAAAATATGCGCGCTTTGGTGCAGAGAACTTTGCAGATGCTTCCCGCGCAGCCGTGCTTGACATGAAGGAAGATATTGAACAGGCACTGCAGAACCGGTAGAAGACTTCAGGCAATTTCAACATAGAGGAGACTAAGGAAAGGCTAAGGAAACAATGCTGAAGATGAATGAGGTAATTAATGATACCTATCAGGTTACCGGATAGGTAGGCTCCGGTGGCGGTAGAATTGTTTACAAAGCCAGACATCTGAGACTGGAAACCGATGTGGTCATTAAACAGATCAGGGAAGAAGTCAAGGTATTACCATTTTAGACAGAATAAGCATAACAACTCAGGGTTCCAGAGGAATATTTGCAACCTATTAAAGATCATGCAAAAGCCAAAGGAATGAGCGTTAATCAGTTAGTTATCTCATTACTTGAAAAAGATATGGGGATAGAAATAGCAACTGTAAGGGAACAGAACAAACAAAATAAGGAAAGGAAAGAGGCATTTGCTAAATTAGAGCAGCTACGCAAAAAGGGAATTGTTACAGATGACAAGGCAGAATAAACTTATCGCAAAAATGGTGTGATTTGATGAAAAAAGTGTGTAGTAAAGTGTGTAGTAATTCGTAGGAAGGATACGCCAAATATCACGAGTGGCAGTGAATTCGTCCATGTGTTTGTAGAGATACAGATGCATGGACTTTTTTATTTTGGTTACCGGCACAGATGCCGGAGAAAGAGAGGATTTTATGACAGAGAAGATTAGAGAATACAATAACGGTAGACCAATGGAAAGCAAGGCATGGACCGAGAAGCTTGGCGTGTTCCAGTGCTTTCAGAAGATTCACAACATGGTGCAGGACAAAACGGGAGACAATCTTATGGATGATGTGATTGATAATATTCTTCGTAGCGGGAAGATTGAACTGCCGGAGCCCCATGTATCACTTGTGGAAAAGGAAATTTGTGACTATGTGGAGAAGTTTTTCCAGAAGCTTCGTGACCATGAATATAATGAGAAGCTGATGAAGGTTTACTTCATGGGTTGCCAGGTGCCAGTGGCACCTGTTTGGCAACGACCGGAGCGGCAGCGGAGAAGCGGAGCAAGACTGGTAGAACAGTTTGGAAAATATAATCCGGATACTACCATTTTCAATCATAGTATTCGTGCTAATGCCAAAGGATACGAATATTACTGCTATATGCTTTTAAGACATTAGAACAAGTCGGGTAGAAGGTAGGTGAGACAATATGGCAAAGCAATACAGGAATCACAATATCCGTTTCAATATGGGTGATGAATTAGCGGTGCAGGCGTGGGAACGCCTGCATTCCGAAGAGGTAGAACAGAGCTTTAAGTCGCAGAATGCTTTTGTGGTGGCTGTGATTAATGATTATTATGAAAGGCATCTTGCCAAGAAAAACGATCCCTATCTTGAAAGCAGGGAAAAGGAAAATGCCTTTGCTGACAGACTGGTGCAGTCGGTGGAGCAGAAGCTGCTTTCTAATCTTCCGGCACTTGCAGCCATGTATCAGATGCAGCAGCAGGCTTTATTTCAGGCGGGATTACAGGCTGGAGGGATAATGCCTTATCCGTATCAGCAGGGTAATCTGGAAGCTGTGGCATCGGTGGGTGTAAAGCCGGTTACAGAACCGATACAGAGTAATGAACAGCCGTCAGAAGCTTCTAAGCAAGAGCTGGCGGAGCCGAAAGAAAATGAGTTTCTGGATTACTCGTTTGGTGAGTAAATTATGGATTCGTGTTGATTTTCAATTGATAAAGAAGAAATGGCATGATATAATTAACCACACAATGAGTGGATGAGATAAAGAATGGCGAACAGTATGGAATTAAGTGAGAAAATACATGCTTTGAGAGCAGAGACCGGTTTGAATCGAAAACAGTTTGCAGAACATTTTCAGATACCACTTCGAACGGTGGAAGAGTGGGAAGCGGGTCGAAGAAAGCCTCCTGAGTATATTCCACGGCTGATAAAGTATCAGATTTTGTATGAGCAGCAATTTGGGAAGCAAAACAAGAAGGAACACGATGATACTGTTTGAGGTCACAGTTTGTGACCTCAGAATGAGTACACAGATTGTAAACTTGAAGTCGCAATTTGCGACTTCAAAAATGGATTGGAGGATTCGATGGCAAAAGATAATAGTGAATTGATTGACGTAAATTCAGATGTAAAGGATAGGGTTATGGAAGTGAGTCATATTCAGAGTCTTATATATGTTATTAGAGGAAAACAGGTAATGCTCGATAGTGATTTGGCAATTTTGTATCAAGTTGAAACAAAAACTTTTAATCAGGCTGTAAAAAGAAATATTGAAAGATTTCCTGAGAATTTCAGGTTTCAACTAAAAAAGGAAGAGTACGACTCTTTGAGGTCACAATTTGTGACCTCAAAAGAAGGGAGAGGTGGAAGAAGATATCTGCCATATGTTTTTACAGAACAAGGTATTGCAATGCTTTCTGCGGTGCTGAGGAGTGATATTGCAATACAAGTCAGTATCAGGATAATGGAAACATTTGTTGAAATGCGTAAATATATGGCAAACACGTCACTTTTGTATGATCGCATGAATGCAATAGAAGAAAGACAGATAACTTATCAAAATGAAACAAATGAGAAATTTGATAAAGTATTTGCATATATTTCTGACCACGAAGAATCACAGCAGAAAATCTTTTTTGATGGACAGATATATGATGCGTTTAGCTTACTGATAGATCTGGTAGCTAGTGCAACGAAAAGTCTTGTATTGGTCGATAATTATGTCGATGTGGGAACTTTAAATATTCTGTCCAAGAAGAAAGAGAATGTATCGGTAACGATTTACACAGTTAGGAAAACCAGATTGTCAGAAAAAGATATTGAAACTTTCAATCAACAGTATCCAAAACTTGAAGTGAACTACACAGGTGTATTTCATGACAGGTTTTTAATCATTGATGACAAAAAAGCGTATCACATTGGTGCATCATTAAAAGATGCAGGAAAGAAATGTTTTGCTATAAGCTTATTAAACGATTCTGGTGTGATATATGATATTTTACAGAGGCTGGATATAGAAACAGAAGAAAACGAATCATAAAGAGGGATAATGACTTAGGGGGTAACAACCAAGTCCCCCCAAGTCTAACAGACTGATATTACAGAAAGAATTCTATTGTTTTGTAATGAGGGTAGAAGCAAGAAGGATATAGCCGATGATAATCAATTCAATTATCCAAGTGAACATCGGCTACATTCCCAGGGCGGGTTGCAGTAAAGACAGAAAGACACACCATCCCCTTTGTAGATGGTGTGTCTTTCTGTCCGGGGGCCTATATCATCCCCACCACATCGGAAAGGGAATAGAAGATTTCAATAAGTAGTAGAGATGTGGAAAAAGCAGTCCGAAGCGGTAAGCGAAGGGCTGCTTTTGTCTGTCTGCCGGAGTCTTTTTTTCGGCGGGCAGACCTGTGGGGATGATGTGCCCTGCTGACGAAGCATCGCTTACACAAAGGCTACGAAGAAATACCAAGACGGATGCAGATGATAGCGGTTCTTATGGACAGTATAGCTATAACAGATACAGTTTAGACAACATCTGCAACCAAATGGCTACAAAGCAGAGCAACAGTAGAACCACAACAGGGGCATGACACTGCAATTTACCGGTGCAGACCACAATTTCTATTAGTATGTAGCCATAATCCGGTGCAATCGTAGCCAAAACACAATAACTGAAAATACCAAAAAATGAAGCCATGAAACAATTGGAAGAAAAGGCAGCAATGCCAATTCAACCAATGAGTTTTGTGGCTTTTTTTACAGATAAAAAGAAGGAGGACACTATGGGGAAACGAACAAGAGACGAGGTAATCTATTCTCGTGTGGATTACCGTGTAAAACAGGAATTTGAATCACAGATGAAGGAGAGCGGATATAAGACTTCCGCTGATTTCATCGACTATCTGCTCCGGGGCAACAAGGGCAGGCAGATTGACGGGACAACATTAAAGCAGTTTATGGAGGTCATGAATGAGGTCTGCTACGAACTGAAAAAGCAGGGAGTCAATATCAACCAGCTGGCAAGGAATATCAATGCCTATCCGGATTTGATATCCATGACAGCATTTGAACCGTTCCAGAGAGTATTCCGGCGGTTGGAAGACTCAGTATTAAAACTATATGAAAAGGTGGTGAGTTAGATGGCAGTATATGGAAATGTCAATGTAAAATATGCTCCATGCAAGTCTGTGGCACAGCTTCACAGTGCTGCAGATTATATTCTGGGGAAGAAGAAGGAACAGCTAAGTTCCAGTGTTATCAAGACAAAGTCGGAGTTATATAATGCTTTTGGCTGCAATCGGGATAACTTTGCAAACAGTGTCCTTATGACAAGGAAAATGCATCAGAAGAAGTATAGCCGGTTCTTCCCGCGGGACATTCTGGCACAGAAGCTATCAATATCCTTTCATCCGGAGGACAATGATAAGCTGACTTATGCAGAGGCTTACAAGATGGCAGAGGACTTTGCTCGTGAGTTCTTCTGGAAAAAGGGATTTGAGGTATTGTTTGCGGTTCATGTGGATACGGAGCATGTTCACGTGCATTTTCTGGTAAATAACTGTAATCAGAAGGATGGTTCTTCCTTTCGGAGAGGTCCGAAGGAGCTGGTGGAAATGTCGGAATATTTTGGAGAACAGTGCAGGAGCCGGGGCTTGACACACTCTGTCCGTGACAGCTTCTACAATCCGGATAAGACCAGGGAGGAACGCACCTTAGCGGAAAATCATATGCAGAAAAGGGGAAAACTTTCTTTCAAGGATGAAATGCGTGTGTATATCAGACTTGCCATGAATGATCCGACCACGCAGAACATTCATGATGTGGTGAATATGTTAGAAAGAACCTATCATATGAATGTAAGGCTGAAAGGTAATACCATTAGCTATGCCCTTCCCTATCGTAGCAGTAATGGAGGCAAGGTAAAGGCAGTACGAGGCAGTAAGCTTGGTAAGCGATTCACGGTTGCAGGCATCAGGGAGTATATGAAACAGAAGGAAAAAGAGGATTGGTTTGATTATCCAAGGCAGGAGCAGGACATCGAACATTCCAGCCAGTCCATGAAGGATTATTCCAGATGGGAAGAGGATGAGGACGAAGTGAAGGAGTCTGCTTCTAAGGCTAAAAAGCAGGTACCAACACAGGAGTCACAGCCGACCAGAAAACCGGATGTTTCTGTATATGAGGCATATGACGAGTTTCAGGAAAAACATGAGATACCGGAGAATGACGAGTCTTTCTTCTATGGTGCTGCATTTGATGATTTCAATAAGGAGTGGCAGGGAATTGATGCAGGCGCAGGCTCGGTAAGTACTGAGTTTGGCACAACAAATAACTCAACCGACGCAGAACCATATAATGAGGATGAGTTAGACGAATTACTTGATAACAATTCGTCAACGGTGCCGGTTCAAAATAAGCCGTTTCCATCTCCAGCAGAATACCGCAAGCTCTCTCTGGAAAAACGTGCTAAACTTCTTCCGCCACCTTCTGATGACCGAATTGAAGAACTAAAGAAGTATCAGGACAGAATGGGATATACCGAAGAATCCATGCGGAGTATGCGTTACAAGATGTCTGTATATGATGATTTTACCGAGGAATATGATTATCGTGTGAAATACAACAGAAATCATTCTTCAGAGGAGCAGCTAAAAGCACAAGCGGAACAGCAGATAATCACACCGGTTCGTAGACGTGGGCGTGGCAGATGACAAGGCTTTGATTGCCTTTCAAACTCACTTTCGGTAAGAAAAACTCCATTGCACATAAAATGATTTTGAGCTATAATTTTAATGGATTTTTGTATGAAAGGCGGGTATGATATATTACCAAACATTATGCTGGTAGGAGCAGAGCAAGAGTTATCACAGACGGGAAAAGAACACCGTTTGAAAGAAGCTATTGCCCCCGTAGCGGAAAAGTATGATTATATCATTATAGACACGCCGCCCTCTTTGGGTGTGTTGACCGTAAACGCATTTACGGTGGCAGGTGATATTCTGATACCGACCACAGCGGGCATATTTGCCACAACAGGAATTAACCAGCTTAACGAAACAGTAAGGAGCGTACAGCGGTACTGCAATCCTAATGTAAAGATAACGGGTATTCTGTTTACAAGGTTCAATCCGAGAGCAAACATCAGCAAGCAGATAAAGGAACTTACGGAGCAGTTGAGCGAGTACATTTCTGCACCGATATATAAGACCTATATTCGGTCAGCGGTAGCGGTAGAGGAAGCACAGGCAAACAGAACAGATATATTTGAGTATGCGGAGAAGTCCACCGTATCAGAGGACTATAAAGCCTTTATAGAGGAATTTTTGAAAGGAGAGGTAGAGAGTAATGGCAGGAAAGGCAAAATTTGACCAAGAAGCGGCGTTTAAGTCGATTATAGGTGCAGGAGCAAGCGAGGGTTCAGAGAAGCCAGTGGCAAAAGGCAGACCAAAAGCGGAGTGGGAAACAAAGAAGCCCATAAAAAAGCGTGTGAGCATTGGAACGAGGGTGGCTTAGCAAAGGTTTGGATAGATAAGGACGGGTATCTTTGTATCGAATATGAAAGCGGCGAATGGTGGCACTACAACGATAAAGGAGAGTGGTGGTAGATGAAAGTAGGAAAGTATCAGATAGGACGTTTCCATGCGATTATTCGCAAGGAATACGCAGACGGAAGTGTTGACTATTGGCAGGGATATAAGACATTATTAAATGAAGAATGAGGTGAAGAGAATGAATAAGAAACAAAAGAAAATATTTTTTTGTGTTTGTATGATTTTTTTTCTGTTTTTAATTGTTACTATATATTTATTGAAGCAGAAATCACCATATGAATATTTGAAAGAACAAAAAGGAATGACAGCACAAACTACTGCAAATGAATGTTTGGAAGAAATTCGATTCGACAATAAATATATAGTGTTTTTCATAAATGAGAATGGAAATCTATCATGTGCAGTTATGAAGAAGAAGATATTTTCTTATGAAATATTAAGAATTAGTGGAGAACTATCACAGAGCAAGAATAGTAAAAATTATTTATTTAGTTCATACGAAGATAATGGATATAAATGGATTGATTGGGGTGTGATAAATGATAGTGATATTGAATCAGTATTATCTAATGATAACAAGATGAATATTATTGATAATTTGCAGTATTCATTTAGAATATGTTGGATTATTGGAAACGGAGAAGAGAATACGCCACCAGAGCATGAAGAAATAAAAATAGGTAGTTCAATTTGAACTACCTATTTTTTATGGTTAGTTTAATAATATATTCCGGTAATATTGCAAACTAAAGACCATTGATTTTTTACATTACTTAATGTAAATCCAGCCGAAACGCTATCACTTCCTACATTCATAGAAACACTAACTGTTGTTTTTTGATAGGTATGAATATATTTTAAGACAGCTTCTGCCGTGTTACCATTTCCAGTCATAGTATTCTTTTTGATATTAATAGTTGCATTTATATTTTTATTATAATTTGCAAAATGGTCTTCAAAAAGACTTTCTTCAAAAGACCATACTCTTCCACCGTTTGCGATAGAGTCAACCATTGTAGGATAAGTGACTTTTCCAGTTAAATCAGTCGCCGAGCATGAAGATGAATTTGTAGTAAATAAACCAGACCAAGTAATTCCCATAAAATCTTTACCTATGGCTGGATTTTTTTCTGAACTTGTAAAAGCCCCAAAGTCCCAATTTGCGTTTCCATTTAATTTACATGAGACGCTTTTTCCAGAGATAGATTGAGAACCAGAAAAAGTAAGTGTTAATTTTCCATAGGTTCTTTTAGCAGCACGACTTGTAGACATTGTGTTAATGTTGGAGAAATTATCAATACCAATATTTTCAACTTCGTCTTTAGATAAAAGACGACTATTAGAAACATAAATATCTTCATTTTTATCGGTAGCAAGAGTTTCTTCTACAAAAACTGTTGCTGTTATCGTATCAAGTTGCTTTGATTCGTTGTTAAGTGAATAGTTATTAGGTGCAGGTGATGTTTCTGTTACAATATAAGCATCTGGAAATTCTGGGGAGTAAATTATATTGTTAGTTTTTGTTACAGTATCATTTGAGATATTATTAGATTCTTTTGCAAATGTCGTTGTAGACATTCCCATAACCATAACAGCAGTAAGTGCAAGATTTACAAGTTTCTTAAAATGTTTTTTCATCATAGGCAATACCTCGCTTTCTTTGAAAAATCAATGGTTTACATAAGTCATCATTGCATATTGTCAATATTTTGTCATGTAAAAAATGAAAAATTCTGTAAATTTATAAACGCAATAATGATATAACAGAAAAATGTGATTGTACTTGCATTGTCAAGAT
>ERZ1106939.4-NODE-4-length-151412-cov-6.055320_pt1 | contig 151412 bp, 114 predicted proteins | sample MGYA00403669_ERZ1106939 | MGnify/ENA primary metagenome ERZ1106939 (study PRJEB35170, sample SAMEA104062447) | human gut metagenome | biome: human gut; feature: human-associated habitat; material: faeces | place: Denmark | collected 2012-09-28 ...
TGGAGGAAGACGAGGTCTGATACTTAAAGAAAATAACAGCCAAATCGGCTGATAGCATAACATTCAAGACAATAAACAACTAATAATCAAATGATTAGATGTTAAAATAGAGTAAAAAAGGACTTGTGTGCGAGCTATGAAAGAAGTGCTAAACGACATATATACAGACGGTTGCAAAGAAAAGAAGTACCGCTTGTCCGATTTCTTCAATCGGTGGTGGGACGAATACGCACAGCACCCGGCGGAGTACATCACCCCCGAACAGTACAAGGCGGTGAACGCTATCCGTGTATGTCGCACAACCGCTTTGGGGATAGACACATACGTTTGTCCCGATTGTGGGGAAGTACGGGAAATCAGCCATAGTTGCAAACACCGTTTTTGCCCGTCATGCGGCTGGCGTGACACGCTGAAATGGGCGGCACGCATGAAAGAAAAGATGCTGCGGGTGCCACACCGCCATGTGGTGATGACCTTGCCGCATATCCTGCTGGACTTGGTGAAGCGCAACAGGAAAGAAATGCTGAATATACTGATGCGTACTTCGGCTGAAACGCTGAAAGACTGGATGATGCACAAGTTCGGCTTGAAAACCGGGGTAATTGCCGTACTACATACCTACGGGGAAACGAAACAGCTCCATGTACATACGCACATGATTATGTCATGGGGCGGCATAGATAACGACGGTAAGATAGTCATCCCCGAACATGACTACGTGCATATCCCCTCTATCTGTAAGGTATTCCGCTACAAGTTTGAACACGCCCTGATAGAGTTGTTCGATGCGGGCAGGCTGGAGCATGACTTCCATGACCGCATGGAGTTTATGGGCTTCATCAAAAAAGTGGTAAACAAAAAGGACTGGATTGTGCATTTGGAACCACCCATACAGATGCCGGAGCAGGTGATACAATATGTGGGCAGGTATTCCAAACGGGCGTGTCTGAGCGAGTACAAGATTACGGCAATGGACGGCGAAAACATTTCATTCCGTTACCGTGATTACAAAAACTCACCCGACAGGAGGAACCCGGTTGAAAAGGAACTGACACTGCATTACCGGGAGTTCTTTCCCCGGCTGCTGCAACACGTTCCACTGCGCTATTTCCGCATCGTGAGGTACTACGGCTTCTATTCCAACAAAGGCAACCTGCCGGAAGAATACTTCGGACGGGATGAAAGCGAGATAGAGGAAGTCGAGTTGCAACAGGCAGAAAGCGGATATGAAAACCCGTACTTCTGCGAACGTTGCGGACGGACGAGAGTTTACAGCCATACCACGGTAACGGGTGGTGGCATGACATACACGGTAATACTGGAGCATTGCGACATACACCGGAAAAAAGCGGCATGACAGCAACATGGGATAGCTATGTCCTGCCGTGAACAAGAACAGTGAAATCCCATGAAAAGAAAGAAAGGAGAACTGAAAAATGAATGAAATACGGATAAGAGCAGTAATGAAACGAACGGGGTGCGGGCATGAACTTCACACTTCTTTCTGCCGGAAACAGCAGTCAAAAATTGAAGTTCTATATAGTATGTAATAAAGGAAATAAAAATTGTCTCGAACATGAGGATGAACCGCCCTAAACGGTCGGCTATCCTCTAAACATTATTCGCAATAGTAAAACAATTAAAAAATAAAAGATTATGGCAACAACAGAAGAAAGAGACATCTTTAATAATGAGTATGTTCAAATTTACACAAATGGTTCTGGTAACATCGTTCTGCTCTTCCAAAATGAGGTTGAAAAAACATTGGCAATAGGAGAGCAAATGAATGAGATAAACGAAGAGGCGTACATGAACGGTTACAACTGGGATGCCTTCTTCAACTACTATCTGGAAGAAAATGCACCAGACATTTTGGAAAGTATGGAAAGCGACCCTGAAGCTGGTTCTTGCGCAGCTTATTTTGAGGACACCGCAGAAAACGAGCAAAAAGCAAAACGCTTTGCCGACATTATTATCTCTTTAATAGAAAACGAAGAAGAAATATATAAAATTCTTCGAGAGAAAGGAGATGAAATCGAATGGGATTAACCATTTGTATAAATAGAAATAATTATGCGGATAACACGCAGATAAGCAACCGTAACAGGTTGCTATCTGCATCCCATTATCAACCTCAAAAAGCAAAAATACAATGAATAGAATATTAACACTATACCTTTTTTTGCTATTGTGTGGCACGGCTTCCGCACAACGAACAGTAGAATGGAATGATTTGCAGACCCTAACGGATGACGCACGGCGCACGGTATATTATAAAAAAGACAGTAAACGGCCGTTGCAGGGAAAATATCGCATTATACGAGGACTTGACGAGGAACACGTGAAACTTTCAGACGGCATGATAAACGGAGACTATCGCCGCTACCGTGACGGGGTATTGCGTGAGTCGGGCATATATGTCAAGGGCAAGCGTAACGGAACATTCACGGAATACTACCAAGACGGCGTTACTCCCCGAAAGGAAACACCCATGCTGCAAGGCAAAATAGACGGGACTGTAAAGACCTATTTCCGTAACGGAAAAATAGAGATTGAAAAGGAGTACAAACAGAGTGTGGAGAACGGACGGGAACGCCGCTTTGCCAACAAGACGGGTGAGCAGATTTTTGAATCTCATTATATCGACGGGAAAAAAGATGGCGAGGAATGGGAAATCTTCGAGGACGGCCGCGCAATACGCAGCAAGACTACACGTCACTACTGTAACGGAAAACTCGATGGTTCGTACCGTGTGGAATCAACATGGGAGGGCAAACCTTATATAACCATTGAGGGACAATACACCGACGGTGAGAAATCGGGGCAATGGATACAGCATAACCACCAAGATAATACCCAAACCTGCACATGGCATGGTGAAGGTGGGGCTTAAACTGAAATGAAGACAGTCATCATAACACTACTTTTGACTTGTACATCGAGTTAGACCATTCACGATAATCTTAAATGAAGAAACAGGACTATAAAGAGCAAGAACGACATTATTATTTCTTCGACTATCTGTTCTGGTTGGGAGAAATAACATGGGAAAACTATCACAAGGTCAATTTCAAACAACCCCGAGGAAGTGACATGCTGTGGGCCTGTATCACGCTTTTTATATTCATGCCGGTTCTGACCATCGCCGGTCATTTTCTGGATGACTTGGCATTCGAGGTGTTTGGAGCCGTTCTTCTAATCGTGTACTCCGTTTCTGTCTTCATGACAGACCGTCTGTTCGGCAAAATATACCCGCCTTCCCGGCGGAAAGCGGTCGTGCAGCATTATGCGGGGCGCAAGTTCAGTCCCTTCCGGCGCAACCTGTTCTTTTTCACTCTCTATTTGCTTCTTATTCCCGCAATGGTTTTATTAGGAACTGCTCTGAAATGGATAACTGAAATACTTAAATGACAAATAAAAGAAACATTTTTAGCCGATTTTTCCGTATGATTGCGATGATACATAAAACCGCATATATCCTCGCTTACGATATGCTGCGAAAGAAAGGCGTGCATGATTGGGTGGAGCGTCGGGCTGGCGGGATAATCGGGCTTCCCTACCTCTCTTTAATTTTGGTGGCATTACTTACATTAAAAGACGAACCGAGTACCGGTCATAAAATCGTTACCGGCATACTGATTGGATGGGCGGTTGTCGCTGCATGGTGCACTTCCGGATTTCAGTTCAAAACTTCTGATTGGAGAATGGAAGTCCGGGAAGAACTTGATTTGCGTTACTTGTACTGGAAAAAGGCGATAGCGGTGTACTATGCCGTTGTCATTGCAGTGGCGGTAGCGGCAGGCATTGTCATGCCCTATATATAAATCCGAGGTAAAACATCAGTACGGCATTCCCCACAGCCAGTGCGATGGAGATAAGAAGAATTTCAGCAAGTCTCCTGCCAATATGTTTCATATTCCGGTAATGTTCACTGATCACTTTCCGATGTCCGGCTGTGTAACGGAGCTTGCAGAATATGGAGGGCAGAAGGCAGAACAACATTACGATGACAAGGGCGACAATCCAACTGAAAAAGCGAAACATCAACGGTATTCCAAGCGGTATGGTTATGGCAAACAGCCAGCATAGGAAAAGCAACATTCTCCCATTGAGATTGCTATGTTCTCGCTCGCTCCATTTTTCGGCGACATACCACATATAGTCGATGAAGCAGAACCGGTATTTCCGATTGTTCTTTCCCATACCGTTATTTCCATGCAAAAAATATCGTCAGGCAGGCAATTATCGCCATGCCGACCAATACCATCTGAACCTTGCGGCGTGTTTCAGGCTTGCAACCGTCAAAGAACCATAGCGTGCTGTTGAATTGCCAATGACACGCCCATTTCCAACGGAGCAGCAATCCTGCAAGCCAAAGGGCAAGCAGTGCGGCTGCAAACAGCAGTCCGTATTTCGGATAAGCCTGCGCCCACTCGAAAAAAGATTCTGCCTTGCTGTTCATAGCTTCGTATATATCGGTAATCGTCATACTTATGATTAAAAGGATTCCGAACACAAAAATAATGTTTTCCGCTCACTTAATCATCACGTTATGCCGAAAAACAATGTGCCGGATGTCCTTTGTCTGCCGCAAAAACAGTATTTTTGCGAAAACGAAAAGCAGAGATGGGTTTCAGACGGAAATATAAGTTCAGTATAATAGACCACCTGTATTATGCGGGTAGCATACGACGTATCCACAACAGGTGGTTTATGCCGTTGGAAGCCATCTTTTTTTGTGTCTTCAGTGTTTTCCCTTCGCTTCTTATAATGAGATTCCTATATTTGGTGATACCGTCGTGGCTGTTGTCGGCTTTGTCTGTCGGTTGGGTCTGGGCAACAGTAGAGGTGTATTCAAAGATTGAAAAGAAGTACTTTACCAAAGCGAGGGAACGAGCCTATTACCGCCGGTATCCTGAAAGGAAAGATAAAAACTACTTCTGGTTGCAGTTGCTGTTACCCCTCTGCCTGTATTCGATAGTTTTAGGCATAAGTCTTTGGCTTTTCTTAGTATGAGCAGGAAGAAGGATAATAGTTCATGGTTCTGATAATTTTAAGATTTACACAATGGGCAAAATTCCAACGATAATTGCGATAATGTTATTATGCGGTTGCAGTTTCATGAAACACTACGGCGTGTTTCAATGTGACAACGGCAACGATTATGTCAGCGAGGGACTGTACCGTATCGTGGACAAGCGAGGGCGTATCGGGTACGCGGACGAAAGCGGCAGGACAGTCATCAAGCCCCGCTTCGCCTTCGGCTTCCCATTCGAGAACGGCAAGGCTAAAGTAACGGACAAGGGAGAGATGAAAGAAGTGCCGGGTTCTGGTGGAGAATACCACTATTGGGAAAGCGACGAATGGTATTATATCGACAAGAAAGGGCAGAAAAGTGAAGAAAGTACTCCAAATATGTAGTACTAGTACCCGTCAGTTGTCTGATTGCTAACAATGGGGCTTACATCGCAATTAACACACTCCCAGTAGGATTGATTTTAGCAGAAGAGTTTGCGACAGCTTCCTCTGTTATACTTTCTGGAATATCCGAAATCAATCCATCATTTAAATCTCCTGTTTTAAGCCAAGGTATATTTCCACCATAATATGTTTTTGTTTGAACGACTAGGAGTTCCACTTGATTGCCAAGTGCCTACTTCATCCAATGCCGTCCACACCTAATTGTTAGGCACCTCAAACGGCACGTTCTCATAATGGGGCGTATGTGTAGTAAGTCATCTTTGCGGATGCGTAATGGAATGCCAAACTTGAAAAACTTTGTTTTTCGTTTGTCTCTGCGCTTGCCTTTCGCTATCTTTGCATATTGTATTATTAAAACAGATTGTGATGACCCCTATATTTATAGCCGGTCCGTGTGTGATTGAATCCGCTGATTTGTTGGACGAGGTGGCGTGCGAGCTGGTTCGGATAAAGCAGAAATTTAATATAGAGATTTACTTTAAGGCTTCTTTTGATAAAGCCAACCGTACTTCTGTGCATTCTTATCGTGGCCCCGGACTGGAGAAGGGTTTGCAGATGTTGGGTGACGTGCGTGAGAAGTACGGTCTTAAGCTCCTGACGGATATTCATGAAAGTTTTCAGGCCGCTCCGGTGGGCGAAGTGGTGGATGTCCTGCAGATACCGGCCTTTTTGTGCCGTCAGACCGATTTGTTGGTAGCGGCAGCCCGTACCGGTAAGATTGTCAACATCAAGAAAGCTCAATTCCTGTCGGGACTTGACATGAAATACCCCGTGGAAAAAGCGCAGGAGAGCGGAGCAAAGGAGATTTGGCTGACCGAGCGCGGCAATATTTACGGTTACAATAACTTGGTGGTGGATTTCCGTAATATTCCGGATATGAAAGCCTTTGTCCCCCGTGTGGTCATGGATTGTACGCATTCCGTGCAGCGGCCCGGTGCGGCAGGCGGAAAGACCGGTGGAAACCGTGAGTTCGTGCCGGCCATGGCCTTGGCTGCGAAAGCGTTCGGTGCGGACGGATATTTCTTCGAGACGCATCCCGACCCGGAGAAAGCCATGAGCGACGGCCCGAATATGTTGTATCTGAAAGATTTGGAAACCGTAATCGCATCATTGCTATGAGCCAAGTGAAAGATATTGCCGTCAAGTGCTTCCGCGACGAAGCCCAGGCCATTTTGGATTTGATACCTCAGTTGGATGAACATTTCGATGCTGCGGTGGATTTGATGCTCCGTTGTACCGGAAAGGTAATTATAACGGGAGTGGGCAAAAGCGGGCATATCGGTGCCAAGATGGCCGCTACGTTGGCGAGTACGGGGACACCGGCTTTTTTCATCAATCCGCTGGATGTCTTCCATGGCGACTTGGGGGTGATGACACCTGATGATGTCGTCATTGCCATTTCCAACTCCGGCCAGACCGATGAACTCCTTCGTTTCATACCTTATTTATTGGAACATCATATTCCTTTGATTGGCATTTCCGGAAATCCCGATTCTTTGTTGGCCAAGTATTCCACGTGCCATTTGGTGGTCAAGGTCAGCCATGAGGCGTGCCCTTTGAATTTGGCACCGACATCCTCCACTACGGCCACTTTGGCTATGGGCGATGCCTTGGCCTGTGCGCTCATCGAGATGCGTCATTTTCAGGCAAAGGATTTTGCACAGTTCCATCCCGGCGGGACGTTGGGCAAACGCCTCTTGACCACTGCGCATGATGTGATGCGCAGCAACGACTTGCCGGTCATACCTCCCGGAATGAAGTTGGGCGAGGCCATTATCCATGTGAGCAAAGGCAAGTTAGGTCTGTGTGTGGCGATGGTAAATGATAAGGTAGTCGGGTTGATAACGGACGGCGATGTGCGGCGCGCCATGGAAAGTCTGCAGGACAAGTTCTTCAACGTCCCGGTGGAGCAGGTGATGACACGTACGCCGAAATGCGTGTCGCCGGATACCAAGATTGCCAAGATTCAAGATATCATGCACAATAACAAGATACATACGGTTTTGGTGGTGGACGATGACCGACATTTGTTGGGCGTGGTAGACCACTTCAGTTGTATGTTCTGACCAATGTATTCAATATAAAATTTATAAAAAAGGATTGAAGGACTCGGCTCAGGTCGAGGTGTGGGAACAATTATGAGTAAATGGCGTGTCATATTCTGTGGCGTTTTGTTGTCGTTGGGGCTTGTGTCTATGGCACAGGCAAGCCCGAGTGATTCTCTCACGGTAGAGGACTTGAAAGAGAACGGTGTACTGTTTACGCCCCGTAACCGGGTGACGTTGTTACCGAGCGGTGCGGAAAAGTTTGAAGACATGTTCAAAGCGATAGAGCAGGCCCGTCATTATATCTATCTGGAGTATTTTAATTTTCGCAATGATTCTATCGGAAAAGCTTTGTTTACCTTATTGGATAAAAAGGTGCGCGAAGGGGTAAAGGTCAGGGTGATTTACGATGATTTTGGTAATGTCAGTAACGACCGCCCCTTGCGGAAAAGACATCTCAGGCAATTAAAGAGCCGGCATTTTGAGGTGGTCGTATTCGATCCCATCGTGTTTCCATGGGTGAACCACGCCTTGCACCGCGATCATCGCAAAATTGTGGTTATTGACGATAAGGTGGTGTACACCGGAGGAATGAATGTGGCCGACTATTATATCCATGGCCGTCCGGAGTTCGGTAAATGGAGGGATATGCACATGCGTTTGGAAGGAGATTGCGTCCCCCTTTACCGGCGTATATTCTGTGAAATGTGGGAACGTTGTACCGACCATAAGATCGACAGTTTGGAATATCAGCCGGATAGCCTGGCTATCCAGACTGACTTCCGGGGGCTGAAAGAAACAGCCTGCGCGGATTCTTCCGGCATTCTTTTAGGCGTGGCCAACCGTGAACCGAAGAGAAGTCCGGCGATAATCCGCAGGAGCTATATAGACGCTATTGACAATGCGCAAAAACGGATACAGATTGTGAACCCCTATTTTACTTTGGTGCCCAGTGTGAAAAAGGCCTTATATCGTGCGTTGAAGCGCGGAGTGAAGCTTGAGGTCATGTTGTCTACCAAGTGTGACGTTCCTGTCATGCCCGATGTGGCGGCCTACCATGCCAAAAGATTGATGAAACGCGGAGCCGATATTTACTATTATGAGGACGGGTTCCATCACTCGAAAGTCATGATGGTAGACAGTACGTTTTGTACGGTCGGGTCTGCTAATCTGAATAGCAGGAGCCTGAAGTTCGACTATGAAGTGAACGCTTTTATCATCGATTCCTGTACGACCCGTGAGTTACAGAACATTTTCGAGGCAGACAAACACCATTCTACTTTACTCACTCCGGAGAATTGGAAAAAGCGGCGCTCTTTCGGACGCCGCTTTATGGGATGGTTCTACCATCTTCTCATTCCCTTGATTTGATTTTGACATTCAGCTTTCCGGTTCTGGTTGGAGAATGTCCCGCATCAGGCTGATGTCCAAATCGTTCAATCCGTGTAGGAGCAATTCTTTCCGGTCTTCATCAAAGGGGGATAGCAAAGGCTGTGCCGTATCCTTCCTTTTGCTGCGGTAGAGTCTGAGGTAGTTTTGGTATTGGGTGATGGCTTCCGTTGTTTGCTTCAGGCACCATGCCGTATGTCCGGCATTGAGATAATCTTCCCATGTCACCTTGTCCTGTTGCAGTATTTTCCGGTAGTACCTGTCTGCCTGTTCCAGACGTCCCATCTTGAAGTTGCACCAGGCGATGGCCCGCCATGACGGTACTACTCTTTCCCCGTTGTATTCCAATTCATAAAAACGTTGGGCGGCCTCTTCGTAGCGTCCGAGTTGCATCAGGCATAATCCGATTTCCGAAATCAGGCGGGTATCGCCCGGGTTCATTTCTTCCAGACTCTTCAGGCAGTCGAGTTCCTGTTCATAGCGTCCCAAAGCGGAATAACACAAGTACATTTGTTTCAGAATCCATTCGTTATTCGGGCTCAACAGGTCGGCTTGTTGGTAATAGTATATGGCCTTGCTCGGCCGGTCTGTATGTTGATAGCAAAAGGCCACCTTTTGTAGCATTTCAGCGTTTGCCGTTTCGTGTTTGAGCGCTTCTTCCATATAGGCAATGGCATCCTGGTAACATTCCCTTTTCATAAGGAACGAGGCCGTCTCGCGCAAATAAGCCGGTGTTTTCAGCATACTTTCCAATACTGTATAACGGGTGAATAACTGGTCTCCCTTGAACGGGTCGTCAAACTGTGACTTACGCGGATGAAGTTTAAAGAAACGGTACAAGTCCTGCAAATAGCTACGGTAGACAGAGCCGATGTTCATGCTTTCCTTGGCTACATCCCGTAGACCTTCTTCGTTGCCTTCTATCTGTGAGCCGATTTGGGAAATCATCATGTCCCGTTGCGAAGGGGCTATTTGGTTGAGCATCATGCAAAGCGAATATTTGTCCGATTCGCAGAAGTTGCCGGCTTCCATAAGCATCTGTATCGGATTGTGCCGTACGTTTGGGGGAAAGATGCCTTTCACTTCAGGTCTCCGTTTGTTGAATGGCGCGAACCAATGTGCGACGGATTGGAAAAATGAGAAGCCTTTGAGCGAGGAAAAAGTACCCAAGTTGATGTCTATCCCTTCCTTACCCATGGCGATGATGGCTTTCATGTTGTCGGCCAACTGTTTGTTGCCCCGTAACTTTTCCCATTCCGCATTCGGTTCGCCGCGTAAGGCTTTTGCCAAATCTTCCTCCATTTGCTCGAATCCCATTTTATTGCGTTGGTAGTTCCTGCTTCTGAGCAAATCGGGGAAAATTTCATTTTGCAATTTCCTTTCAGCCTTAGCCGTTTCCAGGCTGAGCAGGAATTGCTGTTGCAGGAGGATGAGTTCCCCTTTTAGGCGTTCGTCTTGCGCTAACAATGATAGTCCGTCCGAGAGGTCGGGATAGTAGACAAATCGTTTTTCGTATTGCATGTAGGTCCACACGGCAGCTGTCATGGCCCGTGCGCGGACTTTCGTATGCTCCGTCCGGCAGAAATGAAGCAACAGGCGATATTTTTGCGGGTCGAAATATCGTTGTATGTTCAGCATGACGGCACTGATGAGCAAGGCTTGTTCATCGGCTTCCTGCCGTTCTATGAAACTTTTCAGTTTTTCAGCGTCGGACGCATGGAAAAGAGGAGCGGTCCAAATGTATTCGAACAGCTTGTCGTACACATTATAGAAATTGTTCTCCTCTGCCTCTTCCGTATAGGCCTTTCTGCAGTCCTCTGATAATTTATCCCGTAATAAATCAGCTGTTTCCATCCATTGGTCAAATGGGGAGGATTGCTCTGTATAACAGCGATTGAACGTTTCCGTATACAGGTCGTTTTCGTAACGGACGTGGTAGAGCCGTGCGGACTTGTCGAGTAGTGCGAAATTCCGATGGGTCAGGTTACGATGGACGAGGGCTTGTTGGGGATCCGTGCCGCCCTGCGCCATGAAAGTGAGCATCATGCCATAGTCCTGTTGTACAGATTCCAGTTCACGGTTCAGTTCCGGATTCTCTGTATTGAACAAAATCCCCCGGATACAGTTCAGGGCATCGTGCATGTGGCGTGAGATGAGAGCCTCTACGGCATCGTGATAAAGAAGTTCAAAACTTTTCCTATCCATAAGTTTAAGGGATGAATGGTGTGTGGATGAGCGTGTCGCCCGTATATTCAGGCGTAATCAAATGTCGGTAAGTCAGGAAACTGAGGGCTGTGGCCACGTTGTCTTTTTCCGCTTTTTGGGCTTGAGGGTAAGCCGGTATTTTCAGGGAATCTATCGTTTCCGGTTCCACTGGGTAGCCGAGCAGTATGTTCCGTATGCTGTCCGTTTGTTCCTTACGGTTGATTTGTTCCACGGCTTTGTTGTAGCCTTGCAGCAGCAAGCGCATTTGTTCCGATTTCCTTTTGTCGGCCACAACGTCGGACGAAACCATGAAGGCCATGAGCCGTATGTGTGGCTTCCGGCTGTCGTAGATGCTCCTATGTCCTTTCAACTTGGCTTGCGTGGCATACGGTTCGGGAAGGAAAGCTGCGTCTATCGTGGCATTGTTCAGCATGTCGTACCGGAGCCGGATGTCGTTGATTTGGGGATGGTAGACCGTAGACGGTTCCAGACGTGCCTGTCCGATGACCGTGTCTAACAAGAGGTCTGTCACCGAGTGGCGGGCCATGGCCACCATCCGTTCCTTTAAATGTTTGGTCTGTCGTATGCGTCTGCTTTTGGCTGTCAACAATTCATGGTGTCCGTCCGCCTGCATGAATACATACAACCCCGTACCTTTGCTTTGCATCCATGCGGCACGAATCAGGTCTGTGTAGGACACGTCCACGTGCCTGCGGGCGAAAGCTGTATCACAGTCCATTTGGGCATTGAAAGTTTGCAGGCGGATATCCAGACCTAATTCTTTGAACAGTCCGCACCGTTGGGCATAGTAGAATGGCAGGCAGTCCAAGGTCGGCATCAAGGCCACCTTAAGGGCTAAGGAATCTTGACGCGTTTTTTCGGTCTGCGAGGTAGCCGTATCGTTCTGTCCGGAGTGGCATCCGCACACGATAGCCAATAAGAGGAGTAGGGGAATTAACTTCTTCATGGGGTTTTGGAATGAAGAAGGGCAACCCGTATGCACAAGTCGCCCTTCGTATTTCAGAATGTCCGCCGGGACGGATTAACCTTTAATGGCTGCGATACCCGGAAGAATCTTGCCTTCGATGGCTTCGAGCAAGGCACCACCGCCCGTAGAAATGTAAGAAACCTGGTCGGCCATGCCGAACTTGTTGATACATGCTACGGAATCACCACCGCCGATGAGCGAGAACGCACCGTTTTTGGTAGCTTCGGCAATAGCCTCGGCAATGGCACGCGAACCGGCTGTGAAGTTATCGAATTCGAATACGCCGGCAGGACCGTTCCACAGAATCGTCTTGGCACCCTTGATGGCTTCGGCAAAAGCTTTTTGGGTAGCCGGACCTGCGTCTAAGCCTTCCCAACCTTCAGGAATGTTGTTGGCCGGAACCACTTGTGTGTGCGCGTCGTTGGCAAAAGCGTCGGCAGCCACGCAGTCCGTACCCAATACGAGGTTTACGCCTTTGGCCTTCGCCTTTTCGATGATATCGAGAGCCAACTGCAATTTGTCGTCTTCGCAGATGGAGTTACCGATCTTGCCGCCCTGGGCTTTGGCAAAAGTATAAGTCATACCGCCGCACAGAATCAGGTTGTCCACCTTGTCCATCAGGTTTTCGATGATACCGATTTTGGTAGAAACCTTAGAACCGCCCATGATGGCCGTGAACGGACGTTTGATGTTGCTCAACACGTTGTCTACAGCGTTCACTTCTTTCTCCATCAGATAGCCGAGCATCTTGTTGTCGGCATCGAAATAGTCGGCGATGACAGCCGTAGAAGCATGTTTGCGGTGAGCTGTTCCGAACGCGTCGTTTACGTAGCAGTCTGCGTATGAAGCCAATGTCTTGGCAAACTCTTTCTGGGAAGCCTTCATGGCTTTCTTGGCCTCTTCGTAAGCGGGGTCTTCCTTGTCGATGCCTACAGGTTTGCCTTCTTCTTCAGGATAGAAGCGGAGGTTTTCCAACAACAGAACTTCACCCGGTTTCAAAGCAGCGGCAGCGTCAGCGGCCTTGGCGCAATCGGGAGCGAATTTTACGGCTACGCCCAATTTCTCTGAAACGGCGTCTACAATCTGGCTCAAAGAAAACTTCGGGTTCACTTTGCCTTTCGGCTTGCCCATGTGGCTCATGATGATGAGCGCACCGCCTTCGGCCAGGATTTTCTTCAGCGTCGGCAATGCTCCGCGAATACGGGTATCGTCTGTAATCTTACCGTTCTCATCCAAGGGGACATTGAAGTCCACACGTACGATTGCCTTCTTGCCGGCAAACTTGTAATTGTCAATAGTCATAATTTTAAATCTTTATTTAAAGGTTTTCTGTCGTTTCTTTCTTTAATATGATGCTTTTACAGCACTGCAAAATTATACTTTTCCGCTCATATTTGCAAGAAAGCAGACCCTTTATTTGCGGAGGACGGGCTACGTTTTCACGCGGTGTTTCCGCTCGTCGTGCCACGGGTTGTTTACGGTTGGGCGGAAGGGCGTGCCGCTCCGTGGGTACGCAGGTAATGCCGGCATATCATTTTCAGTCCGCAGGCCTCGCATTTGGGCGTACGTGCCGTGCAGGTATAGCGTCCGTGCAGGATGAGCCAGTGATGGGCTTTGGGGATAATGGGAGCCGGGAAATAACGTACCAGTTGTTTTTCCACGCTGTAAGGCGTGGTGCAGGTGGCAGGGACGAGCCCGATGCGGTGGCTCACGCGGAACACATGGGTGTCTACGGCCATGGCGGCTTTTTCAAACACGACGGCTTGGATGACGTTGGCCGTCTTACGTCCTACGCCGGGAAGCTTGACCAACTCGTCCAAATCGGAAGGAACCTCGCTGTGGTAGTTTTCCACCAACATGCGTGCCATCCCTACCAGGTGCTTGGCTTTGTTGTTGGGATAACTCACGCTACGGACGTATTCATAAATGGTTTCCGGCGTGGCGGCGGCCATGGCCTCCGGAGTGGGGTAGTCGCGGAAGAGCGGAGGGGTAATCATGTTGACCCGTTTGTCCGTACATTGGGCGGAAAGTATGACTGCTACCAACAGTTGGAACGGGTCGTGGTAGTGCAGCTCGGTTTCAGCCACGGGCATTGCTTGTTCAAAATAAGCAATGACACGGTCATAGAGTTCTTGCTTTTTCATTTTCTCTTGCTGTTTACAGGCAAAGATAGGACAAACCGAATGCCGTGAAGCTGGCTTCAGATTGCCGGAATACAGCCTATTTCGTGCAAAAGTAAGGAAAATATGCGAGGCTTGCTACTTTGCTGAACGGAAAAAACTGCATGATGGTCTAATTTTTATATTTTTATTTGATTGAAAATCGGAAGTATGGAAGATAATCTTTGTTTCTCCTTTTTACGGGTTGGGACGAAAGGAAAAAGATAGACACAGATTCAACTCCGGTTCATCACCTGTAAGGTTGTTCCTTATTCTTCTATCAGTGAGAAAGGTTTCCAGTGCTTGTCTTGTTTGTATTTCTCTGTAGAACCTTGCGGGACGTGGAGCCGGCAAACGTTGAACCTGATGCTTTCGAAGGTGTCGGCATGGATAGAGGCCGGTTCCGCAGCTTGGCAATAAATGTTTTTCAGGCCGGCACAGCCGTAAATGGCTTTTTCGCCCATCATATAAAGTGAAGCCGGAAGGTGGAGTTCTTTCAGCATAAAGCAATTCATGAGGCATTTGGACGGAATGACTTCGCATCCCTCCAATATGCGAAGGACGGAAAGGTTGCGGGGAAGGTAATAGTTTGTTTCCTTTCCCGTTTCGTTATCCTGGCTTATTTTCCGCATCTCGGTGTCGGGGGTAGTACCGAAGAGTTCGCCGAAGTTAGAATAGGTGGCCGGAGTGCCACAGGCCGGAAAGGGGACGGTTAGGGTCTTTAGCGAGCGGCAACCTGAGAATATGTGTTTGCCTAAATGATGTACGGAGGGAGGAATGGTTATTTGTTCCAACGCATGGCAGTCAGCGAAAACGCGGTCGCCGATATGAACGATTTTGTCCGGAATGTCGATTCGTGTAAAACTGTTGCATCCTTCGAATGCGGAATTTCCGAGATAGGCCACGGTGGGGGGCAGTGATACAGAAGCGAGGGAGATACAGCCCGCAAAACTATTGCTTTTGAGTTGCAACAGTCCTTCGGGGAGCTTTATTTCCGTCAGGTTTTTGCAATCGGCGAACACTTCGCTTCCCAACAGGATGGCATTGTCGGGTATGGATATGCGGGTAAGGCCGTGGCAAGAACAGAAAGCGGCTTTGCCTATACTTTTGAGTGTGGCGGGCAGGGTGAGTTCCTGCAAGTGGTAGCAGTGCGCAAAAGCGTAATCCTTGATGTGTTTCACTCCTTCGGGCAGAAAGACGGAGGTCAGGCTTTTGCAATAGGCAAAGGCGTGCTGTCCTATGCCAGTCAGTGTGTCCGGAAGTTCTACGCTTGATAAGGACGTGCAGTAACTGAAGGCCTGGAATCCTATGTAAGTGATACCGTGGGCGACGACCACTTTTCGGATGTGGTCCAGATGGCTTTCCCAGGGAACTTCTTTTTCACCGAAAAAATCGAAAAGTGGTCCCGTACCAGTGATACGGAGTTCTTCGTTTTCAGGATTCAGGTTCCATTGAGCACGAGTTCCGCATGAACCGGAATACGGTTCGTGGGAGGATAATTCTGGCCTTTTGGGAAAGAATATTTGTGATAGGATGTTTTTGACTGTAGCCATTTGTCTATGCTGATTTGATTTATATTCCATCATTTTATTGCCCGTAGCAGATTGGTGGAGAAAAAGGGATTAAAAGTGGGGGCAATATTTGATATAAATATAGCGCAGCCTCCATCCCGTTTTTCTAATGTTGAGGTCCTGAGAAAACCCTAAGTCTGGAAAGACGGGAATGGAAGCCTGCGCATGACACAGGCATCCACCCACACTTTCTCATCAGACTTGTTTTTGAAATTTCTCAGGTTTCAACATTGACAAGAATATGCAGTAAATGCAATTTTGTTCCCACAAAGAGGATGTGTCCCGACGCTTCGTTCTACATCGCATCGGCAAAATTAAACATTTTTTCTCTAATGAAAAGAATTTATGAATATTTTTTTGTATAAATGTGAATAATGAAAAATCCAAAGCTACCTACAACGGACTTTGGGTTTTTCATTAAAGAGATACGACGTAATGGTGATAATCCGGAATGGCAGAGGGCTAATACTCTGTTTTGTCCGTCGTGTACCGCCATAGGTCGAAAGCCGCGATGGCTTCTTCGGGCAGCAGTTCTTCCATAGCTTTCTTGCGGTCTTGACGGGGGAGAGCCAGTTCTTCGTAGATAAAGGAATCGTCAAATCCGATATCGGCTGCATCGTCCTTATTATTACCGTAGTATATTTTGTCGAGATGGGCCCAGTATATAGCACCGAGGCACATCGGGCAAGGCTCGCAAGATGTGTATATTTCGCAACCGCTAAGGTCGAAGGTGCCCAGTCGGCGGCAAGCTTCGCGGATTGCGCTGACTTCCGCATGGGCCGTCGGGTCGTTGTGGGCAGTCACCCGGTTTACTCCGGTTGCGACGATTTCATCTCCTTTTACGATGACGGCACCGAACGGGCCGCCGCCGTTTTTTACGTTCTCTACTGAAAGCTCAATGGCTTTGCGCATAAATTCTTTGTTTCCCATACGCTTTGTTTTTAGTATGTTGTGAGTGAAAAAGAGAGGAACGGTATTTACGGGTTCTTCCTCCGCTTTTTGGGAATGAATACCCGAAATACGTCCCGCCACGTGTTGAAGTCCCGTTTCAGTCCGATTCCGACACCTTGAGTGGTCAGCGACGATTTGGTGAAGTAGCGGTCGTTGGTTTTGCTGTATGCCTTCAGGCTTACGTTTCCGCTCGGGGTCAACAGCCACTGCAGGTCGAAGTCGCCGATGAAGTTACCGTTCGGGTTGGTGCTGTTGTCCCGATAACCGAAATTTCCGTTGATGAGCAGGCGGTTGTTGAGCAGCCGTCCGGAGAGCAGTCCTTCTACGTCCATGTCGCTCCATCCCGTTTCGCCTGTGCTGAGGTTCGTCCCGATGTTCCAGTTGCTGTTGTTGCCGAGCAGCGTGGAAAACATTTGGTTGAGTTGCCCGCTCAGAGTAGAGGACAACAATGACTTCATGGCCACGGAGGATTGGCTTTGTTCCGTGTTGCTGTAATCGTAAGTGTAGAAACGCCCGATGCCGAGGAGGTAAATCACCTGCATGTTTTTTTCTTCTTCCGTACTGATGAGGCTGCGCACCATCTGTTTCTCGTCTTCATTGACGTTGGGCAGGTCGAAGTCGAAACTGATTTGAGGAGACTGGGCCTTTCCGCCAAGGTTCATCAGGCAGTTCACGCGTACGTTGTTCTGGCTGAAGGTAGAGCGTGCGCTCAGGTCGTTCAGCGATACGGAGGGTACGGTGTAGACGGCTTGCAGGTTGAGGTCGGCCTGAATGGGCGGACCGCCGAATACGATGGTGCCGCCGGGGTTGAAAATGAAGTCCTTGCGGATGACGTCCTGCAACGAGAGCTTATAAATGCCATGGTCTATGGTGTACGTGCCATACATCGTAAAGTCTCCTTTATTATAATAGTTGGCACGGATATTCCCGTGTCCGTTCAGGGCGATGTAGTCACCGGCCTTCGGGTCCATAAGAATCTTCATGGTAGCTTCCGGTGTCAGGTTAAGGCGGAAATTGATGCGCATGTCTGATTCCGGTTCCGGGAGAGAGGGAAGACTTGGGGAATGGGAATGTCCTTCGATACTGTCCTCATGTGTCTTGTAGGTGATAAACTGGTTGTCTGTCAAAGTCGTTGGAGAGGACAGGTTGTAGACGAACATGGTGTTTTCTTCGGGGCGGGCATCGATGTTGATGTTCAGGTTGCCCGGCTGTCCGTTGAACCCGATTTTTCCGGTGGCGTATGCTGTCCCGCAGAACACTTCGTCCCCGAAATCCTTGACGTCATAACCCAGAATGTTATAAGCATCGATGTCGAAATCGAAACGCATGTGGGAGAGGTTGGAATGTTGGAGCACACCGTTGACTACGGCATAGTGTTCGTCTTTGCCGGGAGAGCCTTGCCGGTCGTAAACCATGGCATTACGGAAATAAATGTTGTCCGGGCGCAGGATGACGGAATCGTTGACGAGGCGGTAGTCCACTTCGGTTGCGTTGACTTTCATTCCTCCTTCGCTGACTAGCATGTCGCCTTCCAGATTGATACCTTTGAACGGGCCGAATACGCGGGTCCATCCCGAAGCTCGTCCGTGCAAGCCGGTGAATATGCCGTCTGTGTAGTGGTTCAGAAAAGCCAGGTCTATGTTTTCGGTACGAATCATCAGGTCGAGGCCTCCCTTGGGGGCAGCGCCTATTCGGATGTCTCCGTCTACACTGGTCATGCTTCTGTGGGCCGGGTCTGCCATGCGTGCGTGCAGGAAAATTGCATTTTTCTCCTTCTCCCAACCGCCGTGCAGGTTCATTTCGCCCAAATAAGCTTGGTTGAAAGTGAAGTTCCGGACATGGAGATGGGCATCCACTTCGGGGCTTTTCATCAAGTTGGCTGCGTAGATCCGTCCGGTGGCTTGTCCGGCAAAATCTACGGCGTGGAAATTGATGATGTTGAAAATGTATTCCAGATTGATGTCTTTCAGGTCAACCGTCAATGAATCGCCCAGGTTGCCCGATACGTTACCGTTGAGAATCAGGTGGCGGTCACTTTGTTCGATGGTGAATCCATTGATGTTGACTAAGCCCGGCGCGGCATGTACGCTGGATGCGTGTACGTTCCAAGCCGAGTCGTTGACGATGATTTGTGAGGGATGGAATTTGATGTCAGTCAGCATCTTTTTTTCTTCGTTTCGGGTAAACCGGGTGTCTGCCGATATGGAACCTTGATAGATTTTTTCGGCATGGTTGGTCCAATTCAGTCCTGTGTAGACATTGTCATGGGCGGCGCGGGCCAACAACCTGAAATCTACGGGAGCTTTGCCGATTTGCTTTTTGAAATCGAGAGTGCAGGTGAGGGAATCGTTGACACGGCCGGCCAGAATCCGTATGTCGTCCAATTGCTGCCCGTTGTAGTTGAACGACGGGATGGAGGCATTGAAGTCCAGTTCCTCGGTACGGCTGTTGAAATAACCGTTGATGTGTCCGGCTTTCGGGATTTGCAAAGGGATGTCGAAAATCTTTTCAATAGGTTCCGTGTGGTCGATGTGCACGTACAAGGCTACTTCGTCCGGAGTGTCTTTTTTAAGTTGGGGTGTTTTGACGAAAGACGGGATATAGGCATGGAGCAGTTTCCGGCTGTGGGCGATTAACGTGCCGAGCCTGAAATCTCCCTCCATTTCTGCATGTAGGAAGTCGCTGTGCAGCGAGAGGTTGCGTTTGCCGGGTTCATTGGTGGCTTTAAAACATATCGGTCCGAGGGTATAGTTTTCTTCCGATGTAGACATGCAAAAATCGTTCAGGCTGATAAGTCCTTCCATGTTTTCAATGTTGTGCCCTTGGAAATCAGCTTGCAGGTTAGCTTGGAACACTGTTCCGGCATACTTGGATGTTAGGGCGAGGGCATGTGGTGCGAAATGTCGGACAGAAGCTTCCGTCTTAATGTAAGGCGTGGATGAATGTAAGTTGAACTCTCCTTTCGTAGTAAGAGCGAGGTGAGGGTCATTGATGCTTACGTTGCCGGCGAATCCTCCTTTTCGGTAATCTACGTCGACTGTGATGTCGTGGTAGTCGTAATGGTTATAAGAAAAACGGCCGATGGTTCCTTGCAATGAAAGGGCAGGATAGGCACCGGAGCGCAGGAGTCCTTTGCCCGATAAGTCGAAGGCCGTCTCGCCGAATTGCTCTTCCCGTCTTGCTAGCTTGCCGAGTTGGAATCCGGGAGTATGCACTTCCGCCTCGATTTCGTTTCCTTTGGCGAAAGAGCCGGATACGGCCAGGGTGCCTAAATCGGTATGTAAATTGAGATGGCTTTTGAGATATTGGGGACGATAGGACAGGGCTCCTGTGGCTTCTAATGTGCCGATAGCCTGTAAATAAGGTGAAATGGAAATCTTGCCGTTTGGAACCCATTCAGACAGTTGCTTGAGGCCGGTCGGGGTGATTTGCAGTTTCCGGATGTCGGCTTTTATCGTTCGTTGGGCCGGATTTTCGAGGTGACTGATAGCCAATGGGGCTTCGAGTACCATGCTCCGGTCGGGAGTGTAAAGTGTGAATTGGTCTATCAGGACTTGTTTGAGGTTTCCGTTGAACCGCGCTTCGACAGTTAATGTCGGAAACTCCTCAAGAGTATGGCTTTGAGTTGGTTTGTGGTAGAGGGGAATGAAGTCGGCGAAAGAGAATGCCCCCTCTTCAATGCTGCCTTGGAATGTGAAATCCTGATACCGCCCTTTTCCGCTTCCTTCTTTTATATGACGGTAGCTCATGGTGACCGGATGGAGGGCTAATCGGGAATGGGGCAGTTCGATGGTGAAGTGGTCAAGCAGTGCTTTTTCCCGGTTGGCCGTAATCTTGAAAGACAGTTGTTTAAGCTGTAGGCCGGAGTGTTCTTCAAAGGAAAATTTCTTGACGTTCAGGTTCAAGGAATCTGCCGTATAACTTTTCAATGAAAGCGTGGCACTGATTTTGTCCAACACGATGTGGTTCGGATTAAAACGGCCGGGAGTAGGAGGCTTGTCATAACGGTGCCACGACAGTTTGCCCCGCCGGACAAGCACGGAATTGATGCGGAGGTTCGGGTTGGAAGGCAGACTGTCTTTTTTCGCGAAAGTGTCTATGAGAAACTGGAAGTTCGGCTTTTCCTTCTGCGTACGTTGGTAGAGGTGGATGTCGAATCCGTAGAACTGGACATTTGAAATGGATATTTTGCCGTGTAGCAATGAAGCCCATTCTATTTTGGCCGACAGGCGGGCTGCCTTTAGCAAATCCTTGTTCTTTTGGTCTTTAATGACCACGTCATCGAGAATGATACGGTTGAAATATCCCAAATCCACCCGGCTGATGGAAAGCTCTGTGTGTAAAATATCTTTCAAGGCTCCAGAGATGAGCAACGTGACACCTCTTTGCACGGCCGGAACGTGGAGTAGCGCAACCGACAACAGGTAGAAGCCCACGGCTATACCTGCGAGTACTCTGAATATTTTTCTTAATCTTTTAATATGACCCTTATTTATACGACAAAATTACTATTTTCTTTTTAGAATCCTTCACTTTGTCATATTTTTAATGTAATTTTGCGACGTTTTAATTAAAACCAGTTTATTTAATCCTATAATAATGGCAAATGTAATTAAATTACGTAAGGGCCTTGACGTGAATCTCAAGGGCAAAGCTGCCAAGGAGGATTTTCAGGTGAAGAAACCGGCTGTCTATGCATTGATGCCGGATGACTTTACGGGAATGAAGCCCAAGGTAGTAGTCAAAGAGAACGACGTGGTGAAGGTCGGGGATGCTTTGTTTGTGGACAAGAACCATCCTGAAATCAAGTTTGTCTCTCCCGTGAGCGGACGGGTAACCATGGTGGAGCGCGGCGATCGTCGCAAAGTATTGAGCGTTCGCGTGGAAGCCGATGCAGAGTTGCAGTATGTGGATTTCGGCAAGAAGAGTGCGGGGCAGATGACGGCTCAGGAAGTGAAAGCTCTCCTTTTGGAATCGGGTCTGTTCGCTTTCTTTAAGCAACGTCCCTACGACGTGACGGCAAATCCGACGGATACTCCGAAGGCTATCTTTGTTTCCGCCTTCAATTCCATGCCGCTTGCAGCCGATTTTGAATATGTGTTGCGGGGGCGTGAGGCTGATTTCCAGGCAGGACTCGATGCTTTGGCCAAAATGGCGAAAACTTACTTGGGCGTAAGCTCGAAGCAGACGGCTACGGCGTTGACTGCAGCCAAGAACGTGGAAATAAACTTTTTCGACGGGCCGGCACCGGCGGGAAACGTAGGCGTGCAAATCAATCACATTTCTCCTATAAACAAAGGTGAAGTCGTTTGGACGCTCGGTGCGGAAGAGGTGATTTTCATCGGGCACTTGCTGAATACGGGACGTTTGGACTTTACCCGCGTAATTGCATTTGCCGGTTCGGAAGTGAAGAAGCCGGCCTATTGCAAAATGACGGTAGGACAGCAACTGGGCACTTTAATCGAAGGCAATGTGGCGACGGGCAAGAGCTTGCGTGTGATAAACGGCAATGTGATGACCGGTGTGAAAACTTCGGCAGACGGCTTCTTGGGTGCTCACGTGACGGAGGTGAACGTGATTCCGGAAGGAGACGACGTACACGAAATTTTCGGTTGGATTATGCCTCGACTGAACGACTATTCTTCCAGTCGCGCTTACATGAGTTGGTTGATGGGCAAGAAAGAGTATGCGCTTGATGCTCGTGTAAAAGGCGGCGAACGCCACATGATCATGTCGGGCGAATACGACCGCGTGTTCCCGATGGACATCTTCCCCGAACAGTTGGTAAAAGCCATTATCACCGGCGACATAGACCGCATGGAAGCTTTGGGCATCTATGAGGTGGCCCCGGAGGACTTTGCCTTGTGTGAGTTCGTGGATTCTTCCAAACTGGAGGTGCAACGCATCGTCCGTGAAGGGTTGGATATGCTTCGCAAGGAGATGGCTTAATTAATTTCATCACAGGTTTAAATGATTTAGATAATGAACGCGTTAAGAAAATATCTTGATAAGATAAAGCCGAACTTTGAAGAGGGCGGCAAGCTTCACGCATTTCGTTCTGTGTTTGACGGTTTCGAGACTTTTCTCTTCGTGCCGAATACCACGTCGAAGTCGGGAGTGAACGTACATGATGCGATAGACAGCAAGCGTATCATGATTTTTGTGGTTATAGCGTTGTTACCGGCTTTGTTGTTCGGTATGTACAACATCGGGTATCAGAACTATGCGGCCGCCGGAGTGGACGGGACATTCTGGGAAATGTTCGGTTTCGGCCTGTTGGCCGTGTTGCCTAAGATCATCGTGTCCTACGTGGTGGGTTTGGGTATCGAGTTCATCGTGGCCCAATGGAAGCATGAGGAGATTCAGGAAGGTTATTTGGTAACGGGTATCTTGGTTCCGATGATCGTACCGGTTGATTGTCCGTTGTGGATTATTGCGATAGCTTGTGCTTTTGCCGTCATTTTCGCCAAGGAAATTTTCGGAGGTACGGGTATGAACATTTTCAATGTGGCTTTGATTACCCGTGCATTCTTGTTCTTTGCCTATCCTACGGCAATGAGTGGCGATGCTTGTTGGGTGGCCAAGGAAAGCATTTGCGGTTTGGGAAACGACCTGCCTGATACGTTTACGATGGCCACTCCTTTAGGAGAAGCGGCAGTAGGGACTGTGCCCGCTTTTTCATGGGACCAGGTTTTCGGTTTCATTCCCGGTTCTATCGGTGAGACTAGCGTGATAGCTATTGCTATCGGTGCTGTGATTCTTCTGTGGACAGGTATTGCCAGTTGGAAGACGATGTTCAGCGTGTTTGCCGGAGGTGCGCTTCTGGCATGGGTCTTCAATGTATGGGGACCGGAAGGAAATGCCGGTGCAGCCATGCCTTGGTACCAGCATCTGGTATTGGGCGGCTTCTGTTTCGGTGCCGTGTTCATGGCTACCGACCCCGTGACTTCGGCACGCACTGAGACCGGTAAATACATTTACGGTTTCCTCATCGGTGCCATGGCTGTTATTATTCGTGTGTTGAATCCGGGTTATCCCGAAGGTATGATGCTTGCCATCTTGTTGATGAACTTGTTTGCTCCGCTGATCGACTATTATGTCATCCAGAGTAATATCGACAAGCGGGCTAAACGTGCAATTAAAAAATAATAAAGGAACTATGGCAACAAAGAAATTCAAATGTAAAGTGTGCGGTTACGTCCATGAGGGTGACGCTGCGCCTGAAAAATGCCCGGTGTGTCAGGCTCCCGCTTCTGAGTTCGAAGAAATCGTGGAGGCCGGAGAAACGGATAAACCCGCGAAGAAAGGGCTGAACACCGACGGTAATACTTATACCATTATATACTCATGTGTTGTGGTCGTTATCGTGGCTTTCTTGTTGGCTTTCGTTTCCAAGGCTTTGGAACCGCAGTCAATGGCTAACGTACGTATCGACAAGAAAAGTCAGATTCTGGCCGCTTTGAATCTTCGTGATGTGGAGAAAACCGAAGTGGAAAAAACATACGATGAAGTCGTAGTGGCTGATGAAATCATCGACAAGGACGGCAACGTGGTGAAAGACGGTACCTCCAAAGATGCAGACGGTTTTGCCGTAGAAGACAAAAACATCTCGGACAGCAACCTCCCGTTGTATGTATGTAAGGTGAACGGAGAAACCAAATATGTCATTCCCGTGACGGGTAAAGGTTTGTGGGATGCGATTTGGGGATATGTGGCTTTAAATGCCGACAAGAACACCATTTACGGCGTATATTTTACCCATAAGGGCGAAACGGCCGGTTTGGGTGCCATTATTACGGAATACGATAAGTTCCAGAAGCAGTTCGAGGGCAAGAAGCTGATGAATGACGACAAGTCCGCCGTAGCTATCAGCGTGGTGAAGAAAGGTAAAGTCGTGAACGGACTTTCTGATGACAGCCGTTGCGATGCCATCACCGGTGCTACCTTGACTTCGGACGGTGTGAACAACATGCTTCATGACTGTATTTCACGTTATATGACTTTTTTAAATACTAATGAATAAAGGAGGTAAGATATGAGTAAGTTATTTTCTAAAGAGAATGGAGAAGTATTCTCGTCTCCCCTTAACCTCAACAACCCGATTGCGGTTCAGGTGCTCGGTATCTGTTCCGCCTTGGCTGTCACTTCGCAAATGGAGCCGGCCATTGTCATGGGGCTTTCGGTAACAGTGATTACGGCTTTTTCCAATCTGATTATATCTTTGATACGTAAGACGATTCCCAACCGTATCCGCATTATCGTCCAGTTGGTCGTCGTGGCTGCATTGGTAACCATCGTAAGTATGGTGCTGAAGGCTTTTGCTTATGATGTGAGCGTACAGTTGTCCGTGTATGTCGGCCTGATTATCACCAACTGTATCCTGATGGGACGTTTGGAGGCTTTTGCCATGATGAACGGTCCGTGGGAAAGTTTCCTCGACGGTATCGGTAACGGTTTGGGCTATGCATACGTGTTGGTTTTGGTCGGTGCCGTCCGTGAGTTCTTCGGAAACGGTTCCCTGATGGGCTTTCAGATTATTCCACAGAGCTTCTACGACATGGGCTATATGAACAATGGTATGATGACCATGCCGGCCATGGCATTGATTCTTTTGGGATGTTTCATTTGGGCTCACCGGGCTTACAATGAAAGGAAAGAGAAAAAGTAATCGGAATCATAACCAGAAACAGAAAGAAAAAAGAATATGGAACATATGTTAAGTTTGTTTGTCCGTTCTATTTTTGTGGACAACATGATTTTCGCTTTCTTCTTGGGTATGTGTTCTTACTTGGCCGTATCTAAGAATGTAAAGACTGCATTGGGGTTGGGCGTTGCCGTGACCTTCGTGCTTTGTGTGACGGTGCCGGTGGACTATCTGTTGCAGACCAAAGTATTGGCTGAAGACGGCGTCCTCGGCATGGATTTGACTTATTTGGCGTTTATCCTTTTCATAGCCGTGATTGCCGGTATCGTGCAGTTGGTAGAGATGGTGGTGGAACGTTTTTCTCCTTCGCTTTATGCCGCGTTGGGTATATTCCTCCCTTTGATTGCCGTGAACTGCGCCATCATGGGTGCCTCACTGTTCATGCAGCAGAGAATCTCCATGGATCCGGCCACGAGCACGCAGGCTATCTCCAGCGTATGGGATTCTTTGGCATACGCTTTGGGTTCAGGTATCGGTTGGCTGTTGGCCATTGTGTCCTTGGCCGCCATCCGCGAGAAGATGGCTTATACTGACGTGCCCAAGCCCTTGCAGGGATTGGGTATCACCTTCATCACGGTGGGGCTGATGGCCATGGCCTTTATGTGTTTCTCAGGTTTAAGTATTTAAAAGGAAAGGAATAGAACAATGGATATGAATTTTATTTTAGCGAGCATTGGCGTATTCCTCGTTACAATACTCCTGTTGGTGATTATTTTGTTGGTGGCTAAGAAATATCTGTCTCCGAGCGGAAACGTGAACCTTACTATCAATGGCGACAAGACTATCTCCGTAGCGCAGGGAGGAAGCTTGCTTTCTACCTTGGCTTCCGAAGGGATTTACCTGTCTTCGGCTTGCGGTGGTAAAGGTTCTTGCGGGCAGTGCAAATGCCAGGTGGTAGAAGGGGGCGGTGAAATACTGGACTCTGAAAAGGGACAGTTTACCCGCAAGCAAATCAAAGACCATTGGCGCTTGGGTTGCCAGTGCAAGGTGAAAGGCGATTTGAAGATTAAGGTGCCCGAGTCTGTAATGGGTGTGAAGGAGTACGAATGTACGGTGATCAGCAACAAGAATGTGGCTACCTTCATTAAAGAGTTCAAGGTGCAGCTTCCGGCAGGAGCGCACATGGACTTTATCCCCGGTTCATACGCCCAAATCAAGATACCTGCATTTACGATGGATTACGATAAGGATATCGACAAGAGCCTCATCGGTGATGAGTACCTGCCGGCATGGCAGAAGTTCGGTCTCTTCCCGTTGAAGTGCGTCAATCCGGAACCGACCGTGCGTGCCTACTCTATGGCCAACTATCCGGCAGAAGGCGACGTGTTCATGTTGACTGTACGTATCGCCACACCTCCTTTCAAGGCTGACCGCAGCGGTTTCATGGATGTGAACCCGGGTATCGCTTCATCTTACATCTTCACGCTGAAACCGGGTGACAAGGTGATTATGAGTGGTCCTTACGGTGACTTCCATCCGCATTTCGACAGCAAGAAAGAAATGATTTGGGTCGGTGGTGGTGCCGGCATGGCTCCGTTGCGTGCGCAAATCATGCACATGACAAAGACGTTGCATACGACCGACCGCGAGATGCACTATTTCTATGGTGCGCGCGCATTGAACGAAGTGTTCTATCTGGAGGATTTCTTAGGATTGGAAAAGGATTTCCCGAATTTCCATTTCCATTTGGCTTTGGACCGTCCGGATCCTGCCGCAGACGCAGCAGGCGTGAAGTACACTCCGGGCTTTGTGCATAACGTGATGTATGAGACTTATCTGAAAGACCACGATGCGCCTGAGGATATCGAATATTACATGTGCGGTCCCGGCCCGATGTCGAAGGCTGTGGTCGGCATGCTCGACGGTCTCGGTGTAGATCCGGAATCTATCATGTACGATAACTTCGGCGGATAGTAAGGTAAAGGATATATTCTTTTTCATAGTGGTTTGCGGCAGATTCCATTGGCATACGATGGGTTTGCCGCAAATTTTTATATCCAATCGGGGAGGGATGCCATTTTGATTTCTACGTTGATGTTTTGTTTGATAAATCCTGTATTCTGATTTCAAAAAGATAGGAAAACAGTTGTTGATTGAACAAGCAAATCTTCTTTTTCTCTTCATCTGTGCAGCTCAAAGGGAAGTTTTGAATACATATTTTTGCAAATCGGACTTGATTTTTATGTTTGTTCAGCAAGATGGGGCATCAATCTCAGCCAAACGAAAAATCGTTTGGCTGAAAAAACACTTTTTTTCTCCGCATGTTGTGTGACCGGTTTCCTCATGTCGGCTGATGACAGACCAGAAAACGCCAAGACGGGATGCCAATATGGCCTCTTTTTTCTCTATTTCGTTCCTTTTGGCTTACAGGATTCGACTATCAAATCGTTAGAAAATTTAGTGATGGCTTGCCTCATACTGAAACGCATGCGCAAGCCATGGCTTTCCGTCTGGCTTTTTGAAAGTAGAGGCCCTAAATAGGTAACAAACCGTTTTCTCCTTACGTGGCGAGAATCGTATATTTCCAAAAGGTTCCGCTTCGGGGTACAAATGGAGGAATCTTGCCGGGGGAGGATTGTCATTTTGACACTATTGCAAAGCGGTATGGCTACGGGGCTGCACGTCATAGGACCATGGGAAAAGCTAAAGTGGCTCTTCTTAAAATTGGAAATAGATGAACGGTTGCATTTCTGCTGTGACGAATTGGTAGACGATGAAAACGGCCAACACGACGGCAACAGCCATCAACGGCAACGGCATGCGTGCAAACCAAATGCGATAACGGCGTTTCCAGTTGTCGGGCAACCAATGTATGACCATGCCTAAGGCGAAGAGGGCAAACACCTTGTCGTAGGCCAGGATGATGTCGCCCACATTGGCGTTCCATGCCGTCCCCATTTGGTTTACCATTTCCGTGGCGATGCGCCATGCCGTCTCGTTGGCAATGGCCGGGTCGAGATTGGAGCCCGAACGGAAGAACAGGCGCGTGAAGGTGATGAATACGAAGGTGACACCCACGGCCCATGCGTGCCCCAACCATGCAAAGCGCCATCGCAAGCCGCTCAGTGAATACAACCATTTGATAATCGCACTGGCTGTGATGAACAGCATGAAGACGAGCAGCAGGTTCCATATAGGCGCGGGGGCAAAGACATATAAGGCTCCCGTTACGGACAAGATGAGCAACGACCAGAGCGTGCGGACTACCGGCCGGAAGTCCCTCCAGAACTTGTAGACAATCATGCCTACTCCGTTTAGTCCGCCCCAAATCATGAAGTTGCAGCTCGCGCCATGCCATAATCCGCCGAGCAGCATGGTGATCATCGAGTTCAGGTTGGCCCATATCTTTTTGCGGCGATCCGGACAGCGCAGGCCCACAGTCACCACGATGGCTGCCAATACCAGTACGGCGGCAGCTACGTAAAGATTCCCCGAGAGGATAAGGGCTACGAACGTGATGGTCAGAATCCAGAAATACGTGCCGAAGGTGGCGTTGCGGTTTCCGCCTAAGGGAATGTACAGGTAGTTCTGCAACCAACGCGACAACGAGATGTGCCAACGTTTCCAGAAATTGCTGCAATTCGGTGCCTTATACGGTGAGTTGAAATTACGTGGCAGATAGAATCCCATGAGCAGCGAGAGGCCGATGGCAATGTCCGTATAGCCCGAAAAATCGGCATACACTTGCAGGCTGTAGGCAAAGAGGGCCATGAGATTCTCGAAACCGGAGAAAAGCATGGGGTTGTCGAACACACGGTCGATGAAGTTCACCGCGAGGTAGTCGCTCAGGATGATTTTCTTGAGCAGGCCGTTGAGTATCCAGAACACGGCCATGCCGAATTGCAGGCGGCTCAGGCAGTACTTGCGGTAGAGCTGCGGGATGAAGTCGCTGGCTTTCACGATAGGGCCGGCCACTAATTGGGGGAAGAACGTGACGTAAAAACCGAAATCGAACAGGTTGCGTACCGGTTTTACCAACCCACGGTACACGTCGGCCGTATAGCTGATGATTTGGAACGTGTAGAAGGAGATTCCCACAGGCAGGATGATGCGGTCTACGCTGAAGAACGGTTGGCCAAGCAACCGGTTGCCCTCGGCAGCCAACAGGTTGGTCACTTGGAAGGAGGTGCCGCATACGGTGTTCACCAAGTCCGCGAAGAAGTAAGCATACTTGAAGTAGCACAAGATGGACAGGTCGATGGCGACACTCAGGATGAGAAAGGCCCGCTTTTGCCAACGCCTCTGCACGCGGTATATGAGTTGGGCGATGATGAAGTCGCTGCACGTCACGAACAGGAGCAGGCCGAAAAACAGCCCGCTCGTTTTGTAGTAGAACAAAACGCTGACGAAGAACAGGTAAGTGTTACGCAGCAGCCGCTTGTTGCGGAAAAGCGCAAAAACGGCGAAGACAATGGCAAAAAAGGCCCAAAATTGGAATTGCGTGAACAACAGCGGACTGTTCGGGTCGAACGAGAACACACTTTCTATGTAATGCCACAGCACGAGCAGGTTTTCTTTAATTTCCATCAGCTTGTAAATAGTCGGTTATGATTGCATTGTAGAGCATATCGCCTATGAGGTGGTATCCTTCGGCGGTGAAGTGTATACGGTCGGGGCGCATCAACCTCTTGCCGCGCCACAAGGCGGAAGAGCGCGAACCGCCCATGATATGGTATTGGTCCCATACGGCACCGCCAGTCTCGGCTGCCAGTTCTTTGAATGCCTTGGCCACGCGTGCCGTGTTGGGATTGGTGCGCTTGCCGTGCCTTCTTCCGAGGTTGAGCAGGCAGTCGTTGTTGGTCACGAAAAGCAAGGCGCAATGCGGATTTGCGGATTTGAACAGGGCGATAAGTTCGCGATAACGCGCTTTGAACTGTTCCGGATCGAATTTTTGTGGAGGGACATTGGCGTCGTTGATACCGATGCCGAAAACAGCAAGGTCCGGCCGGATAAGTTTCAGGTCTCCGGGCAGGTGGTGGCAACGCAGCCAGGCCGGTACGTCTGCACCGTTAATGCCCACGGCATGATAAGTCATTCCGTCCCGGTCGTTTTCCGGCAAGATGCCCGTCAGCGTGAAACGTCCTCCCTCTCCGGTGTGGATGCGTATGTGTGCCGTGTCACAGGCTTCGGGGTAGTGTATCAGGTAGCTGTGCGTGGCAGCGTCATGCTGTGGGAGCAAGGTGTCTCCGCGATGTATGGCGTAGGGATATGCCGTTGTGTCGTTGGCATAGCCCAGTATGCGCAGTCGTGTGAAATGCCAGACGGACGTACCGCTCGGATTGAGCCGGAGCGTCAGGCTGGCGGAAGGGGCACCAGTGCTGACTGCGGCTCCGGTCAGTCCGAGGGTATCTGTACCGTTGGGTTTGGTGCACCGGCAACTTTCCCATGTTCCGGTGAAACCGATACGGTAGTTTTGGGGGGCGTTCGTTCGCAGGATACGGAAAGGGAATATCACGCCTCGGGCGGTCATTACCGAATCGCCTAAGGTGGAAAAATTCATCCGCAACCGGTGGCTCAGGTATCCGGCCTGCACGTGGCTGCCCCCGATGTGGAGGATGTTTATTTTGCCTTTTCCGGTGGACAGCAAGCTATCCATTTTGTGATAGAGTGTGTCGAAGTCGGCTCGTCCGGATGGGAATTGCAACGTGTTGTCTTCGTATCGGATGAACGGGTAATCGGGAAGAGGGCGTAATGCGGCTTCCCGGCGTACGGAGTCCTTCCTCTCATGGGCGCGGCAGCCTGCCAACAGGGCAAAGACTGCTAAAAGTCCGGATAATATCCTGTATTTCTTCATGTCTTTCGGAGGAATATTGAAGATAAAATTAAGGGTTCAGTGAATCGTGGGGAACCGTGTCGGTGCCGGTTGCCTGTGGGGACGGGGCCAGTGTGGTATCTACCACCAGTTCCGTACTGTCTGCACTGAGTTTCAGTTTGTCTTTTCCTGTGCGGAAACGATAAAACTTATGGTAAAATTCAAGCGTTTCATAGAGGATGTTGCCTACATGGCGTGCACCTTTGGGAGTGAAATGCACGTAGTCCGGTCCGGCCAGATAGGCATCCACCCACTTCATCATGGAGCCGCGTCCGCCCATGGCGGCATAAAGGTCCCAATATGCTATGCCGCAGCTGTCTGCCATGGCTTTCATGGCTTCCACCAAACGGGGTAGCACGGGGTAAGTCTGCATTTCGCCGTCAATCGAAGTGGACATGTCCGACGGGCCGATGAAGAGGAAACAAGCGTCGGGTGCCAGTTTCCGGAGGTATTCGATTTGTCGTTTCAGCCCGGACATGTAGCCTGCGATGCCCTCTTTTCCTTTCAGGTAAGGGACGGAGTTTCCACCATATTGCAGGATGATGAGCCGGACGTTTTCGCGTCCGAAGAACGGGGAGAGCGTAGATGAATGGATGCCAGTGAATATCGTACCGGAACAGCCGCGCATGGGGATGTTGTCGAGCGAAACGCCTGTTTGCCCGTCGAGCATCACTCCGTACACGTCCGCTTGTCCGTCGACCGTGAGGCTGACCGTAGTGCGGGGAGTGTTGAAATTACGTGAGTAGCAGTAAAATTGGTCGTTGAGCCGTGTCTCGTTCAGGGTGAGGGTATCGGTTCCGGCCACTACCGCCGCTTCTACCGGCGCACTGGTCAGGAGTGTGATTTGGCTGAAACGGGAAGCGTGCGGAAAATGCTGGCGGTCGCGCGTGGAAAACCGGAATGTGGCCGGCCTGTCGAGTGTGGCCGTTTGTCCCATGACACCGTATGCCTTGCTTTCGAGCCGCATATCCTTGGGCCCATAGACGATGTGTCGGGATAGCCCTTCCGGCGATACGGATTGTGACAACGTGTAGGTCGGGACGGTTTGTACGGCCGGTGCCAATCCCATGCCGCTTCCACCAAACCGTTCTTGGAACGCTTCGCGCAAGACGGATGAGATGCGGTCGCCTTCCAACTGCGAATCACCGTAGTGCATGATGCGGACGGGGCGTTCGCGTGCAGCTTCGAGTGCGTCGAAAAACGGGTCCAAATAATCGATATTGTCTCCCGGCATATAAATACGTGCGGCATTCGTCTCGCAATAGGTCATGAACTCGCTTTCTTTTTCCGCTTTGAGTGCGTCCATGCGCATTTGCAGCAGTTCTTCTGTGCTGAGTGTATCGGTTGCTACAGTGTCGGTCGGGAGTGTTTCCTTTTCCTCTTCCGTTTGAAGGACTTCTGCCAGGGAGGGAAACTGCATCCGCACACTGCCTACGGCAATGCCATCCTCCGGGAAAAAGTACGCAACGAGTGCCAACAATCCTAAGATAGAAAAGATAAAACAAATAATAATCCTGATTTTCATCCTGTTTGGGGTGTTTGTGAAAAACCTTGCAAAGTTACGGAATATCGTTGGAATAACCGAATAAAATCGTCAGATTGAGACAGGGGCATAGTTGTTTTCTATATTTTGGGCTTAGCTGATTTTAAAAGCATGATGTAGGGTGCCTTTTCTGAATATTTCAGCATAAAGTGTTAATGTAGGTTAATAAATGGGGGGGGGAAATAATTTGTCAACGATTTGTTATATTTGTATGTAAGTTTAAATCGTCAAATAAATTAAGAGTATGGATAAACATATTATTGGAGAAAACGCCCTCAAGGTATTGCATTTGCTAAACAGTAACGAGCAACGCAGGTGGGAATATTCCGAGATAAAGCAAATGATGGGATTCGATGATGCGGAATTGGGCAGTGTCATTGGTTGGTTGGCGTGCGAAGATAAAATACAGTTTGAATTGGAACACCATGATAGTAAAGATGAGATAGCTTATTTGTATCTCACACCGAATGTATATTTTTGACTATTTGGAAAACTTTCCGGATGTTTTTAACCGTTTTCGGATTAAGTATGGTGTGAACTATACTTAAAAAGTATAAGGCCATGCTTCGTCAAAAACATGGCCTTATATGGGTAGGAGGAAAGAAGGATAAGTTTATGGTTGGGTTTCTTCGGCTAAAATGGCTTGTGCGGATTCGTCGCCCAATTCGATTGCTTTTTTCAAATTGGACAGGCCTTTTTCACGTTGGTTTAATCTGAGTTGGCAAATTCCCGCTAAACGATAGGCGTCTCCGAACTTGGGATTTAGTTCTGCACTCTTTTGAGCCGACTTGAGTGCTTCCTCGAATTCCCCGAGCCTGTAGTAGACAACTGCGCGTTCTGCATGGTAGAGCGGTTCCTTGGGTTCCATGCGGATGGCCCGGTCGATGTCATCTACTGCTTGTTGGAACATGCGGCACTGCATTTCCGCCTGTTCGCGTCTATAATAGAAATAAGCTGTCAGCTCATTACTCATTAAGTGCTCATATTCATTCAGGTCGGCAATGGCTTCACGGTAACGTCCCAATTCAAGCAAGGTATTAGAGCGTTCCAATAGGGACGGAGCGGCATCTTTGGGATAAGGCTTCTTGAAGCAAGCCACAGCACTGTCTTGAAGGGCCAGTATTTGCAGCGTGTCTGTTTTTGCCATTCTTTTGCACTGTGCGGCATAGAGAAAGATTTGGGCCGAACGCATGTTTGTTTCCCGTAAGGAGAGGTATTTTTCGCAGGCTTTCTCATATTCTTTCAAAGCGTAGAGTGTGTTACCTTCCTGAAGGATATAAAGGGGTAAAGGATTGGCCTTATAAGCTTCTTCTGCAAGAGTGAGCGAATGGTTTAAATTCCAGTCCTTATAAACCTGATAGCCTGGTTTCAGGTTCAATTCGTAAAGCAGTTTGCTGAACGCATAGTAGGTTTCATCCTTTTTTTCCGTTACTTCAAGGGCACTTTTCATGTCTTCTTCGGCGGCTGCATAGTTGCCGTGTGCCATGTAGAAATCAGCCCGTTGCGTGTAAGCCTCGCTGCTTTTAGGAAATTGCAGTATATAATCGTTCAGGTATTGGCTATAGGTGGCAGAGTCCGAACGGGAGGCCGTCATGAACAGGAACGTGCGTATGTCCGCCTCATCGGCCGGTAATGCCTTACGGATGTGGATGGCATTTAAGTCGTTGTCGGCCGAAGACATGCCATCGGTGCAAAGAGTGTTACCGTATGCGACACTGACAGCGTAGGAAGTTGTGGCAGAGGCGTCGGCTTTCCTTTGTATCATTCCCAAAACTTCGCCTTCTTCATCCATGACCGGACTGTTCAAGTACTTTTCGTCCAATGGCCGGCCTAAGGTGTAATAACCGTATTTCTCGTTGAATTTCTGAATGTCGTGCAAAGTGTCGTTCACACACATTTTGTTTTCTTTTGTCGGGTAGGGAAGGACGTAGACGTGTTCATGTTTCACGCCCATACGGTCTGAAATGGTCAGTGCCGGAGTATCCTTGTCGGTTTTTACCCGGAATTTCACCAAATCGTATAATGAGCTAGCCCCGATGATGGCTTCCACCTCGTATTCCTTTCCTTCTCCACTGACGACTTTGGCCTTACTGGCTTGTTTGAACAGTTGGTAATCGGCTAAGGCGGTTCCATCCTTGCCGATGAAAAAGCCGCTGCCGGATTGCAGCATGTCTCCTTTTTCATTCATGGTCACGATGCTGATTTGTGCTTTTGCCGCCTTTTTGAACCATTTGGGATTTTGGGCAACCAGATGGCTACCCAAGGTAGACAGGCAGGTCAATATAAATATGATCTTTTTCATTTTCTATAGGATTGGTTAAGCAATTCTTTAGCGTTATTGATGGCCGCATCGGTCAGTGTGGTACCGCTCAACATGTGGGCGATTTCTTCCACGCGTCCTTTTTCGTCCAGTTGGACGATATGGCTGCTGGTACCTTCCGCGTGGTCTTCCTTGTAAACTTTGTAATGCGTGCTGCCGAGAGCCGCGATTTGGGGCAGATGGGTGATGCTGATGACTTGCCGGTTGAGTGCCCCCATTTCCTGCATGATATGTGCCATCTTCTCGGCGATGCTGCCGGAGACGCCGGTATCTATTTCGTCGAAAATGATGGTAGGCAGTTTGACCGCCCCGGAAATCATGGCTTTCAGCGAAAGCATGACGCGTGCGATTTCACCCCCCGATGCCACTTGGGAGATAGGTTGCAACTGGCCGTTTTTGTTGGCACTGAAAAGGAAGTTTATTTTGTCGGTTCCTGTCTCGTCCGGTACTTCTTTGGAAGTGAGTTCCACTTTGAATTGGACGTTCGGGATGCCCAACGGGATGAGTTTTTCTTTCATCTGCCTTTCCACGACCAAAGCTGCCTTTTGCCGTAGCGAGGTCAGTCTGCCTGCTTGTTTCTTCATCGCCTCAAGGGCTTGGTCGCATTGTTGTTGCAAGGCCTGTATATGTTCGTCGCTATGTGTAATGGCGTTGAGCTTTTCGCGGTATTCCTCCTCTATTCGCAGAAGGTCGTCCAACGTGTCCACACGATGTTTCTGTTGCAAGTCATAGATGGTGTTGAGCCGTTCGTTGACGTATTCCAGACGTTCCGGATTGAACTCGACCTGTTCCGTGCGTCCGGCAATCTCGCCGGCAAGGTCTTTCAGTTCGATGTAACAGGACTCCATGCGTGATGCCAATTCATTGCCATCGGGATAAACTTTTCCTATATTATCCAAAAGATGGGTCGTTTCCTTCAAAACGTTGACGATACCGTTTTGTTCATTGTCCAAAAGGTTTTCCGCTTGATATAAGGCTTGTTTGATTTCTTCAGCATGTGCCAATGTTTCGGCCTCTTGTTCCAGTTCCTCTTGTTCTCCGGTTTTCAATGCGGCGTTCTCTAATTGTTCCAGTTGGAATGTGATATAGTCTTCTTCCGTACGGGCTTGTTCTGCGGCTTGCCGAGCCTGCTGCAACGACTTTTCCGTCTGCTTGTAAGCCGTGTACAGTCTTTTGTATTGTTGCAGTTCATCTTTGTCTCCGGCCAGGATGTCGATGACATTCAGTTGGAAGTTCTCTTTGTTCAGCAACAAGTTTTGATGTTGGGAATGCACGTCGATGAGCATTTCTCCCAATTCCTTGAGTTGGCTCACGGGAGCGGGTGTATCGTTGATGAACGCCCGGCTCTTGCCGGATGCCGTGATTTCACGGCGGACGATACATTCTTTTCCGTCGAACTCCAAATCATTGCGTTCGAAGAACCCCTGCATGCCGTAGGCACTCAGGTCGAAAACGGCTTCGATGATACATTTCGACATGCCGTTTTTAATGGATTTACTGTCTGCGCGCTGACCGAGCAGCAGGCCGATGGCACCGAGGATAATGGACTTTCCGGCACCGGTTTCCCCGGTAATGACGGAAAATCCCGGCTCGAACCGGATGTCTAATGTGTCTATTAATGCGTAATTCTGAATGAATAAAGATTTCAGCATATCCTTATTTTCTGAGTTTTTCCCAATAATTGCTTTGTGAAGCGTTGATGGCGAACACGATATTATATACTTTCTCACGTTCTTCCGCAGTGCCCTTTCCGCTGTAGATGCTGACCAACTCATCCCGTTTGATGTCGGTGAATATGACGGGGAGCGCGCTCATGCTTTTTTGGTCGCGGGCTTGTTTGAGCATTTCCATGGATTCCGTGATGGCCATGCGTGCCGTATCGGTATTTTCCGTCATGCGGTCCAACCCCAGGCGGTGGTATTTGTATTCCAGTTGCCGGAGCGGTTCCATGGCTCCATCCAGATAGTCATTGATAATGGCAAAGCGGTTGCGGTCGTTTTCAAAAGCTTTCCATCCGGCATAGCCCAAGTTTTGCGAATTGTTGGCTACGTCCATGGCCATTTGCAGGATGTCGGAACCGCCGAGCGGAGCCATCGTATCCATGTCCAATCCGATGATGAGGTAGGCGTAGTAGGCGATGACAGCCGTAAGGTTGTTGTCCACTTGTTCCGGCCGGAATTCCAATTGGTCGAACTGTTGAAAAGTAAAGTTGAAATTCTCATCCTGAAAATTAAACACCGTCGTCGAATAGTTGGAGTCGTACACCGGACGTGTACTCTGCACCTGTATCGAACCCGTGAATGAATTGTCTGTTTCACTGTAAGTTTTCAGCGTGATGCTGAAAGTGCAGTTGATACGTTCTTTTTCTTCGTATGTCATCCCGGTCCATTGCCTTTCGTTGATGAAAGCCGTCAGGGAGTTCTGCAACGCCTCGAATACGGCTTCCGTCGTGTTGGAGATTTGGGAACGGTTGATGGTCACTTTGGCATTGAGTTCCTGTGCCGCAGTAGGGGCTGCAATGTGGAAACATGCCGTCAGGGCCATGATTTTAAGACTGGAGGCTATGTGTCTGCGTACGTCATGCATATTCATCCGAAGTTAGAAAGAGGACACGAGCCGGTCGACAATGTCGGCCGCCACTTCTTTTTTGCTTTTCAGAGGATAGACCACGGAATCAGTCCGGCTGATGATGGTTATTTTATTCGTGTCATGACGGAAGCCCGCTCCTGGGTCATTCAACGAATTGAGCACGATGAAGTCAAGGTTCTTCCGTTCCAGTTTTTCGTGCGCGTGTGCCGTCTCGTCATGGGTTTCGAGGGCAAAGCCTATGAGTATCTGCTCTTTACGTTTCATCTGGCCGAGCGCTTGGGCTATGTCGCGTGTCGGCTTCAGATGCAGGACGAGGTCTTCTGACTCACGTTTGATTTTGCGGTCGGAAGTTTGTGCAGGCGTGAAGTCGGCCACGGCTGCACATAAGATAGCTGCATCCGATTCCGGGAAGTGCGCCGTGGCTTCGCGGAACATGTCTTCGGCCGACTCTACGTCGATTCGCCGGATGCCCGCCTGCGTGGTGCCGAGGGGTGTCGGGCCGCAAACCAACGTGACTTCTGCGCCGCGTCGGGCACAAGCCTCGGCTAAGGCGATTCCCATCTTGCCCGATGAATAGTTGCCGATAAACCTTACGGGGTCTATTTTTTCATACGTGGGGCCTGCTGTAATCAGGATTCTTTTCCCCTGCAAGTCTTGTCTGTCAGAAAAGTAGCCTTCCAGGACCTTGATAATATTTTCAGGTTCCTCCATGCGTCCTTTGCCTTCCAAGTGGCTGGCCAATTCCCCGCAGGCAGGCTCAATGATGTGGTTGCCGTAACTACGGAGGCGTTCGAGGTTCTGCTGCGTGGAAGGATGGGCGAACATGTCCAAATCCATTGCCGGAGCCACGAAAACGGGAGCTTTCATGGACAAGTAGGTCGTGATGAGCATATTGTCGGCTATGCCGTGAGCCATCTTGCCGATAGACGAGGCCGTAGCCGGTGCAATCACCATGGCATCGGCCCAAAGCCCGAGTGCTACATGGCTGTGCCAACTCCCGTCGCGTCCGGAAAAGAATTCGCTGACCACGGGTTTGCTAGTCAGTGCGGAGAGGGTGACGGGCGTGATGAATTCCTTGCCTGCCGGAGTGATAACCACTTGTACTTCGGCTCCTCTTTTAATCAATCCCCGGATGAGGTAGCAGGCTTTGTAGGCCGCGATGCTTCCCGTGATTCCCAATACGATTTTCTTACCTCTTAATGTTTCCATGCCGGTTTATGCCTTGTTCATGTCCAGACGAATCTGGGTTAAAATCTGCTTGGTGTTACGTGCGAAGTCACCTTGCAGAATCCAACTGTAATATCCGGGATCCGTACGTAATACGTCGGCGACTTTTTTTCCTTTGTATTTGCCGAAGTTGAACACGATATCATGATTCTCGTCATAAACCATTCGTCCGGCAAAATCCACATTATCCGTCATCTTGGAAAAGTCGGACAGGAATGCCACGTCATTTTTCAAGTCTTCAGGATAATGGTCCAGTTGTGCCATCAGGACTTCGTATGTTGCTCGTGTGTCGGCCAACGCAGAATGGGCGTTTTCCAAATCCTTTCCGCAATAGAATTTGTATGCGGCGCTCAACGTCCGGCGTTCGAGCTTATGGTAAATGTTTTGTACGTCGATGAACTTACGCTTGCGGATGTCTATGTCTATGCCCGCCCGAAGAAATTCTTCGACCAACATCGGTACGTCGAAACGGTTGGAATTGAACCCGGCGAAATCGCAACCTTTGATGGTGTTGGCCAAGTCTTTGGCTACCTGTTTGAAGGTGGGGCAATCTGCCACGTCTTCATCATAGATACCGTGTATGGCCGAAGAACTTTCCGGAATGTGCATCTCCGGATTAATTCGCATGCTTTTGGATTCTTCATTGCCATTAGGGTATACTTTGATGTAGCACAATTCTACGATACGGTCGTTTGTGATATTGATGCCCGTCGTTTCCAAGTCGAAGAAAACGACGGGGTTGTTCAGATTTAATTTCATTTTTATTCTTTTAGTCGTTCAGCATCATAGGCATCAGCAGCATCAACAGATCTTCATTTTCTTCCTGTTCAGCCGGCACGATGACTCCCGCCCGGCTCGGGTCGGCCAGTTCGATGATGACGTTTTCTCCCCCCATATTGTTCAGTATGTCGATGAGGAACGTGCCCTTGAAACCGATATTCATCGGAGAATCTCCGTATTCGCAGGGCACGCGTTCCTCGGCTGAGGTGGAGTAGTCGATGTCTTGTCCGGAAACTACCAACTGGTTACTTTCCAAATGCAACTTGATCAAAGCACTGCTCTGGTTGGAGAATATCAATACGCGTTTCAGTGCGCTCAACAGAGTAAGGCGGTCCACTGTGACCCGATAGGGGTTGTTTTGCGGAATGACGGAGTTATAGTTCGGATAACGTCCTTCGATAAGGCGGCAGATGATCCGGGAAGATTCCATGGTAATGTAAGCATTACGCTCATTGAACCTTAACGTGACATCGTCCGACTCTTTCGGGAGGAGGTTCTTCAGAATCGTAGCCGGTTTCTTGGGAAGGATGAAGGCGGCGGGTTGGTCGCCTTTGATGGTGTAGTTTCTGTTGCGCACCAATTTGTGACCGTCGGTAGAGACAAATGTCAGGTTGTCTGCCTGGATGTCGAAATATACCCCGTTCATCACCGGGCGCAATTCGTCATCGGCTGTGGCAAACAGGCAACGGTTTATGCCGTTGAGCATCGTTTCGGCCGGTATGACGAGGCCCTTCATATCTTCCTGCGGGAGATTCATTTCCGGATATTCGTCGGCACTTTGTCCCACGATATTGAAACGTCCGTTCTGGTAGTTGGCCGTGATTTCCATGTTGTCTGGGTTGATGTCGAAAGAAAGGGGTTGTTCCGCAATTTCTTTCATGGAGTCCTGGATGGTTTTGGCGTTGATGCAGAAACGGGTATTGGCATCGCTTTCCACGAGTTCCAAACTGGTAATCAGCGTCGTTTCGCTGTCTGATGCCGTAATGGTGAGTATATTATCTTGGATTTCAAATAAGAAGCAATCCAAGATGGGGAGCGTATTCTTTGAATTTATGACACGTCCAATAGTCTGCAAACGGTTGAAAAGGGCAGAACTTGATACGATAAATTTCATGATGTGGTATTTTTAGAATTATATTCAGCAAATTTACGGATTTAAGTAGAACGGAACAAAAAAAATAAATTAAAATTCGAGAAAGTAGAAAATAAGTTGTAATTTCGCATCACTAAACAGTTAATGTAGAAATATGGAAATTACAGGAAAAATTATTGCCGTGTTGCCTGAGCGGGGCGGTGTTTCCCAACGTACCGGTTCGGAGTGGAAAGTGCAGGAGTATGTGTTGGAAACCCAAGAACAATATCCCAGAAAGATGTGTTTTGACGTTTTCGGAGCAGACAAGATAGCGCAGTTTGCCATTAAGATTGGCGACCAGCTTACCGTATCGTTTGATATTGATGCGCGAGAGTATCAAGGGCGTTGGTACAACAGTATCCGTGCATGGAAGGTAGAGCGTGCGGCAACTGCGGCAGACGCTCCCGTTGGACAGGTTCCTTTTCCGCCGGTTCCGGATGCGGCACCTGTCGATTTCTCGGCAGGAGATTCCAAGGATGACCTGCCTTTCTGATAGGAGCGTCGGAATGCATATGGTGAATCCCGGTAGCGAGTGGCTATCGGGATTTTTTGTGCGTTAGTTGTGTCGGATCGGAGATATGGATTCTGCCGTATGTCTTGGATGGGGTGGGATGCATGTAGAAACGAAGACGGCTTCCGGATTCATTGGCCGGAAGCCGTCTTCGCTTGATTTATAAAAAGAGGTAGTTGCTTTATTCGTCGTAACCTCCGCCCAAAGCCTGATACAATTCGATGGCTGCCTGTATCTGGCTGAACTTGTTGCTGATTTGCGACATCTGGGCCGTCAGCAAGGTCTGTTGGGCAGTCAACACCTGCAGGTAGTTGGTCGATGAGTTCATCATTAACGCCTGCGTGCTTTTTACGGCCGTTTCCAAAGAGGCTATTTGTTTGGTGTACAAGCCGTCTTTCTCTCCGGTAGCCTGTATTTTGGTAAGAGCTGCGTTCACTTCAGTTCCCGCATCTAATAAGGTCTGTTGGAATGAGAGTTTGGCTTGTTCCTGCTGTGCTTTTGAGATTTTATATTGCGCACGCAACTTTCCGTTCTGGAAAATAGGTTGTGTCAACGAAGCCATGGCATTCCATATCCATTTGCCCGGATTGACCGGTATGGTACCGAGGTCGTTCGTCCAACCGATTGCGCCGCTCAGGTTCAAACCAGGATAAAAAGCAGCACGCGACTCATTGGTGGCGTAGTAGGCTACGGCCAACTGGGTTTCGGCCAGTTTCACATCCGGACGGTTGGCTAATGCGGCAGCCGGGATACCGGCAGACATGCGGGTCGGGACTTTCCAGTTGTCCATGGAGCCGATGGCATATTTTTGCGGAGCCTCGCCTAACAGGGCAGAAAATTCATCTTCCAAATCGCTGATTTGTTGTTTTAAGTCTGTGATTTGGGTGCAGATGCTGTAGTAGTTGGCTTCCGTTTGCGACACGGCTGCCATGTTGCTTTGGCCGGCATTCATCAAAGCGCGGGTGGTTTCGACGTTCTCCTTCCACAGCTTTTCCGTTTCCTGGCTGATGGCCAACTGGTCTTTCAGCATGGCCAACGAGTAGTAATAGTTGGCGATTGCCGCAATCAGTTGCGACTGTACGGCCTGCTTGTAGGCATGGCTGTTTTCAAGTTGGGCTTTTGCACGCTTTTTGGCATTGTGCAGGCTTCCGAAGATGTCTATTTGCCAAGAAGCCGACACAGGAATCGTGTATGTCTGTGTGGCTTTTCCCCAATCCACACCGGCCAATGACCCTTGCGGAGCGAAAGCGAGGCTAGGAATATAAGCCCATTTGGCAGCCTTCAGCGAGGCTTCGGACTGTTCGATTTGCAGTTGGGCGCTACGTAAGTTCGTGTTTTGTGCCAACCCTCTTTCAATCAGGGTCTGCAGTTGGGGATCCGTGAAGATTTCTCTCCATGCGAATGAGGCTAAGCCCAATGAGTCGCCGCTTTGAGTGTTGTCGCTGCGGTACAAGCCGTCCGTCTGGATGTCGGCCGGGCGTTCGTAGCTCTTGTATAGACCGCAACTGCTCAACAGAGCAGCTGTGGTCATGGTCATAATTATCTTTTTCATTTTTTATCTTTTTCGCTATTAAATGCACTACGTTCTTCCAAACTCTTTTGGCGTTCTGCCATGATTTGGATGTTACCTTCCTTATGCATAGGCGGACGAACCTTTTCCTGCAAATACTGGAATACGATGAAGAATACCGGGGTGATGAAAAGCAACGCGAGCGTACCAATCAACATACCGCCGACAACACCCGTACCCAGAGAACTGTTACCGTTGGCTCCGGCACCCGAAGCGAACATCAGGGGCAACATACCGAATATCATGGTCAATACCGTCATCAAAATCGGGCGGAGGCGTTCTTGTGCCGCGGCGTAAGCGGCTTCTACGATACCCATGCCTTGGCGGCGGCGTTCCGATGCAAATTCCGTGATAAGGATGGCGGTCTTAGCCAAAAGTCCAATCAACATGATCACACCTGTTTGCAGGTAGATGTTGTTTTCCAAGCCGAAGAGCCATGCAAAGAGGAACGAACCCATCAAACCGCACGGCACGGAAAGGATAACGGCCAAAGGAACCAAGAAGCTTTCATAAAGACATGACAGAATCAAGAAGATGAGCACGACGCAGAGCACATAGATGAATACCGTGTCGTTTGAGCCTGCGGTTTGCTTTTCCTCACGCGATATACCACCGTATTCATAGTGGTAGCGGTTTGGCATAGTCTCTTCAAACACTTTTTCTATGGCTTTCATGGCTTCACCGGAAGAGTATCCCGGTGCCGGGTTGATGTTACAAGTGATGGCATCAAACAAGTTGAAACGGTTTGTGATTTCCGGCCCCATCATTTTCTTGACGCTCAGGAACTGGCTGATGGGGGCCATCTCGCCGTTGATTCGTACAAAGATGTTGTTTAGCGACTGCTCGTCCAAGCGGTATTTGGGGTCGGCTTGGATCATGATACGGTACACTTTAGAGAACAAGTTGAAGTTGGATGCGTAAATACCACCGCAATAACCTCCCAATACGCTCAATACTTCGGACGGGGAAATGCCTGCACGTTTACATTTGGCTGCATCTACATTGACTTCATATTGTGGGAACTTCGGGTTGAAAGTCGTGTAAGCCATGGCCACTTCCGGACATTGGTTGGCAGCTGCAATAAACTTCATTGTGTTTTGGTAGAAAGCATCGAGGTCGCCACCCACGCGGTCTTGCAAGTGCATTTCTATACTGTTACCCATACCGTAACCCGGAATCATACCCGGTTGGAAAGTAAAGGATTGGGCTTCCTTAATGCTTTGCAGCATGAAGTTCAGTTTGTTCATGACCGAATTAGCGTCTTGTCCTTCTCCTGTACGTTCGTTCCAATCTTTCAGACGGATGATGAATGAACCATAAGACGTTCCTTGTCCGGCAATGAAACCGTAACCGGAAATTTTTGAATAATGGTCTATCTCTGGGATTTGCTTGATGATATTTTCAATCTTCGCCATGGTTTTGTTGGTAGTGGCCAAGCTGCTTCCCGGAGACATGCTGACGTTTACCATCATGGTTCCCTGGTCTTCTTGCGGAACCAAGGCTGTCTTTGTGGTTTTCATGAAGTAGACCAACAGCACGCAAGACACTACCAACGTGCTCCACGAGAGCCAACGTTGGTGGATGAAGAACATGACTCCCTTTTTATATTTAGCCATCATGGCATTGAAAGAGGCATTATAAGCAGCTTTCACGATGCCATTGATGCTCATTTTCCCTTTTTTGCCGCTAGCGGGACGCATCCACATGGCGCAAAGTGCAGGACACAGGGTCAAGGCGTTCAAACAGGAAATACCTACGGCTACAGCCATGGTCACACCGAACTGAGTGTAAAAGATACCTGAGGTCCCACCCATGAAAGTCACAGGGATAAATACGGCCATAAACACGAGGGTACAGGTGATAACGGCCATCGTCACGTCGGCAAGGGCGTCTTTGGTGGCCAAATAGGGGGACGTGTAGCCCACGTCAAATTTAGCTTGCACAGCCTCGACCACCACGATGGAGTCGTCCACTACCGTACCGATGACCAACACCAAGGCAAACAAGGTCAGGATGTTGATACTGAATCCGGCCATTTGCATGGCTGCGAACGTACCCACGAGAGATACGATAATGGAGATGGAGGGAATCAACGTACTCTTGAAATCCTGTAGGAAGAAGTAAACCACGAGGATTACAAGGATGATGGCCACAACCAAGGTTTCTACCACTTCATGGATAGAAGCGAAAAGGAAGTCGTTAGAACTCATCATCGTCATGAATTCCAAACCTTCGGGAAGGTCTTTTTCGATGTCTTCCAACAGTTTAGCGATGTTTTCGTTTACTTCCGTGGCGTTAGAGCCGGCTACTTGGAATACCATGAACGTACAACTCGGATGGCCGTCTACATTACTGTCGAAAGCATAGGATTGTGTACCCAATTCTACACGGGCTACGTCCTTAAGACGCAATACATTACCATCGGGCATGGAGCGTACAACTATGTTTTGGAATTCTTCGATGCTTTTCAGACGACCTTTGTATTTCATGGTGAACTGGAATGTGTTTTGGGAATTTTCACCCAACGAGCCGGTAGGGGCTTCCAGGTTCTGTTCACCCAACACGGCTGTCACATCGGATGGAACTAAGCCATATTGAGCCATGACATCCGGTTTCAACCAAATACGCATACTGTATGTGTCACCCAAGGCCATCACGTCTCCTACTCCTTCGATACGTTTAATCTGTGGCACGACGTTGATGTCGAGGTAGTTGGCAATAAAAGTCTTGTCGTAGCGCCCGCTCGGGCTGTACAAGGCACCAATTTGCAAGAAACTTGTTTGGCGTTTTGTGGTAGTCACACCGATACGGGTCACTTCCGCCGGCAGTAAGCCTTGCGCCTTGCTCACGCGGTTCTGCACATTGACGGCAGCCATGTCGGGGTCAGTGCCTTGTTTAAAATATATGGAGATATCGGCCGAGCCTGAGTTGGTGGCAGTCGATTCCATGTAGGTCATGTTTTCCACACCGTTGATGGCTTCTTCCAACGGTTGGATGACGCTTTTCATCACGGCATCGGCACTGGCACCCGTATAGGAGGCTGATACTCGTACTGTCGGGGGGGCAATATCGGGATACTGCTCAACCGGCAGGGTGCCCAGTGAAATAAATCCTACGATAAGGATAAGAATGGAGATGGAGAATGCCATCACCGGGCGTTTAATAAATATGTTACCTTTCATTGTTTTGCTTAATTAGTAATACTCTCTTATTTATCTTGTTTCTGTGTTTCACCTTGTGTTGCATTTGCTTGAGTGGCTGTGCCGACCGGTGTACCTTCGCGTACTAATCCTGCACCTTCAGCAATGATGACATCACCTACACTCAGTCCGTTGGTCACGATATATTCCGTGCCGTTGTTGTTGGGAGCCACTTCGATGTTGGCACTTTGTGCCTTTCCGTCTACGACTTTGTAAACCAAAACTTTGTCTTGCAACTCAAATGTGGCAGCCTGAGGGATGACAATTACATCCTTGTAGAATACCGGAACTTCTACGTTACCGTTGGCTCCGCTGTGCAGCATGTTGGAAGTGTTGGGGAATGCTGCGCGCACCTGTGCCGTACCCGTACTGGTGTTGATGACTCCACTGATGGACTCTACGTGCCCACTGTCGGGCAATACACTGCCGTCATTGAGAATCAGTTTCACGGGCGGCATCTTTTTGGCTGCTTCTTCGAGTGAACCGTATTGGCGTGTCATGTTGAGTAAGTCATTCTCATTGACAGAAAAGTACACATATAACTCGCTATTGTCAGACACTGTGGTGAGCGGTTGTGGCATTGAGCTGCCCACTAATGTACCTTGACGGTAGGGAAGTTGGCCTACAACTCCGTCAGCGGGACTCTTTACTACGGTATATGACAAGTTGTTTCTTGCGTTCACAACTTGGGCTTTGGCTTGGGCCACGGCAGCTTTGGCACTCAGTAGGCTGTTTTCTGATTTCTGCAAGTCAAAATCCGATACGACTTTTTGCTCGAATAGCTTTTGCGTGCTCTTAAAAGTCAAATTGGCTGTAGCCTCAGCTGCTTCCGCTGCTTTCAGGTTGGCTTCGGCCGTATTCAAGGCTGCCTGATATGGTACTTGGTCGATGATGAACAACGTCTGCCCTTTTTTTACACGGTCGCCTTCCTGTACACAAAGTTTTTGGAGCGTACCACCGACTTGGGGGTAAATTTCCACGTCTTGGCGTCCTTGGATAGTGGCACTGTAAAGCGATTTTAAAACTCTGGAATCTGTTTTTACGGTCATGGTCTTGTAAGATGCTCCCATGTCCATTGTTTGTTGTTGCTTGTTGCAACCCGTTAATGCAACCAAGCAGCAAAATGCTGTCGTTGCAACAGTCTTAATACCTCTATTCATAACTAATTAATAAAATAATAATCTCAAAAACGGAGCAAAAGTACATAAACTGAACGAGTTTATGTGTATTAAAAATACGTTTGTTTTGTTCATTTTGGGAAGTAACCTTGCATTTTAGGAATATTCTACTTAATTTTGGTTTCTATTAACGAAAGATTTCTGTTTATGGGAGATAAAGTACGTACATTGTTGCTTCAGGAGTGTTTCTATTATAGAACTTCGTTGGGTTGGACTGTAGAGAATGGATTGGTTGTAGACAAGTGTGTGCTCATGATGGTGGAGAAGGGAAAAGCCAACGTGGTTATAGGTGAAAATGAATATGTCTTGGATCGGCATCAGATGCTTTTCATGCGTCCAGAATTACCGTTGAAAAAGTTGCGTTCTACATCCGATTTTTCCGTTTCTTTGATGGTCTTTCCTCCTTCCATGATTCGTGAAAGTACAGAACGGATGGAGCCTCGTTTTTTATTGCTTTTATTTACACAGGTAGTTTGGACCCTGAATGCGGAGAATCGTAAATTAGTGGAACACTTCCGGGAGTTATTTCGTTTTGCGGTAAGGGACTATGGTCGGGGGTATACCCGTGAATTAGTCCTGAGTTTGGTGAACGGATTGGTGTACGGGGCATACGAGATGTGTGGGGCGGTGCGTCTGGCAAAGTTGTCGTTGGATTCTTCTCGTTCCCGGGAGCTGTTTCGGAATTTTATGGAATTGCTTCATAAGCATCTGATGCGTGAGCATGAAGTACAGTTTTATGCCGGTAAACTTTGCATCTCTTCTAAATACCTAACTCAAATATCGAAGGGGATGATAGGGCGCACGCCTAAACAGATTATCGACGAGACCCTTATGTACGAAGCCATGAAATTGTTGGATAAAAATAATTCAAGTATACAGGAGATTAGTGTGAGCCTTGGGTTTCCAGACCAGTCTTATTTCGGACGTTTTTTCAAACGTTTGAAGCACATGTCTCCCCAACAATACCGCTTGAGGTCGAAACGTTGACAGCCCCTTTCAAAATCTCAGAACATGCAGGTTGGGATTCTATAAGAAGCGTTCCATCGTTTTCAGAAAGGAAGGAAACGATGGAACGCTTGTATCTGTGTAAGCCAGTATAGACCTCGTGCGGAGGGCTTTATGAATTCATGCTCATCAGGAACTCTTCATTGTTCTTGGTTGGCTCAATCCGGTCTTTCAAGAACGTCATGGCTTCTATCGGATTCATGTCGGCCAAAATCTTACGCAATACCCACATGCGATCCAGAGTCTGTTTGTCATGCAGCAGGTCATCGCGACGTGTACTCGAAGCCACGATGTTGACAGCAGGGAAGATACGCTTGTTGCTCAGTGAGCGGTCGAGTTGGAGTTCCATGTTCCCTGTACCCTTGAATTCCTCAAAGATGACTTCGTCCATTTTGCTGCCAGTGTCTATCAGTGCAGTGGCTATAATGGTCAGTGAACCGCCGTTCTCAATGTTACGGGCAGCTCCGAAGAAACGTTTCGGTTTGTGCAGTGCATTGGCGTCCACACCTCCGGAGAGAACTTTTCCACTGGCGGGAGAAACCGTATTGTAGGCGCGTGCCAGTCGCGTGATGGAGTCGAGGAATATGACCACGTCGTGTCCGCACTCTACCATCCTCTTGGCCTTTTCCAGTACGATGCCGGCTATTTTCACGTGGCGTTCTGCCGGCTCGTCGAACGTGGAAGCAATGACTTCGGCGTTGACCGTGCGTGCCATGTCTGTTACTTCTTCCGGACGTTCGTCAATCAATAGCATGATGAGGTAAGCTTCCGGATGGTTGGCGGCGATAGCGTTGGCAATATCCTTCATCAGGATGGTCTTACCCGTTTTGGGCTGTGCCACCAACAAGGCACGCTGTCCTTTGCCGATGGGGGCAAACAGGTCTACGATGCGTGTAGAAAGGTTGTCGTTATGGCCTTTACAAAGTTTGAACTTTTCATCGGGGAAAAGCGGAGTGAGATGTTCAAAAGGCACTCGGTCTCTCACGTCGCTAGGAGCACAACCGTTGATTTTCGTCACTCGGATGAGCGGGAAATACTTTTCACCGGGCTTCGGAGGGCGTACGGGCCCCTCTACGACATCACCGGTTTTAAGGCCGAACAATTTGATTTGTGAGGTACTTACGTAGATGTCGTCAGGAGAAGACAGATAATTATAGTCGCTGGAACGCAAGAAGCCATAACCGTCCTGCATGATTTCCAAAACCCCTTCGCCCGTCAGGATGTCTCCGAAATCGTATGTTGGTTCGGAAATTTTAGGGAATGCGATTTCCTTTTCAGGGGTACTTTCTGACGCTTCGTACGAATATGTATCGGCAAGCCCGTGCGACGTAATGTCCGGTTGTTGGCTTGGGTAGGTCATATACGTCTCGTCCATGGTTGGTTCTGTCGGGATAACGGGTATGTCTTCTACCACGACGAAATCGTTTTCGTCTGTTGCGAAGAAGTTTTCTGTAGAAGGTGCTTCAGTTTCTGTTTTTTCTGTGATTTCCGGAACTTCAGTTTCTGTCGCATCGTCAATTGTTTCCACAGGCTGCTCCGGAATATCCTGCAAGATTTCCAACGGGACTTCGGTGATAGGTTCATTCATAACCGGAAGCTGATTTGTATCGTCCGACAAAACAGAGGCTTGTTCCTCTGCTAATTTTGCAGCAGCTTCCAGTGCCGCTTTTTCTGCTTTTGATTTCCGTCCTCTCTTTTTGGGGAGAGGGGCGGCAAGAACTTCTGCATTTTGTTCTATCGTGTTGTCAGACATTTCTTTTTCCACAATGGCTTCCACCGGCAGGTCTGCCAATTCGGGACTGATTACAGGAGTCGTTTTTTCATTTTTCAGTTCCGTTGCCTCTTCTTTGTTGTCGCGGGCAGCTTCCTTTTTCTTCATATCGAAGTTCTCGCCGTTGCCTTGCGAGGCACTATATACGCGGTCGGTTTCTTTCTTGCTCACTCTGACGCGTTTGCGCGGTGTTTTCGTTGTAGTGGCTTTTTGTGAGGCGGACAATATGGACTCTTCGTCTATGATTTGATAAATCAGCCCCATACGGTCGTCTTCATTGGGTGAGGGGATTCCCAAATTCTTTGCTATGTCTATCAGTTCTTCCTGAGACATGGCTTCTAATTCACTTTTCTTATGCATATGTAAGTATGTGTTGTACTTTTCTTGTATTGTACAGAGTTCATCTGTAGAATAAAAGTAGGATTCTTTTGATTGGATTTTCTTTGTTGTAATTAAAGAAAGAAAACTGTGTGGTTACAGTCATCTTGCATTTTGTTGGTGCAAAAGTAATGAATAATTTCTAAAAAACACGCATCTTCCCCGTTTTTTTTCACTGAAAACAGAAAGTTTTCCACTTTAAAGTTTCTTTTTGTGGGTTTCATAATTAATCGTTATATTCGCGGGCAATTTATATGGATGGAATATGGCTTTAGTGAATCCTTATTTACAGGTGGACGGTTTGACCAAGCGTATTGGCGACCGCGTGTTGTTCGAACATATTTCTTTCGGCATTGCCGAAGGGCAACGGGTAGGCTTGATTGCTAAGAACGGAACTGGTAAGTCGACTTTATTAAATATAATAGGAGGAAAAGACGGATATGACGAAGGAAGTGTGGTGTTTCGCCGCGACTTGAATGTGGGCTATCTAGAACAAGGTCCTTCTTATCCGCCCGATTTGACGGTCATCGAGGCTTGTTTTAGCCATGGCAATGCCGTGACCAATTTGATACGGGAATATGAAAATTGTATGAACACGCCTGGGAACCCTCGCTTGGAAGAGATTCTCGACCGGATGGAGAGGGAAAAAGCCTGGGACTACGAGAACCGGGCGAAGCAAATCCTGTCGCAGTTGAAAATTCATTCTTTCAATCAGAAAGTTTCCACGCTGTCGGGAGGGCAACTTAAACGGGTGGCCTTGGCCAATGTGCTGATTACCGAACCGGATTTGCTGATTCTGGATGAGCCGACCAATCATCTCGATTTGGAAATGATAGAATGGCTTGAAGGTTATCTGAAACGTTCTAAGTTGAGCCTGCTGATGGTGACGCACGACCGTTATTTCCTGGATCGGGTCTGCTCCGTCATATTGGAACTGGACGACCATACCATGTATACTTACAAAGGGAACTATAGCTATTATTTGCAGAAACGGCAGGAACGTATCGACGCATCGAATGCCGAGGTGGCGCGTGCCAACAACCTTTATCGTACGGAATTGGACTGGATGCGCCGCATGCCTTGTGCCCGAGGGCATAAGGCGCGTTATCGCAAGGAAGCGTTTTACGAACTGGAGAAAGTGGCTAAACGTAAAACGACGGAACAGAGTGTGGCATTGGAGGTGAAATCGTCTTATATCGGCAGTAAAATCTTCGAAGCCGACTATATCAGCAAAAGTTACGGAGCGGACAAAGTCATCCTGAAAGATTTCTTTTATACTTTCTCGCGGTATGAGAAAATGGGCATCGTGGGGAATAACGGTACCGGCAAGTCTACCTTTATCAAGATTCTGTTAGGTTTGGTGAAGCCGGACTGCGGACGGGTCGTCGTGGGCGAGACGGTGAAGTTCGGGTATTATTCACAAGACGGGATAGCTTTCGACGAACAAATGAAAGTCATCGATGCGGTGAGGAGCATTGCCGAATATATCGACCTTGGGGGAGGACGACATCTGTCGGCCATGCAATTTTTGCAGCATTTCATGTTTTCGCCCAAAGACCAACAAAACTACGTGTATAAGTTGAGCGGAGGAGAACGTCGTCGCCTGTATCTTTGCACCGTATTGATGCGGAATCCGAATTTTCTGGTGTTGGACGAGCCTACCAACGATTTGGACATTGTCACGTTGCAGGTATTGGAGGAATATTTGCGGAATTTCAAAGGTTGTGTGATTGTGGTGAGCCACGACCGTTATTTTATGGACAAGGTGGTGGACCATCTTTTGGTATTTCAGGGGCAGGGCGATGTGCGTGACTTCCCTGGCAATTACACGCAATATCGGGAATGGCAAGGAGAAAAACAAAAGTTTGAACGCGAACAACAAAAAGACCTGCTTTCAAAAACAAAAGAGCCGCCGGTGCAAAAAGCTTCCCGAACAGGACAGAGGGAACAAAGGCGTAAAATGACGTTTAAAGAACGTCGGGAGATGGAGATGTTGGAGCAAGATATCGCGGCACTCGAATCGGAGAAGAAAAATATAGAGGAAGCCTTGTGTAGCGGGATGCTGTCTGTGGAAGAATTGACGGATAAATCCAAACGACTGCCTCTTCTCAACGACGAATTGGACGAAAAGTCCATGCGTTGGTTGGAATTAAGTGAGATTGAAGGGTAAGAATAAGGTGCGAAACAAGTGTCCGCTTTAGTTGCGGGACACTTGTTTCACGCCTTTTATGGTTTTCAATTTCTTTTCTAAAAGTTGTAGTTTGCTTGTATCGTCAAGCATGACGGTCAGTGTGCCGGAGAACAAGCCGTCATGGGAGTCGATGCTGATACTCCGTAATGAAATCTTTTCCTCTTTGCTGATGATGGACGTGATGTTGTTCACGATGCCTAAATCATCGTTCCCGATGACTTTGAGCGTGATAGGGTATTGGCTGCCTCGCTTGCCGGCCCATCGTGCCTTGACGATACGGTAGCCGAACCGCTTGCGGAGTTCTTGTGCGTTAGGGCAATCTTGGCGGTGTATTTTAATGCCGCCGTTCACTGTGACGAAGCCGAACACATCGTCCCCGTATATCGGTTGGCAACATTTGGCCAAAGAGAAATCCAGTCCCTTTAAGTTTTGGTCTATGACCAAAACATCGTCGTTTGTTTTAGCTTTGAGTTCGGCTTCCGACGGGATATTATAGCTTTCTGCACTGGGAGCCGGAGTGTGTTCTGCCAGTCCGGCTTCTATTTTTTGTTGTTCAGTGTATAAGTCGAGCACTTCGTTGATGTCCGTCGTTTCATTGGCCAGGCTTTTATAAAAGTCCGTTACGACTTTAAACCCGAGTTTTTTGATGACGTGCATCATGGTCGGCTCATCGTATTCTATTTTTCGGTTTTTGAATTTGCGTTCCAGTAATTCTTTGGCAAAGGCTCCTTGCTTGGCTTGCATTTCTTTGAGGGCCTGACGGATTTTGGCCCGTGCCTTTCCGGTTACGACGAAATTCAGCCAGTCTTGTTTGGGCGACTGGTTGTTGGCGGTCAGGATTTCCACTTGGTCGCCGCTGTTTAGTTTTTGACGGAGTGGGGCATTTTTTTCGTTGATTTTGGCACCGATACAATGGTCGCCCACATTGGTGTGGATGGCGTAGGCGAAATCCAGAACAGTGGCACCTTTGGGAAACTTGAACAGGTCCCCCTTCGGGGTGAACACGAAGACTTCGTCTTCATAGAGGTCCATTTTGAACTGGTCCATGAGTTGGAGGTCGTCGTTATTCTCCAATGCGCTGCGTATGTTGTTGAGCCATTCGTCAACTCCGCTTTCTCCGCTTTTAATGCCTTTGTATCTCCAATGTGCGGCCAATCCTCGTTCTGCTATTTCGTCCATCCGTTCGGTTCGGATTTGCACTTCCACCCATTTGTTCTCCGGTCCGAGAACCGTGATATGCAAGCTTTCGTAACCGTTGCTTTTGGGGATGGACAACCAATCCCTCAACCGTTTGGGGTTGGGCTGATACATGTCTGTGATGATGGAATAAACCTGCCAGCATTCCATCTTTTCTTTTTCGAGGGCGGAATCCAGAATGATGCGGATGGCAAACAAGTCGTATATGCCTTCCACTCCGCAATGCTGCTTCTTCATCTTCTGCCAGATGGAATGTATGCTTTTGGTGCGCCCTTTCATGTGGAATCTTAGACCGGCCTTTTTCAGCTTTTCGTCGATTGGCCGGATGAACTTCTCTATATATTCGTCACGTGATTTTTTTGTGGCGTTCAGCTTTTCTTTTATTAAATAATAGGCATCGTGTTCTAAGTATTTCAGTGACAAATCTTCCAGTTCGCTTTTCAGGCGGTATAACCCCAATTTGTGAGCCAGAGGAGCGTACAGGTAAGCTGCCTCTTCCGACACCTTGCGTTGGGCTTCCTTGTTCTCCGTGTCTTTGATTTTGCGCATGATATTCACACGATTGGCTATCATGATGAGGACCACACGCATGTCTTCGGCAAAAGACAGCAATAAGCTTCTGAAGTTTTCGCTTTCTACGCTTGGATTTTTATCGTATAATTCCAAAATACGGTTCAGGCCCTTGATGATACCGGCCACATCTACCCCAAATTCTCTTTCCACGTCTTCCGTCGTGCAATAGCCGCAACGTACGCAGGTGTGCACCATGATGCCGAGGATGGCTCCGCGCGTCAGTCCGATTTCAGAGGCCACAATCAAGGCTGTTTCCATGTCGTTGAGGATGGGGTTCATGCCGAACACGTTCCTTTGGATAAGGTTACGGCGTACCGCTTCAAGCAAATAAGTCTTCAGCTTTTTGCAATCATCAGGATAAAGTATATTGCCGGAAAGTTTGAGAAGTTCCCTGTATAACTGTGCAAGTCGCACTTTTTCTTGTGCGGAGAAAAAAGCATTCTGTTCCATAATCCGCTATTTTTCTTCAAAGGTAGTACTTTTTTGCTAAAACGTTTACCTGTTTGCTTAAAAAAGCCTATATTTGAATGTTTTTTAGGGAAGGTTTAAAACGATTATATAATATGTTGACAGCAGAAGACAAGGCCTTATTGGCCGGAAAGGGGATTACCGAAGAGCAAATAGAGGCTCAATTGCAGATTTTTAAGAAAGGATTTCCATTTTTGAAGTTGAAAGCGGCCGCTTCGTTGGCTCATGGTATTTTGGCTCCTTCGACAGAAGAGTGCAAGCATTATGAGGAGGTGTGGAAGGCTTATAAAGAAGAAGGAAAAGCAATAAGCAAGTTTGTTCCGGCTTCAGGTGCGGCCAGTCGTATGTTTAAGAATATGTTCGAATTTCTGGATGCGGAATATGATGTGCCGACCACAGATTTCGAAAAAAACTTTTTTGCGGCGATTCGTGATTTTGCATTCTATGATGAATTGGATGCAGCCTGCATGAAAAATGAAGGTTGCGGGATTGACGGTTTGGTGGCATCCGGCCAATATAAAAAGGTTGTGGCTAACATGCTTCGTCCGGAAGGATTGAATTACGGTCAGTTGCCTAAAGGATTGCTTAAGTTCCACCGGTATGAGAACGGTTCGCGTACTCCGTTGGAAGAACATCTGGTAGAAGCGGCTTTGTATGCTGCCAGCAAGGGAAAAGCTGAAGTTCATTTTACGGTGAGTGCAGAGCACAAAGTTTTGTTCAAGGCATTGGTGGAGGAGAAGCTCCCGATATATGAAAAAACATACGGGGTGACGTTTCATGTCACATTTTCCGAACAGAAGCCGGCGACGGATACTTTAGCTGCCACGATGGACAATGAACCGTTCCGTGTGGACGGCACACTTTTGTTCCGTCCAGGCGGACATGGGGCGCTTATCGAGAATTTGAATGATTTGCAGGCCGATGTCGTTTTCGTGAAGAATATAGATAATGTGGTGCCGGATCGTTTGAAAGGGGATACGGTTACTTACAAGCAGGTGTTGGCCGGTATTCTGGTAGAATTGCAACAGAAAGCTTTTGCTTATTTGCGTAAGTTGGACAGTGGGGACTATAGCCATGCGGATATAGAGGAAATCATCCGGTTCGTTCAGCAGACGCTCTTCTGCCGTCGTGAGGATGTGAAAGAACTGGAAGATGCGGAGCTTGTGATTTATTTGCGTAAAAAATTGAACCGTCCGATGCGCGTTTGTGGCGTGGTGAAAAATGTGGGAGAGCCTGGCGGCGGTCCTTTCTTGGCTTACAATAGCGACGGGACGGTTTCGTTGCAAATTCTCGAAAGCAGTCAGATTGATACCCGGAATCCAGAATATGTGGCCATGTTCAAGAACGGGACGCATTTCAATCCCGTAGATTTGGTTTGTGCAGTAAAGGATTATAAAGGAAACAAGTTTAACTTGCCTGATTATGTGGACCGCAATACAGGATTCATCTCTTATAAAAGCAAAAACGGGAAAGAACTCAAGGCTTTGGAGTTGCCTGGTTTGTGGAACGGTGCTATGAGTGATTGGAATACGGTGTTTGTGGAAGTGCCGCTGAGTACGTTTAATCCGGTGAAAACGGTGAACGACCTTCTGCGTGAGCAACACCAGTAACGGGGATATGATTGTCTGTGCATAAATTAAGATATTCTTATGACGAAAAAAATTTTATTATTAGGCTCTGGAGAATTAGGAAAAGAGTTTGTCATTGCGTGCCAACGCAAGGGGCAGTATGTGATTGCTTGCGATTCGTATGCACATGCACCGGCTATGCAGGTGGCCGACGAGTGCGAGGTCTTCCACATGCTCGATGGGGATGCGTTGATGGCCGTAGTGGAAAAGCATAAACCGGACATTATCGTCCCCGAAATAGAAGCCATCCGTACGGAGAAGTTGTATGATTGCGAAAAGATGGGTATTCAGGTCGTACCGAGTGCCCGTGCTGTGAATTTCACCATGAACCGAAAGGAAATCCGAGAACTGGCTCATACGGAACTTGGATTGAAAACGGCGGATTATCGTTATGCCAAAACTTATGATGAGTTGAAGGCTGCGGCCGATGTGATAGGATTCCCCTGTATCATCAAGCCTTTGATGAGTTCTTCCGGACACGGGCAGAGCAAGGTGGACAGTCCTGCGGATTTGGCACACGCCTGGGAGTATGCATGCGCGGGGGCACGTGGTGATGTGAAAGAAGTCATCGTAGAGCAGTTTATTCCTTTCGACAGTGAAATTACGCTGCTGACGGTGACCCAACAGAACGGGCCTACTTTGTTCTGTCAGCCTATCGGTCACGTGCAAAAAGGAGGAGATTACCGTGAAAGTTTCCAACCGGCTGCTATTTCTCCCGAAATGCTGAAAGATGCGCAGGATATGGCAGAGAAAATCACGCGTGCCCTGACCGGAGCCGGGATTTGGGGAGTAGAATTCTTCCTGAGCCATAAAGAAGGTGTGATATTCTCCGAGTTGAGTCCTCGTCCGCACGATACGGGGATGGTGACTTTGGCGGGCACACAAAATCTTTCGGAATTCGAATTGCATTGCCGTGCGGTTTTAGGCTTGCCGATACCAGAAATCACACAGGAACGCATGGGAGCCAGTGCGGTCATCCTCTCGGATGTGGAAAGCCATGGAGCACCGGAGTATTGCGGCGAGGAGGAGGTCTGTGCGGCAACGAACACTTATCTGCGTATTTTCGGGAAGCCCGAAGCGCATGTAGGGCGCCGTATGGGAGTGGTGGTTTGTTGGGATAAGTTGGATGCCGATCAGGAATCATTAAGGAATAAATGCAAAGCCTTGGCGAGAAAAGTTAAAGTATATTAATGTATAAATAAGAAATCCGGATACGGAGTGTTTTTTTCAAGAAAAGATATACCTTTGTATCCGATTTGCGACAATAGCTCAGTTGGTAGAGCATTGGCTTCCCAAGCCGAGGGTCGCGGGTTCGAGTCCCGTTTGTCGCTCTCTTTTATCAGTTATCTTCCATGACCGTAATAATTGCCATTGTTTTGCTCTTGGGATATTGTGCTATTGCAACTGAGCATATCACCAATATCAATAAAGCCGCTGTGGCAATGTTTCTCGGAGTTATTGTTTGGACACTCTACATGGTGGCGGGTAAACAGTATGTAGAAATGATGTACGCTGAGGAATATGCTGATTTCTTAGGTGGAAATGCTTCTAATGTCACTTCTCTTAAGAATTTTATTGCCAATTATATTTTTATCGGCCACGTAGCGGATATTTGTCAGATTGTGCTTTATCTTTTGGCTACGATGTCCATTGTCGATTTGTTGAATACGAACGGTTGTTTCGATTTCATCAGCGAGTGGATTACGACCCGTAATAGCAAGCGTCTTTTGTGGATGGTCGCTTTCATAACCTATGTCTTGTCGGCCAACCTCGACAATCTGACCACGGCTTTGATGATGTTTGCCATCGTGCGTCAGTTGTTGCCGGGGAGTCGTTTCCGCATGTATTATGGGGCGGTCATTGTAATTGCGGCCAATGCCGGAGGTTGCCTTACGGTAATCGGCGATGTGTCTACTTTGATGCTGTGGGTCAAGGGAGCGGTCACACCGTCCAGTTTTTCGGGTGCCATGTTCTTGCCGTCCATTGTAGCCGTGGCTATTCCCACTTATTTGATTTCCCGCAAGTTGCCGGAACAGATGGATATTAATACGCCTCGTATCCGCTATCGCGGGGATGATACGACCTTGACGCGTTGGCAGCGTATTCTGATGCTGTTCGTGGGGATTGGAGGGCTGTGGTTTATTCCAACGTTTCACAATCTGACCAAGTTGCCTCCTTTTGTCGGAGCGTTGTGTGTATTGGCACTTTTCAGTGTCGTAAACGAGTTGTGCAATCGGAGGTTGATCAAATCCGACCAACCTTTTTTCCGTCCTACGCCACGCTTCATGCAGGCAGAGAGTATCCAGACTATTTTATTTTTTATAGGCGTAAGCATGGCTATTTCCGCCATTCAAGAGACGGGGGCGCTCTATACGGTTGCCGTATGGTGCGACCAATATATTCATAATATCTACGTATACAGTTTGATATTAGGAGGAATTTCCGCCTTTTTGGATAACGTGGCACTTGTGCTGACTAGCATATCCATGTATGATGTGGTAGGGATGACGGAAAGCATTCCCGGTATGGATCCGGAATACTTTCGTTCGTTTGCGCTGAATGGTCAGTATTGGCAATTAGTCGCTTATAGCGGAGGAATCGGCGGCTGTTTGCTTTCCATCGGTTCTACTGCCGGATATGCGTTGATGAAAAGTGAGAACGTTTCCATTTGGTGGTATTTCCGCCACATATCCGGCAAGGTTATGGTGGGATGGCTTGCCGGCCTTGGGGTTTACTTCTTTATAGATTCGTTTATCAGATAAGAGATAGGACAAAATAATATGCAGATAAACAATACGTTATTTAAGAGGAAAATACTGTCTTTTACGTTGATACAAGTCGCTCTGTTAAGCTTTTTGCTGATTCTTTCCGTGGCGATGCGTCTTGTGCTTTATCCTCTCAGCTATCTTGAATCCTTGCCCCTTTATTTTATTGTGGGGTTCTTCTTTTTGTGGGAAATGCTGCAATTTTTTTTAGTTTCAAAGGAAGCTTTGGAAGATAGCCGGAATATATTACGGTATTATCGCCATGGAATCCTGTGGCGTGTCGGCATATCATTGCTTGCCGGAGGGGGTATTAGTTTTTTCTTGTCTGCACAACCCCTGTTTACAGCTTTGCTCTTTTTGATGTTTTTGATAGCAGAGTGTATTTTCGATATGATATTTTATCGCCGTTTTCTGAAAGAATAGAAAGAAAGAGCCGCCCGGATGATGGATAAGAAGCGTATTGTTCAGTTGTTGGAAGTTTTAGGGAAGGGGATTTTTGAGAAAGAACATGTACTTTCCCTGTCCCTTTTGGCGGCAGTTGCCGGCGAGAGTATTTTCCTGCTCGGTCCTCCCGGAACAGCAAAGAGCATGGTAGCCAGAAGACTGAAATCGGCTTTCCGGGAAGGCCGTTCTTTTGAATATCTGATGTCTCGTTTCAGTACGCCGGATGAGATATTCGGGCCGGTGTCCATTTCTGCCCTGAAGGACGAAGACAGGTATGTGAGAATGACCGAAGGGTATTTGCCCACGGCAGATGTGGTTTTCTTGGATGAGATATGGAAAGCCGGACCTAGCATTCAGAATGCTCTGCTTACGGTGTTGAATGAAAAAGTGTATCTGAATGGCAAAGAAGAAATGAGGCTTCCGCTGAAGTTGGTGGTCGCTGCCTCCAATGAACTTCCTGCCGAGGGGGAAAATCTGGATGCGTTATGGGACCGTTTCCTTGTCCGTTGTGTGGTGGGAGGCATTGCCGATAAAGAACTTTTTAATTTGATGATTTCTTCTACGGTTCAGTCAGAGGTAGAAGTGCCGGATGCCATACGCTTGTCTGCTGATGAGCTACACATGTGGGCTGAAGGGATAGATGCGGTGGAGATACCGGTTTTTGTATTTTCATTTGTCCATATATTCCGCAGGCTTCTGACGACTTACAATGTATCGGCAGAAGAAAAAGGAGAGTCCCTGTTTTATGTGTCCGACCGCCGTTGGAAGAAGATGGTACATCTGTGGCGGACTTCTGCCTTTTTGAACGGTTGTTCCGTCGTCCATTTGGCAGATTTGCTTCTGTTGCAGGCCTGTGTATGGGATACTCCGGCCCAGGAGACTGTTTTGGAGTGGCTCTTGACCGACGCTCTTGTGGCAGCCACTGAAGAACATGTCGGTGTCCCCCTGTTGTCAGATCGTTTGGCTGCCTTGAAAGAAGAGGGGCTAGATGTTTCGGAAATGCATGTGTCTTTTAAGGTGGTCAAGGCTTTTTTCTATCAAATACAATCCATGTATCCCGGGCGTACAGTGCTGATTTATACGAATGAATACGAAGCGTTAAGTCCGGACCAACCGATACCTTTTGTGTTGGTTGCCGACCGTCGCAAAACCGGAGCGCAAATACTGCGCAAGTATGAGAAAAGCCGCCATCCGGATGTTTTTCCAAAGGATCTGCTTCAAGTGGTTCGTACTACTACTGGTTTGCAGGTGAATGGACGGAAATATGAATTGCTTCGTGAGGTAGGGGAGGGTGGTGAAAACGCAGTGCCCCAGACTGAAGTTTCTTCCCGGAAGACTTTTTCATCAGCGATGGCTGAACGTATCGTGGCCGAATTGGGCGAGGTGTCAGCCCGTCTGGAACAATGGCAAAAGGAAGAAGCAGAATATGTACAGACACATTTGTTTTTACAAGACAGGCAAAGGGATATATTGAAAAACGCTTTACGTCGTGTACGTTCCGACATAACCTCTTTGGAAATCGAAAGTCAGGAATTGAGTCATGCAACCGGCAGGAAATTATCATGAGGGGCATGAGCGCGTGCGCCAGTTGTCCGCTCTTTTTTTGAGGCGTTTGCATGAAATAGCTAGTGAGGTTTATGCAGAGGTCTTGTCATCTGGTGTCATCCGTCCCGAAGAGATGGAGGAAGAAATACAGCGTTATTTTGCAAAAAAAAAATCAGGTTTGCAAGACGTATATTCCTATTATGGGGAACAGTGGGATTATTATTATCAGGTCGTTGTGGCTTCGGATGCCGACTTTTTGCCCATGTTGCAACAGGCTCGTTCCGTTTTTGCCCGTTTATATGTTCCGGCCGAATTGGATGCACTCTATTATATGGAACAGTTGGTGCGTTATCCTCGTACAGATAGCCGTTGGCTGACTCTCCGCCAACATTTCATGAAGAAATGGAGGAACCTGTTGGAAGGGCGGGAGCGTACGTATCAGAAGCAGCACATAGAACGGCTCTGTGAAGATTATTACCGTATGGTATCGGCCAATGTCGGTATGTTGCAGAATGTGGGAGGAAAGGGGGAAGGTCCTTCGCCACGATTGGCCTGGCTTCAGTTGACGCAGTCTCCGGAACTTCGTGTGAAGCTCAAACAACTTTCGCAAATAATCCGTAAAAGCCAGTTGATTAAGGAACTGAATCATGTTTTAGGGCGTAAGAAAGCAGATGAACAGCGTCTGTATCAGGCCATGATCGGAAGGACTCCGGTTACTTTATTACGTTCTGCTACGCATTCCGACATTGTGGGCATTACGGAAGGGAACAATCTGAATGCCCTGCTCCCGATGGAATATTGTTTCTTGTCGGATGCCGCTTTGGAACCGGTTTTCTACCGCCGTTATACCGAAAAGAAACTGGCGGTTTTCGATGCCATGTCCCGACAAATGGAATATGCCGAGGCTTCTTCACACAGCGGACGTGACTTGCAGAAACGGGCCAAACATGGCCCTTTTGTGGTTTGTGTGGATACGTCCGCTTCGATGAAAGGGGAACGTGAGTTGTTGTCCAAAGCGGTCGTGTTGAGTTTGGCCTTGATAGCTGACAAATTGCGTCGCCCCTGTCGCGTGATACTCTTTTCCGACCAAACGGAAGCCATTGAGTTGAATAACCTTTATTCCGACTTGGCTTTATTGGAGACCTTTCTGTGCAACTCCTTTCATGGAGGTTCCGATATGACTTGTGCGATGAAAGAATCCGTAGAAGTTTTGATGCGTGAAGACTTTTACTATGCCGATTTGCTTTGGCTTTCGGATTTTGAGATGGATCCGCTTACTCCGGTGTGGGTGCAATATGTAGAGGAACTGAAGCAACGGGGCATGCGCCTCTATGCCGTGTCTTTCGGTCATCGGTCAGAGGCATCTTACCTCAGGTTGGCCGACCGTATTTGGGCCGCCGATTGACTAACACCTTTTGTGAGTATTTCTAAATACTGCGAGATTTTCATATTTGCGGGCAATCCCACGAATGGATGTTTTTGAACGATTCTCGTGGCGTTTTGATTTTTCACAATGAAAGCATTAACTTGATTCTGTATGACAAATATAAAAGAAATGCATGTGGGTTTTAGTCTTGTTGAAACTAAAATCACATGCTTTTCAATTCTAATGTCATTTTCTAAATCTTCAGGTTTGATGCTGAAATAGAAGAAAACCGGTTTCGAGGATCAGAATTTGTTTAATTCAGTGGCATCTATTTTGTTTACTCCGTCCGAGTTTATTTCTGTTTGGTCTGCTGTTCCAGATAGGATAAGTTTGCCCACTCCGCTGTTGCGGGCTTTCAACGAAGTACATTCCATAGTAATATGAATGGTTCCTACCCCGGAGTTCTGAATATCAACCTTTTTACCTTTAAAATCCACTGTTTGATTGCTTACGCCGCTGCTTTGCAGATGCAAGTTGTCCGCATAGATACGGAGTGTGGATTTGTCTACTCCGCTGCAATCGAAGCGTGCCGTTTGTGCATGGATCGTGGCATGGCTTTTGTTCACTCCCGGGGTGGAAGAAACGAAAGATTTACAAGTCAGGTTTTCGCATTCAAAACGTGATACTCCCTTGACGTTCAGGCTAAAGTCTTCCACATCCATTTCTTTGGCATGGAAATCTGCCACACCGGGTATTTGCAAATCATTGATTTCTGGTGCTGTGACGTAGAGTTGCAGTCTTTCTTTGCCTTTGATTTTTTCCTTGTTACCTTTCTTTTGGGTAATGACGAGGGTATTGCCTCTTTTATTGATACTTACCATGTTCATGATTTTTTCCGAAGCTTGGGCTTCTACGGAGTAGGATTTGCCTTGCGTGTAGTAAATATCCGCAACGAATTCACAGCGGATGGCGTTGAAGCCCTCTATCCGGAATGTCTTTTTCACCGTTTGATTCCGTGCGCTTGCGGTGAGAACTGTGGCGATAACGAGCAAAATAGTCATTAACTTTTTCATCTTTAATGTGTCTTATGTTATTTGTTAGGTTTTACGATAATGGTTACTTCTATGCCGATTTTGCTTTTTGGGTCATATTTAAGCATATAAATCCTGACGTTGTCCTTGCTTTCCGTCGTGAGTACAAGGGTGGTCTTATCCTTTGAATGGGTCAGTTTGCTGTTTGCGTGTCGGGATTCATTTTCAAAGGCAGCTATGAATGGCGAGGCATTCATGTGTTTGGATTTCAACATCTTCACCACTTTGATGACCTTTTGAGATGCAGGTTCCCGTTCTATGGCCGAAGTAAAGACAGATTCCCCCGTGGTAGAATGTTTCTCTACCAGGCGGTCGATACTGTTTTGGGACTGTCCTGCCAAGCTGAATCCTGTCATGAACAGTAATGTGAACAATAGTTTCTTCATCTCTTTTCCTTTCAATTTGTTTTATTCCATTAATTTGCGGATGCGTTCGCGTTCCGCTTCATCGTCTATGCCGTCCAGTACGTCCTGTTCTGCCTTTTGTATGACGGTTTTGGTTGATAGCATATCTTTCATTTCGTCAGCTTCCGAGAGGACTTGTTCGATGTCTGTATGTATTCGCGTCAATTTATTGATTTTTGTTCCATTTACAATCATGTAGCTTCCGCCATATAACTTTGCCAACCGGACTTCCTCTTGTCTGTTGAGACTCAGGCTTATGCCGATGGTGGCAATTAAGACGGCTGCTGCTCCGCTAATGAATGGCCATAAAACTCTATTCCTTGTTTTTCCTTTTACCGTAGTGGGGCGGTGAGTGTTCGTTTGCAAGGTCACTTGTACCGGATGGACGGTGTACGGACACAGGCTTTTCTCTTCTTCGGTCATTATGATGGCCGAAAAGTCCCGGAACATCTCCCTATGTTCTTCCATTTCTTCGGGAATGTCCTCCTTGAGATAGAGTACATAGAGTTCGCGCTCTTCTTCCACGGTGGTCTCTCCTTCGAAGAAACGGTCGGTAAGTTCCTTGATTCTGTTGTTTTCGCTTTCAGTCATCGTTTTTCCTCCTTGAATATTGTTTCTTTACGGCCAATCGTGCCCGGCTTAAGGCTTTCCGTACGGCCGTTTCCGTGCTTCCCGTTAGTTGGGCGATTTCAGCCATTTCCCTCCCCTCTATATGGCGAAGCCGGAGTACGGTTTGCTGCATGTCGGGTAACGTATGGACGATATTCATCATTCTTTCAATACGCTCTTCGTCACAGTCTTTTATGTCCGAGATGCCTGTTATCTGATTCTCGGGCAAGGATGTCAGGTGCTGTTGGCGTAAATGGTCGATACAGAGATTCCGGGTGATGGTCACAGCCAGAGCATCAAGCGGAATCGATAAATCTTCCCTCATCATCCAAATTTTCAAAAGGCAGTCTTGTACAATGTCCTCTCCCTCCTCATCGCTTCCGGTATACCTGCGAGCGATGAGGAGGAGCCGGGGACGTAGCCGTGCGGCCTCCTGTTTGTATGTATCTATATTCATCCTTTGTGACTTTCTATATATAATACGTGGGGAAAGGCGTTTTGTGACAGGTAAAAAGAATGTTTTTTGGAGAAGATTAAAATAAAAATGCAACCATCCGGTAGATGAATTGCATTTTCCTGTGATTCCGTTGGGACTCGAACCCAAGACCCACGCCTTAGAAGGGCGTTGCTCTAATCCAACTGAGCTACGGAACCGACCTTAAATTGGGTGCAAAGATAGAGGTTTATTTTCATTTCTGCAAGCCGGATGCGTGATTTTTTTAACTTTTCTATCGTCCGCAAAGCAGCTTATAGTCGCAGTAGGCACAAATTTTAGGTACGGAAGTCTGCCGAAAGGGAATTTCCGGATTGAACAGTTCCTCCAACACGCCTTGTAACATCTTTTGGAACTCCTCTTTGAAGCGGCTGAAATCCGTCACCCGTTCGCGGTTGAACACGATGGTAGGATCATAATCTTCAGCATTGGATTTGTGTACGAAGAACAGGGCCGGGGATACGGGACGCTTTTGTTCGCCTGTCATGACCCAGGCATACAGGAATATCTGGAAGATGTATGAGGGACGGTGCTCGGCGGGCTGTATCAGTTGTTCCATCGAAATGGCTTTTTCCGGTGTGCCGCCCGTTTTATAGTCCACGATACGTAGGGTTTCCACTTTCTGGCCCGTGGTTTCGTCCGGCATCCTGACCGTGTCCATGCGGTCTATTTTTCCTCCGATGTCGATGGACAGAGGGTGGCCGTCCGATATGATGTCCACACTTTGGTGGTGTTCCTGTTCCATTTCCTCCAATACGAATTGTTCCATGCGGCTGTCGTGGGCGAGCAGTTGGCGCAGGTAACTGGCCATGACCTTGCGTGCTACGAGCAGTTGCCCGTTGTAGAACACCGTGTCTTCACGTCCTTCAAAGAAGTTTTTCAGGAACGAGGCTTCTATATAAGGGAGTAAGGCTGTTTCTCCGCCCTCCAGTAACCGCTCGATGTCCTGACGACGGATGACGGGGTTGCGTTCGGTCAGTTTTCGGTAGACGAGTTCCGCCGCCTCGTGGAAGATGGTGCCGAACAGTGCGTTGTCCAAACCGTTCTGTGGGTCTTTGGGTTGCCGTATGCGTGCCACCTGTTGGTAATAAAATTTGAGCGGACAGTCGATGTAAGCGTTGAGTGCCGAAGGAGAGAGGGGGCGCGAACCGGGTTGGCCGCTGCCATAGTTACGGCGCAGGATGTTCATGACTTCCGGTGTCTTGGCTGCTTCCATGCCGTTGTCGGCCGGTACGGCCTGGCCGGATTGCAGGATTTTCAGTTCTACGGGAAAATCCGTTTCGGCCAACAGTTGGCGCAGGAAGCGCGACATTTCGTTTTTGTTCAGTCCGTCGGTAGCGATGTTGTACATGAATGTGATACGTTCCGTACGCTGCACAAGACGGTAAAAATAGAACGCGTATACGGCTATTTTATGTTGTATGGTGGTCAGTCCGAACACTTCCCGCAGGTGGTAGGGGATGAACGAAGTGTCGTTCACGGCTTTGGGCAACATTCCTTCGTTGACGGAGAGCATCAGGATATGCCTGAAATTCAGGTTACGCGTCTCCAATACGCCCATGACCTGCAAGCCTACAGCCGGTTCGCCGTGGAAGGGAATGGTGGTCGTGCCCAGCACGGTGCGCAGCAAGCGGCGCAGGGTGGAGGGCTGTACGTCGAGCGTACGGTCTTCCGTCAGGCGGATGAAGCGGCTAATGACCTGATGGGCACGATAGAGCGCTTCGTGGTACAACTGGCTGTACACGTCGCCCTTCCGGTCTTTTTGTTGTCCGAACGCTGCGGCCAAGCCTTCGAGCAAGGAACGGATATAGACCAATAAGGCGTGGTTTTCCGCATGCGGACAGAAGATTTCCTGTTCCTCCAACAAGGCGGCGTAGGGATGGCTGCGCACGATTTTTTCCTGTTCCGCTCGAAAACAGCGGCGGTCGCGGTCGTAACCATCGGTCTGCAAGGAGAGCAAAGCGTTGATGAAACTGTACACCGGCGTGTCGGTCATGGGGAATCCCATGGTGATGTTGGTGCGTTTCACGGGATGTGGCGATGTGGCATCGGGCAACGAATGGAGCACCGGTTGGAGCAAGGATTCGTTGCAAAGTACGATGGCCGTGTCCTGTTCCGGTTCCGTGAGGGCCGAGTCCAGCCATTGGGGAATATAGCGTGCCTGCGCATTCTCCGAAGTCGTGGCGATGAACTCGATGCGCGGCGGGTTCTTGAAGTTGTCGAAGCATGTTTCTTCCAAGGCGTTGGGGAACTCTTTCAGGTTCTGGCGGATGAAGGTCCCGGCCTCGAAACGGCTTTTCTCGCCGACGTACATCACGTCATAGTCCCAGTAAAAAAGGGCTTGTCCGCGTTCCTGCAAGTAACTGAACAGCCGTTTTTCCACATCGTTGAGCACGTTGAAGCCTACAAAGACATACGTCATGTCCGCAGGGATGCGGTCGGCGCGTTCGGCAAGATGCTTTGCCACGTCTTTATACAACGCCCCTTCGTACAGCATTCCTTTTTCTTTCAGCCGTGCGTTGAGCGTGGCATAGATGTCGTCCATCCGGTTCCACAGGGCGAGGAACTTCTCTTTCAGCCGGCTGTTGCCTTCGATGGAAAAGTCTTCGAAAAAATGTTTCAGAGCCTCTTCTTGGCGGGGTGTCAGGAAGTCGCTGTGGTCCAGTTCCTTGATGGATTGTATGTTGCTGAACAGTTTATGAGGGTCGGCCAGATGCTTGTCGATGTCGTCGAAGTCGGACAACATGATTTCGCCCCAACCGTAAAAGCGGTCGAGCGATTCCGGGTCGGGTACGAGCGCGGCATAGACGCGGTGGAGTTCGCACACCGCGAGGATGTCGTCGCAACGGGTGAAGTCCGACAAGGAATCGAACAGTTCGCTGATGGTACGGTAACGCGGTGCCCATACCGGCCGTCCGGACACGGCGGCCAGTTGCTGGTTCATGAAAAGTCCGGCGCGTTTGTTGGGAAATACCACTGTAACGTCGCGCAGGTTGGTGCCGAAACGGTGTATGAGGTCTTGGGCGATAAGTCGGATGAATGTTTCCATAAAAACAGGCGGATTAGACTTGAACTTCTTCAAGCCGGTTGTTAAGAATGTACCACAGGTAACCTTTCACGCGGCGGTCCGGTTCCATCAGGCGGAGCTGCTTCATATAGCCTCCCACCTGGTCGCGGTATTCGTCGTGCGGACGGCCGAATTTGAAGTCCACCACAGTGATTTCGTCTTTGCCGAACATGACCCGGTCGGGGCGGTAAGTGCCGTATTTTCCCGTTTCTTCATAGTATTCCTGCGTCAGGATGGGGCACTCATTGTAAAGCTGCATTGTGCCGTCGAACCAACGGGTCACTTCGGGCAAGGCAAATGCTTTTTCCACCTGCTGCTTGAGCGCATCCATTTCGAGTTGTGTACCGATCAGGCCTTCGGTTTCCAAAGTGCGGAGTGCCTTTTCCACGTCGTCGCGGGTATAAATCGTAGAGAATATTTTGTGCATGAGGATACCCATGCGCCTTTTGTCGTTGCGGGAATGCCGGGGCTTGTCCGTATTCGAAAAAGCGTCTAAGAATTCTTCTGCGCGGTTGGATTGGCAGAAGTCGATACGGGCTTCGTAGGAGTGCATGACGACCGGTACCGGACGGTAATCGGTTTCCATGCGGTTGTCGGAGGTTTTGCGGCCGGAAGAATAGGACGTGACCGGTTTGCCATAAGTAAAGAGCGATGTTTCTCCGTTTTCCCCGTCCGTCTCTTCAACGCCGTCCAACGCGCGCGGCAAGGCGTGGTAAAGCAGGTCGCCCGTCGTGCTGCGTTCATCCATGGTGTAGCGCGTACGGCACCAGGCCAACAGATTCTTCTCCGCACGGGTGAAGGTCACGTAGAGCGTGTTGAGTGCGTCTACCCGGCGTTGCAGGTGCTCCTCTTCATACTCCCGACAGAATACGGAGTCGCGCATGGCGCCCTCGATGGTGATGGGGATGACCGGCAGGCTGTCGTAGGGCGGTTCGTGCGTTTCGCACCACAGCAGGTCGTTACGGCGGTTGAAGCCTCGTGTGTCTTGTTCGATGTTCCAATCGCAATAAGGGACGAATACCGTGTGGAACTGCAATCCCTTGGACTGGTGTACGGTGAAAATCCGGATGCCGTCCACTTCACCGGACGGAATGGAAACTTCGGAGAGCGTCTCGTCCCAATAGGTCAGGAAAGAACGGAGGTCGGAAGGGTTGTCTTGCAGGTAAGCGGTCACCTGGTCGAAATAAGCGAACAGGTAGGCGTCTTCGTCGGGGATACGTCCCAGGTCGAATATTTTATAGAGCTCCTCCTGAAGTTCATAGAGCGGAAGGGTCTGCAATGCTTCCCTACGGTTCAGATAAGCTTCGGGCAGATAAGTCTCGAGGGATTGGGAAGCCAACAGGTCGACGTCGGCTTCTGTCTGTTTCCCGCTGTGCAGGGCCAAAAAGGCCAATGACACGCGGTCTTCCGTGTCTGCCATGTAACGCATGGCAGCGATGAGCAGGTTCACGCTCAATGAACTGGACAAGAGGAAAGCCTCGTCCGATACCAGTTTGACCCGGTCACCGAAGCGTTCGGCAAAATGACGGATGATGGGGTCGGCATGCCGACGGTAACGCAGCAGGATGGCCATCTCCCCGTAGGGCAGTCCGGCTTCGTGCAGGGTACGGACCTGTTCGCAAAGTTCATCCAACATCAGGGTTTCCCAGTCGTCTTCTTTGTCTTTTTCATCAAAGAAGCGGATTTGCACGTATCCGTCGTTTCCTTTGTCCGGACGGCATTGTTGGGCCACGTCTCCGTAAGCCTCCGCCATTCGGATGGGAGCGTCCGGCGTGAGCCGGTCCAGTTCTTCGGCGGCAGCCGTGAACAAGGCGTTGTTGAACGCGATGATGCGGCGTTCGCTCCGGTAGTTGATGGCAAGGTTCCTTATGTCGGGGCGGTGCACGGCCATTTCTTTCTCTATGTTTTTCAGGATGGTCCAGTCTCCGTTCCGCCAACGGTAGATGCTTTGTTTCACGTCGCCCACGATCAGGTTGCCGAAGCCGGAGGACATGCTCTCCAACAGCAGGATTTTAAAGTTTTTCCACTGCATGGTGGAAGTGTCCTGGAACTCGTCTATCATCACATGATGGAAAAACGCGCCCATTTTTTCGAAAATGAACGGGGCATCGTTTTCTTCTATCAGTTCGTGGAGCAGGATAGGGGTCTTGGCCAACAGAAAACGGTTGTTCTCGTGGTTTAAGGCCGTGACCTCCTCGTCGATGACGCCCAACAGCCGCAAAGGGTTGAGGTGTTTCAGTGCCAACGACGCACTGGTGTGGCGTACGAGTTGTTCGGTCTGGAAGCCGCGCAGTTCTGCCAACAGTTTGCTGAAGTGGGCGGCGGCTTCAACCAAGTCCGCCACGGAGCGGTCGGCCTTGCGGAGCATTTTTTCCGCATCCTCAGTGTAGCCTTGGAGCGTGCTGCCGAACTCGGCCTTCATGTTGCCGTCTTCGATGCGCCGGAGATAGGTGTCTATCGTGCTGCCCCGGCTGAATTGGTCGAAGCCGAGTCCCCATGCTTCCATTTCGGCGCGGAAGTTGGCCGCCGCGCTCTGCACGATGTCCAAAGAGGCGTGCAGCTCGTAGTTGAGCGCGGTGCGGAGTTCGCCGATGCGTTTGTTCTCGCGCAGCACTTCGCGCATTTCGTGTTCCCGGGCCAAATAAGCTTCTTTGAAAATCCATGCGGCGAAGCTTTTCACCTCTCGGGCGATGTCCCACCGCTCGTTGTTCGAGATACGGTCGTTCACATATTCCAAAATCCAGTTCAGGACGGTGGGGGTAAGGTGAAGGCGTTCCATGATACGGTCTACAGCCGCATGGAGTACTTCTTTGTCGTTTAGGTCTACTTTGAGGTTGGCTGTGAGGCTTAGTTCGTGTGCTAAGTTTTTCAGGACCGACTGGAAGAAAGAGTCGATGGTTTCCACACGGAAACGGTTATAGTCGTGCAGGATATGGCAGAGGGCCGCGCCGGCACGGCTGCGGATTTCTTCCTCAGGCAACTCGATACTGTCCGCCCGGAGTTCTTTTTGGAGAGATTCCAGATAATTGGCGGAGGATGGAAGTCCTTTCCAAATGCCATAAAGTTGTTGGAGGATACGGTCTTTCATTTCGGCCGTAGCCTTATTGGTGAAAGTGACGGCTAAGATGTGGCTATAGGCATGGCGGCTTTCCTGTTCGATTAGCGTCTTGATGTACTGTATGGCCAGGGTGAACGTCTTGCCTGAGCCTGCCGATGCCTTGTAAACAGTCAGGCTGGATTTCATGTCGTTCAGGGATTCATGTTTTGGTAAAGATAACGTTTGATGCTCTTTTTGGCGGTCTTTTCAAATTCTTCGTTTTGTAACACCACTTTGGTGATTTGCGAATAGGGAGGCAACTCCTTGTTCAGTTCCTGTCGTGAGATGTCAATTTGCCGCCACAAGGCATGGTCGTCCAACCCGTCTTTCAAGCTTTCGCCCAAATCGGGGTAAACGAGAGCCACTAATTTTTCATTGCACATGATAACCAATGATTCGTTGACGTAAGGAAGATTGTTCAACCGCGATTCTATTTCTTCCGGATAAATGTTTTGTCCGCTTGCGCTGAGCAGCATGTTCTTGCAGCGTCCTTTGATGTACACATCGCCTTCCGGGTTGATGACGGCCATGTCGCCCGTGTGCAGCCAACCGTCGGCATCGAATATTTGTTCCGTGGCTTCTTGGTTTTTATAGTAACCTAACATGGTGTTGCGTCCTCGGCATACCAATTCACCGGGAATCCGTTCGGGGTCGGAACTCAGCACTTTCAGTTCCATACCGTCGGCCGCCCTTCCGCACGACATATAAGCTGTTTCGTACCACGGGCTGTGGCAGATGATGGGGCCGCATTCCGTCATGCCGTAGGCGATGGAATAGGGGAAATTGATAGAGCGTACGAACGCCTCCACCTCGGCGTTGAACGGTGCGCCGCCGATGATGACTTCCTTGATGTTCCCCCCGAAAAGGCGCAGGCTTTCCGTGCGTGCCCTTTCCTTGATTTTCTCGTTGATGATGGGGATGTGCAGGAGCAGTTTGCCCAATTTGCTGTCGATTTTCGGGAGGACCTCCTTTTTGAAAATCTTTTCGATAACTAATGGCACGCAAGAAAGGATACGGGGATGGATGGCCGCTACGGTGGTCATGATGACCTTGGGCGACGGCATGCGTGTGAGGAAATACAGGTGGGCACCGAAACATACGCCATAGAGGAAGTCGTAGACCAAACCGAACACATGTCCCATGGGAAGCATGGATACGATATTGTCTCCCGGTGCGATGCCGATGGTACGGTTGCAGAACAACACGTTGGACATTAAACTACGGTAGGGAAGCATGACTCCTTTGGAGAATCCTGTGGTGCCCGAAGTATAATTGATGACGGCGAGCTGTTCGGGTGAGCTTTCGGGCACGAAATGTACGTGTTCGCGAAGGAACATCATGGGAAAACGCTGTCCGAATAGGGCGTTGAGATGTTTGCGGGCGAAAGAAAGTTTTTCAGAGCGGCTGTTCACGAGTGTGAAGTCCTTCACACAAATGATGCCTTGCAAGGCTGGCATGCGGTTTTCGTTCAAGTTCTCCCACACCTGATCGCCCACGAACAACAAACGTGCTTCGCTGTGGTTGACGATGTGGTGTACATTATCTGGTTTGAACTCGTGCAGGATGGGCACGATGACGGCACCGTAGGTAATGGTGGCCAGGAACGCCACGCACCAGTTTCCGCTGTTACGTCCACACAAAGCGATTTTGTCGCCAGGACGGATATCGGCCGCTTCGAAGAGCAGGTGCATCTTGGCTATTTTACGAGCCACGTCCTTGTATTGCAAGCTCTCTCCATTGAAATCCGTGAACGCTTTCCGGTCCCAATTCTTTTTTATGCTGTTTTCGATAAGTTCTATCAATTTGTCTTCCATATCGCTTGGACATATATCTTGGTATTGAAGACAAAAGTACAAAAAACAAGGCATATTCCAACTAAAATCCGTAATTTTGCTTCCTGAATGATAAAGACGGCGAAAGAAAATGATGGAATTAAGTAAAGGCCAAGAGGTGGCGGCTTTGTTTGATTTGGACGGAGTGGTCTTCGACACAGAGCTTCAGTATTCGCTCTTTTGGGGGATGAAAGGGAAGACGTACCATCCCGAAATGGAGCATTTTGAGAACGTGATAAAGGGACAGACGCTTGTGCAGATTTTCGACCGGTGGTTTGCCGGATGCGATGACGTGCAGCGCAAGATAGCCGATGAGTTGGAGGACTTTGAACGGAACATGGCCTACGACTACGTGCCCGGAGTGGAAGATTTCCTTCGCGACCTGCGGCGGGCCGGTATCCGTACGGCTGTCGTAACCAGTTCGAACGACGATAAGATGCAGAACGTGTACCAGGCACATCCGGAATTCAAGTCATATTTCGACCGTATCCTGACGGCAGAATTTTTCTCCCGTTCCAAACCGGAACCGGACTGTTATCTGTTGGGAGCCGAAGTGTTCGGTCTTCCGGTGACGCGCTGCATCGTGTTTGAAGATTCTTTCAACGGACTGAAGGCCGGGCGGGCGGCAGGAATGAAGGTGGTCGGTCTTTCCACGACGAATGCGCCGGGGCAGATTCAGGATTTGTGCGACAGGGTGATCCCGGATTTTCGGGACTTCGATGTGGAAAAACTATTTGAAATGCTCGCCTGAACGGATAATAATGATTAATTTTGCGGCCGATTTTATTAAAAAACAGGATTATGGCAGGATATTTAGTGGAGGATACGCGCAAAGTGACGACGCATCGTCTGATTGAAATGAAACAGCAGGGAAAGAAAATAGCCATGCTGACTTCATACGACTATACGATGGCCCGTATCGTAGACGGTGCCGGAGTGGATGTGATTTTGGTTGGCGATTCCGCATCGAACGTGATGGCGGGCAATACGACCACGCTTCCGATTACGTTGAATCAAATGATATACCATGCGACTTCGGTGATGCACGGTGTGGAACGAGCCTTGGTCGTTTGCGACATGCCTTTTGGTTCTTATCAGGTTAATCCCACAGAAGGAGTGACCAATGCCATCCGTATCATGAAGGAAAGTGGTTGCGACGCTCTGAAACTGGAAGGCGGGGCGGATATTATCGATACGGTGAAGGCTATATTGGCAGCCGGTATTCCCGTTATGGGACATTTAGGGCTGACACCGCAGAGTATCAATAAGTTCGGCACATACGCCGTGCGTGCTAAAGATGAGGCCGAGGCGGAGAAACTGGTGGCCGATGCGCATTTACTGGAAGAAGCCGGCTGTTTTGCCATCGTATTGGAAAAGATACCGGCATCGTTGGCTAGTCGTGTGGCCTCTGAATTACATATCCCCATCATCGGTATCGGGGCGGGACCGCAAGTAGACGGGCAGGTATTGGTGGTCAACGACATGTTGGGTATGAATAAGGGTTTTTCTCCGAAATTCCTCCGACGTTATGCCGATTTGCATACGGTAATGACGGATGCCATCGGGCAATATGTGAGCGACGTAAAAGCCCGGACGTTTCCGGATGAAAACGAGCAGTATTAAGGCGTGGCACAAATCTCTGTCGGGCATAAGGCTTTATGGCATGCTGATTTCCTGAAAATCATCTTAGCCAACTTTTGTGTATGTACCTCTTTATATATGTTTTTGCCTGTCGTTCCCGTGTGTATGGGACGGATATTGGGGGGAGAAATGGGAGGTATATGCGCTTCCGTGTTGCTCTTTTGGGTGGGCATATGTTTACCTGCACCTTTCTGTAATTACTGGTTGGATGCTTATCGGCGGAAAAATGTGGCCTTGTGGGCGTTAGTCGGCATTGTATGTGCTACGATGGCGTTTCTTTTCGATGGTCCGCAGTGGGTGAGAGGGGTGGCGAGGATGATGCAGGGAGCTTCGTATTGTGTGTTCCAAATAGCATTGGGGAGTACTTTGTTGTTGGATTTGTCCGATACGAAAAAGCGGACGGAAGCCGCACATGTTTACTATTGGTTCACCCGTTTAGCTTTGGTCTTCGGTCCCTTGTCGGGTATAGTCTTGCCGGTGCATTACGGTGTACGTCTTTTTGCCGGAGTATCCGTGGCTTTACTGCTTTGTGCCGGGGTGTTGATTGTGACGATGCGCGTTCCTTTCCGGGCTCCTTTGGAGCCGTCATGGTGTACATTCGACCGTTTTTGGTTGCCTCGGGGATTTCGGCTTTTTGTTCCTTTGATGGGAGTTGCTTTTTCTGCCGGGCTGATGTTGGGGCAATACCGGGATGTCGAATTCTACTTGTTTTTGGCTGTCGGTTTTTGGTTGGCTTTATGGGGGCATCACTTCTTTTTTAGGGGAAAGTTGCAAACGGAATTGGCAGTAGGATTCGTTGTTCTCTCGGCAAGTGCGTTGTTATGGGGATTGGGTGGCGATATGGAAGGAATGGAATGGAGCATTGCTTTATGCTTGGGAAGTGGCCTCGGTTTTGTGACCAGCCGGTACTTGCTTTCTTATATTCGTATTTGCGAGCATTGTGAGAGAGGAACGGCACAGACTTCTTACCTTTTGGGATGGGATGCTGGACTTTGGGCCGGGTATTCTGTTTCTTTCGGGTTGAGAACGGAAGTTGGGGAAACGATATATACTTATATAATGGGGGCTATATTCGTGGGAATGGGAATGTTTCATTTGTTTTGGACCAGGCTGTGGTATATGAGAAATAAACGGAAATAATATGTTTTTAAACATGTTTTCGATATTTGTTTAGATTTTATTATGTGTTTTTACAGAAATGTCATATCTTTGATACCCAAATGAGGGCGTTTTGTACACCTGATTAAAAAAATATTGAATAATTAACCTAATGGAATGTAAAGTAGGCTATATTAGAGGACACGGATTCAGCACTTTAGAGGAGTTAGGGCTCCCAGTGAAAAAGTGCCAAAAATGTTGTGTGGGCACACTGCTTGTCAATTCCCGGCCAAGAGCCGGTGACAGGTTCGGTGTATGGCGTCATAACGATGTTTATATATTGAGTGAATAATAATCTATTAAAATATTAACCTAATGGAAATATGAAAGGCAGTAACATTAAAAGTAAAATGGGTCGTTTTACCTATTCTGCATGTGCGCTGTTCTTCGCCGGTGGTTTGTTAGTCTCTTGTGAGGACGAGCTTTTGACCGGAATGCCTTCGTGGTTGGGTAGCAGCATCTACGAAGAGTTGGAGAAGCGTGGGAATTATAAAACGATGTTGGAACTTATCAATGACAAGGATGTTTCGACCGTGGATGCAAACGGCGAGACAGAGTATGCCAGAACTTTACGTTTGACCGGTAGTAAGACGTTGTTCGTTGCAAATGACGATGCTTTTACCCGATTCTTTCAGAACAATGTGTGGGGGGCCAAGTCTTATAGTGATTTGACACCTTCACAGAAAAAGTTATTGTTTAATTCTTCGATGATAAACAGTGCTTATCTGATAGAGTTGATGTCAAGTACGCCTGGCGATAATCCGGCACCCGGCACTGTGATACGCCGTTCTTCTTCGTTGAACCTGTATGATACGATTCCGCAGTTGCGCGTTTCGGACATGCCGGACAACGAATATTGGCAGTATTACCGTACTAAATATTCGGATGCGGCGATGGGAGGAATGACGGTGTTTCGGGACAATACGACATCCCCGATGGTGCATTTCCTTTCCGCTTATATGTCGAATAAGTCGATTACGAACGATGACTTGAAGTTCTTGACCAATGGGGCTTGCGACAACACTTCAGAGTCGTATATCAACGGGCAGCGTTTGGTGGAAAGAGATATCACGTGCCAGAACGGTTACATTCAGGTTTTGGAAAACGTAATGAATCCTTTGACCAATATGGCCGAAGCTATTCATAACGACGGAGAACTTTCGACATTCAGTAAGATGTTGGATCGTTTTGCCGTACCGGTATATAATGAAGGATTGTCGAATACGGTCGGTGTGGACTCTGCGTTCGTATGGCGTTATCTGAATAACGGTTTCGATTTGGGAACCGAGGGAGGCAAAAATGCATTGTTGACCTATAAGAATGTGGATTACGATCCAGCGGATGTCTTGTCCTACGATCCAGGGTGGAACCAGTATGAGAACGGTTCTTCCAATACCCCCATGAGCGAAGACATGGCAGTCATTGTCGCTCCTACGGATGCCGCTTTCGAGCGTTACTTCAAATCGGGTGGTGGTGCTGCTTTGATTGACCGTTATAAATATGTAGACAGCATCCCGAACCACATCATCGTGAATATGTTGGATAACTTCATGAAGTATTCTCTGGTGGCTACAGTGCCTAGCAAGTTCAGTTCGGTGATGAATACGGCCCAACTGGAAATGGGACTTTCTGTGGGCGAACCGGGCGGACAGACGGGTATCGGTTCTTGTCTTATGGCAAACAATGGTGTGGTATACAAGTCTAACGAAGTTTATAATATTCCGGAATACCAGTCTGTGGCTTTCCCTGCGTCTTTGAACGACAACGACCGTAATACCAAGACTGATATCATGCGTTTTATCATCAATGAATTGGACTATCAGGCTTACCTGAATTCCATGGAAAGTATGTTCTTGTTCATTCTTCCTACCGATGAAGCGTTGAAAAACTATGTAGACCCGGTGGATTATCACAAGAACCAACCTACCATTACGGAGTTTTATTATGATTACAGTCCTTCGCTGACCGGTAGCCGCATCAAATGTAAACGTTATAATGCAACGAAGAATGCTGACGGTACGTTGACACGCGGTGCAGAAATCACTAACCCTTGGAAAAACGGTAGTACGGAATCTGATTACGTAACGAATCGTCTGAAAGATATTCTGGAGAATTCCATCATCGTACAGGATAAGTCTGCCACTACTTCAACGGGTAAGAGTGTATGGGTTACAAAGGGCGGTTGTCCGGTCATACTTGAAGGTACGGGCGCAAACATCCGTATTACCACTCCTTATCGTAAAGAGCTTGCCGACCAGAATAGTAGCAATAGCCCCTTTGAACTGAAAGTCCGTGAGGTGGAAGGTTATTATAATATGGGATCAAATCCAGACGGCAATGGTGAAACTTTTATTGTAGACATGGAGCCGGTGATGTCTGCTTCAAAATCTGTTCCTGTTTTATTAAAGGAGTTGGCTACAAAGGATGACCGTTATAGCGAGTTCTCTAAAATGGTGGAAAATAGTACGTTAGTATCTCAGTTCTATAACATTACTACAAGCGGGTCTTCTTCTACAGGTGTAGCCAAGACCATTTCCAATGGTTTGACCCTCTCGGTCATGGAGAATTATAATTATACAGTGTATGCTCCGCCTACAGCCGAGATTGAGAAAATGTATGAGCATAAATTGCTTCCGGATTGGAGAGACGTGATTGAGTTGGAAGACAAGTTGGATGAAATCGAGAACAGTAATCCGCAGGAGGCTGAGCGATTGGAGGTCCAGATTGATAGCATGAATACATTGATTAACAATTTTATACGTTATCACATTCAGAATAGTTCGATTTATCTTACAGCTCCAGCCTCATCGGGTACTTACGAGACTTCTTATATGGGAGGAAGCCGTTTTGCCACGCTTACCGTGTCGAACAGCGGCCAGGCCGGTTCGGGAAGTATAGTCATCACTTGCAATGATGCCAATAAAATGGAAATTGAAGGGGAAGCTCCCCGGAAGGTTTTGGAAGGCAATTACTTTGCACGTGAATATCGCTTCCGTTCCGGTGTAAGTTCAAGTGACGGTTCTTCGAGTGGTCCTATTGCATGTACGGATATTGAATCGGCAACCCGTATTTTCAACTCTTCTACGGCTGTTGTACATTTGATAGACAAACCGTTGCTTTATACAGAAGAATTGTCTAATGCTTACAATAAGATTTCAGGTAATTAACCTTAATGATAAAGACAATGAAACAATTAAAATATTATTTCTTAATTTGCTGCCTGGCTATTGCCTCGGTAGTGAATGCTCAGGGAATAACGAGTGTGAGTGGAACGATTTCCGACTCCTTCGGGCCTGTCGTAGGGGCTGCTATTGTGGAAATGGACGCTTCTAACCGTAACATATCTGCCACCGTGACAGACTTTAACGGTAACTTTACCCTGAAAATCAAGAATCCTAAAAACCGTTTGAAGATTAGCTATGTGGGTATGAAGACCCAGATTCTTCCTATCAATAAAAAGGTGTACCATGTGACGTTGGAAGATGCTATGGTATTGAAACAGGTGGAAGTAAAAGCTAAGAAACGTGTGGAGTCTTCCGGTCTGGCTATTCCCGAGCGTGAAGTTTCTTTCGCTTCACAGACTATCAATGCCAAGGAATTTGAAGGTTTGGGTTTGACTTCCGTAGATGAAGCTTTGCAAGGGCGTATCGCAGGTTTGGATATCGTGATGAATTCTGGTAACTTGGGTGCCGGTACGACGATGCGTTTGCGTGGTGCGTCCACCATCAGTACGTTGACAAGTTCCGAACCTTTGATTGTGGTGAACGGTGATGTTTGGAACGTGGATCAGAGTAATTTTGATGTACAAAATGCAAATGATGAGCAGTTCGCGCAATTATTGAACATCAATCCTGAAGACATCGAGAGTATCAGCGTCTTGAAGGATGCTGCTGCTACGGCTATCTGGGGCTCTCAAGGTGCAAACGGTGTGATTGAAATTAAGACGAAACGTGGTAAACGTGGAAAACCGAGATTGACTTATTCTCTTCGTTTGACGGGTACATATCAGCCGGATGGTGTGGATTTGTTGACGGGTGACCAGTATACCATGTTATTGAAAGAAGCATATTTCAATCCTCGTTTGAGCGATGAGGCCGCTAATATCCCTGAGCTTAATTATATCACGGATAAGCGTGTGTTCTCTGAATGGCAGATGTTCAACAACAACACGGATTGGGTGAAAGAAGTGAAGCAAGTCGGTTTGCGTCAGAATCATTTCGTTTCCATAACCGGTGGTGGTGAGAAGGCGACTTTCCGTATATCCGGTGGTTACGACCATGAAACGGGTTCTATCATCGAGCAGAAGTTGGATCGTTTTACGACCCGTATGATGTTAGATTATTACGTGAGTGACCGTATCAAGATTATCAGTGACTTTGCTTTGACTTATACGGACAACCAGAGAAACTCTGATGACTTGTTGAACATTGCTTATAAGAAAATGCCTAACTTGGCCATATTTGAAGAAGATGAGCAAGGTAATTCTTTGGGGCGTTATTACGAGATGTTGAAGGCCAAAGACGCATTGGAAGACCAACGTGGGTTGGTGAACCCGATTGCGAGTGCCAAGTATGCCAAGAATTCTTATACAACATACGCCATCGACCCGAAATTGGAGTTGCAATATGACTTCTTGGGTATAGATGAAACCAAGCACCGTTTGACTTATAACGGAAAGGTAATCATGAATGTGTTCAATGCATACGAAGACACCTATTATCCGCGTGAATTGTCTACGGACAACTGGAATGCCGACGGAGTGAGCAAGGCTACAAGCTATAGCTCCAAGAGTCTGGCCTTTACCACTACGCATACGTTGACTTTCGTGCCTCATTTCCTGAATGAAGACCATTCATTTATGACGATGGGACGTTTCCAATTAGTTTCAGGTACGTCGAGTGACCAAAAGACGGAGGTGGCCGGTTTGCCAAACGGGATAGAGGCTCCGAGTGCCGGTGGTATTACCCCGGGGATGTCTAGTAATTTTAACCGTTGGAGAAGTCTTTATTATACGTTCTCTGCCCACTATGCTTATAAAGAAAGATACATTTTTGACGTATCTGCCCGCGTAGACGGTACAACCAAGTTCGGTCCGGGTAAGCGTTGGGGTGTTTTTCCTGCATTCTCAGGCCGTTGGAACATAATAGATGAGCCTTGGATGGAGGGTACGCGCAAGTGGTTGTCTATGCTTTCTATCCGTCCGGGATGGGGTATGACTGGTAATCAACCAAATAAAGACTATCTGTATGTCAACCAATATAGTGCCGCCAGTAACTATTTCGGTGCTACCGGTATGGCTCCGAATAACTTGAAGTTGAATACCTTGCAGTGGGAGATGAAGTACACGTGGAACGTAGGTTTCGACTTGGGTTTTTGGGATGACCGTATCAAGGCTGACATTAACCTGTATACTCAGACCACCAAGGACATGTTGATGGAGAACGTGAGGATATCCAGTATCTCTGGTTTCACGAATTATCCTTACCAGAACGTAGGTGACATGAACAATAAAGGTTGGGAAATCAACTTGAACACCAACAAACTGATTCAGAAGGGTAAGTTCTGGATGGACTTGAATTTCACGTTTGCCAACAACAAGAATGAGATAACCCGCATGGATCCCCGTGTATTGGAAACTTTGAACAATGACTGGGTGGCAGAAAACGCAAAGCTCCTGCAACGTGTGCAGGTGGACAATCCTTTCGGTGCCATTTACGGTTACCGTTGCAAAGGTGTCTATATGTATAATTATGATACATATTTGCAGAAGGAACGCTTGGCGGCCGACGGTGATGCGGAGGCTAAGGCTTTCATCGCTAACTTCAATAACAATGGGGGATGGACGGCACCTTTGGTGTACAATGCGAACGGAGAAATCGTACGTGACATGAAGGGTGATCCGTTGCAGATGATGTTCAATTATGTTTCAGGCGGGACCGGATATGAATTTAAGGGTGGAGATGCCATCTATGAAGATGTGAACCATGACGGTAACATCAACCAACTCGACGTGGTTTACTTGGGTAACTCATTGCCGAAGTTGACCGGCGGTTTCGGACTCAAGTTCAATTATGGCGACTGGGCTTTGAATGCACAGTTCAACTACCGTGTGGACTACGACATTGTGAACCTTGCCCGTTTGAACATGGAGAGCATGAGTTCCAACAACAACCAGAGCCAGGCTGTGAACTACCGTTGGCGTAAAGAAGGGGACATCACTTCTATCCCGCGTGCTTTGAGTGCAAGCGGCAACTTCGCGAACTATAATACAATGATTAGCGACCGCTTTGTGGAAGACGGAACGTTCCTGCGTCTGAACTATTTGCAGATTTCTTATAATATGCCGCAGAAGATGGTAAAGAAAATCGGTTTGAGCGGTTTGCGTTTCTATTTGAGTGGTAATAACCTTTTCTGCTTGACGAAGTATTCCGGCGTAGATCCGGAGTTGGGTTACGGAGGATATAGCGTGACGCAAGACAACGCGCAGACTCCGCGTGCCAAGTCATATACTTTTGGTGTCACAGTAGATTTCTAATTGATAATGCTATGAATAAGATGAAGAAAATATGGTTTAAATCAGCTTTTCTGGCCATGGTCGGAATGTCTATGACATCTTGTGGAGACTTTCTGGATATTTATCCGTTGACCATGGTGTATGAAGATAATTACTGGAATGAAAAGAACGACGTGGACCAGATTGTGACAGGTTGCTACACCCGTATGCAGGATGATGATTTTGTCCGCCGCCTGTTCATTTGGGGCGAGAGCCGTTCGGACAATACGCGCAAAGGGTTTCATCCTAAATTCAGCGCAACCTCGGCGGAAGGGTATATTTTGTCGGAAAATATCCTGTCGAATAATGCCTATACCGATTGGTCGAGTTTTTATTCTGTCATAGACCGCTGTAATCTGGTTATCCAAAAAGCACCGGAGGTGGCAGAAAAAGATCCGAATTATTTGCCGAGCGACGTTCAGGCCACGATTGCCGAGGTAACAGCTTTGCGTGCGCTTTGTTATTTCTATTTGGTACGTACGTTTAAGGATGTGCCGTATTATACGGAGGCCATTACCAATGACGAACAAGAGCTGAACTTACCGGCTACGGATGGGGATGTCATCGTCCGGAACCTGATTAATGATTTGGTGGCTGTGTGGCCGGATGCGTTGAAGGCATGGCCGAAACAGTCCGGTAAGGATATCAGTTACGGACGTATCACACAGAATGCTATCTTTGCCATGTTGGCTGATATGTACCTGTGGATAGGGGATTACTCTAATGCAGAGAAATATGCCCAAATGGTTATCGATTACAAGACGGAATATTTCAAGAGTAATTATTCTTCCTATTATATGGTGGATGATTATCCTTTGATTCCGGATAATGACAATACCATCTTGTTGGCAGGTGTGGCTTATGAATATAACTTCGGTGAAGGTGGCGGCCCAGAGAGTATTTTTGAGTTGGATTTTTCTGAAAGTACGACGGATGGTTCAAAGTCGAACGATGTACCGGCCGAGTTTTTCAACCGTTTTTTCAAATCTAATGATAAAGACCCGAATTATGGACAGTTCGCACCGGCAGAAGATCTTTGGAAAGAGTTATCTTCTCCGCAGATATTCTTGTCGAACAAAGACACGCGTATCAAGGAGTCCATCCATGTGGACAACGAGTCGAATCCGGAAATCGTGACCATTGCAAAATATGCTTATACGAGCATTAATCCGGGCCTTTCTTCCGGTAGTTCTTTGGCTTATGTTGAACGTATGACGAAAAACGATGCCAACTGGGTGTTCTACCGGGTGAGTGACATGATGCTGATTAAGGCAGAAGCTTTGATTTGCATGATGGGAGAAGAAGAATCGGAGCGAAATGACAGCTTAGGACAGGTTGCTTTCGATTTGATCAAGGCGATTGCCGACCGTTCGGCACCGAATACTTCTTCCTCTTTGGTTTATAGCAATTATTCTACGAAATCACAATTGATGGATTTGGTGTTCGACGAACGTAGACGTGAGTTCTTGTTCGAGGGCAAACGTTGGTTTGATTTGGTACGCCACAGTCGTCGTGACGGTAATACGGAATATTTGGTGGAAGCCGTGCAAAACAAGTTTACGGAGAATGCGGCGACTGCCACCGGTAAGCTGAAGAATATAATGGCTATGTATTGGCCTTATAATTACGACGAATTGCAGGTTAACTCCAACTTGAAGCAGAATCCTGCTTATCCGGAGGCCGGTGATTCATACGAATCTACAAATAAATAAAATATGAAGGGCTTGTTTAAAATATTAATATCCATTTGCACCGTTTTATTCTTGACGGTGCAGATGAATCTGTTCACCAGTTGCAATGACGACTTGGCGTCCGACAGCTACTACACTTTTACGGGGGAGATGATGAGTGATTTTTTGAAGAATCGCGAAGATTTCAGCCTGTTCAAGCGCATTGTCGAGCGTGCCGGCGAGATGGATTTCCTGTCGAGCCGTGGTTCCCGAACGTTTTATCCGGCTATCAATTCCGGAGTGGAAGCCTTTTTGAAGGAACGTGGCTACGCTTCTGTCGAGGACATGCCTGTGGAATTGTGCGATACGTTAGTGAAAGCTTGTTTGGTGGATAATAGCATCAAGTACACTTATAACTTTGCCGAAACGGAGCAAATCAATAATGAGCTCGACTTGCCTTTGATTATCGTGACGGACGGAGATACGGTGGACGCGAATGGGATGACGTTAAGTGTCATCAACCGTCGTTCCGCCATTATCAATGAGTTGAAGAATGACTCTGTAGACAACGGAGTTGTTCATCCGGTGGATCGCGTATTGATTCCGAATACCAGTTTGGGTTCCAGTCTGTTGGATGAAAAGCATGACGAATTCACGATTTATTATGAAGCGCTCAAACGTACGGGGTTATTGGATTCGTTGATTCATTATCGTGATGACAGTTATGAAATCTGGAAAGAGAATTACCCTGAATTCAAGAAAGATATTCATTCCGGAGGTATTTTCAATGAAAATGATCAAGGTTATGCCTACCATGCCAAGCGTCCAGACCACCGTTACCAAGGTTTTACGTTGCTTATCGTTCCCGATGAGGTGTTGTATGAAAAATACAGCAATCGCTTCAACGCCAATATGACTTTGGACCAGAAGGTTGATGCGTTGTACGATTTGGCTGTGGAAAAATATAAAGATAATGCAGCTGCCAACATATTCGGTTTGAATGATGTGGATCCTGACGATTCGGAAGGGCGTACGTATAAGGAACGGTATTGGAACAGGGAGTCCTTGACCAGTCGTTACAATCCGTTGAACATGTTCTTGTCGTATCACATTCTGGACCGTTTGTTTGCCAGTACGGCCAAGTTGATAAACTGTTGGGGCACCAATACGGCATACGCCAACCCTACGGAGTGGATTTCCACCTTGTTGGATTATTCCACGATAAAGTTGGAGAGAGTGTATGCCACTGTGGACAAGCAGGTAGAACATCCGGCCGGTTATTATGTCAACCATAGTACGGCTACGGAGTACAATTCTTATGACAGGATCCGGGGTGCCTATTTGACTCGGCCCAATGCGGAAAACTTCTCATTGAATGTCTCCTATTTCTATCTCGATGACGTGGTAGCTTACGACCAGACGATGCGGAACAACGTAATGAATACGAGAATCAGAATGGATTTTTCCACCTTGTGGCCGGAGTTGACCAATAACGACATTCGTTTGTGTGGAAATCCGACGCAGGCTTATGGTTCTCATGACAATGATGAGAATGGGGGCGAAAATGGTGGATTCAATTACTATATTCCGGTAGGGTATATGAAGAATTGTACATTCAGCGAGAATACCATTTTCTTCGTGCAACGTCCTAAAGTGCCTTGGTGGAATTGGGGCGGGGATGAGATTAACATTTTGGGAACGAGTTACGACGTGACTTTCCCGTTGCCTAATGTCCCTCCCGGCATGTATGAACTTCGTTTGGGATATCCGGGTATGTTGGATCGCGGTATTGCCCAGATTTATGTGGACGGTATACCGCAGGGGATTCCTATTGACATGCGTTATCGTGCTGACGATGCACGAGTCGGTGGGTTATATAATGGGACTACCGGTTTCCGGAATTCGGAAGAAAGTACTTCCGGTATTTACACCACTGAACAGTTGGAAGAGAATGCCCGGACGATGAAGAACAACGGTTATTATAGTGGGCCGAAGAGTTGCTTTACGGGGAATGACGGAACGGATGCTCCGAGATACAGTCCGAATAGTTGTACTATGATGTACAATAATGCCTATACTTTCCGTCGTAAGATTTGCAATGTAGAGGTGAAACCCCATACGGCTCACGAAATTCGTATCCGTTCCGTATTCACCCAAGGAAACAAAGGGTGTTTTGTGCTCGATTATATGGAATTGGTACCCGTAAGCATTTGCGGTGCCGGAGGTATCGGTGAAGATCTTTACTAATATTCACATTAAAACACTAAAGAAAAAATGAAATTGAAATATTATATGCAGACAGGAGTTGTGGCGTTAATCGCCGCAACCACCGGTGTGTCCTGTACGGATACATGGGACGACCATTACAGTGTGAATGGCTCGGTGCCCGGTGCTACGCTGTGGGAAAATATGCAACTCGACGAGAGCATACGTCCTTTCGTGAAGGTTCTTGATTCTTGTGGCTACAAAGACATTTTGAATGCCAATCAGGTGTTTACCGTTTGGGCTCCGGAAATTACGGAGGAAGAAGCTCAGGAGTGGATTGACACCTATAAGAGAGAGAAAAGCCAGGGGATCATTGATGACGATAATTCTACCTTGAACCAGTTTATCAAGAATCATATCGCCATGTACAATCAGCAAGTTTCGTCGTTGACAAAGGACGAGACTGTCAAGATGATGAACGGCAAACGTTTGAGCTTGACCGGCTCCATGCTCAATGGGGAAGTGAATATGGTGGGTAACGGTGTCCCGTCTTCCAATGGCATGCTTTATAAAGTGGACGGACCCGCTACTTTCTTTCCTAATATTTGGGAACGTGTCCGTATGGATTTGGAAGGAGACAACGGTCTGGACAGCGTGGCTAACTTCTTCCTTTCATGGAATCGTATAGAGCTTGACGAAGAGGCCAGTGTGCCGGGTGGTATTGTGGATGGCGAAACTGTTTATTTGGATTCCGTGATGTACAATTACAATCCTATTTTCAATCAGTTGGGCCGGATTGATTCTGAAGACAGTTTGTATTGGTTCGTAGCTCCTACCAATAAGATTTGGAAGGAAAACATAGACTTGTACCGTTCTTATTTCGAGTACCATAAGAGTTTGGGAGAAGACGGCGACTCTTTACAGAACCTCTATTCCAAATTTATGTTCCTATACAGTTCGTTCTTTAATGTAAGGTCGCAAGAATTGCCTTTCAACGAAGCGAATCCGGATTCCATCGTTGCCACGACTTATACTTCTTTTTATCCGGATTGCTCCAAGTTTGAATGGCCGATGCAGGCAGGTGGTTTGCTGCATGGCCTGACTCCTCAGGACTGTAGCAACGGTCGGTTGTATAAGGCTACGGATTGGCGTATTCCTCCTACCAAATTGATTTACATGACTCCAGTTCAGGTTGAAGCGGAATATGCTAATAATTATTCGACAGTGACGCTTTCGGGCGACTCGACTTCAATCCAGGTAAATGCAGTAGAGGCAACCAATGAGAATTTCAAGGTGTCAGCGGGTGGTTACTTAGTGGTAAAGGATGCCCGTTCGGGGCGTACCAACCAACCGGAAATTACCTTTAAGATTCCTAGCACGCTTTCCAACTGCCCGTATGACATCAAGGTCGTGTTTGCCTCTCCTTTGGCCGGAGACTCTTTGGCCAAGGAGGATGCGCAGTTGAAGCGTCAGTTTACTGCGAAAATCAGATATTATTCGTCGAGGACCGGCGATATGATTGAAGGAAGCAATGCGGTGACTTTGTGCACGGACGTAGATGTCGATGCCACAAGGATGGACACCATAACGGTGAAGGAAGGCTTCGTATCTCCGGTTTGTAACTACGGAGAGGAAGACTCCAGAGTGTTGCTGACCATACAATCTATCAAGGGACGTACGGTACCGGACGGTTACAGTAAGGATTTGGCGATAGACTGTGTGATTTTCGAGCCACGTCCTACATCCGGTTCCGGAAGCGATGAAAATTGATTGTAGAACAATATTAGAGCATGAGTAATGAAAAGATATAGATTCTATTGTTTAGCATTGTTGATGGCAGGCACTTTGGGGGGCTATGCCCAGGAAGAGGCCGCTACCGACACCGTGACTGCGGCCAGACCTGCCAGTCCGATCAAGAAAAATGTAAAGACACGTCCGGTCAGCGGACGAGTGTTCGCAGTGACATCCGGCACTCCTTTGGGTGGGGCGTTGGTCAGTGTGAGCGGTTACGACGGTTACAGTGCGTTGACCGAAGAAGACGGTACGTATAAGCTCGACGTGCCGGAGTACGCCACGGCATTAAAAATCACGGCACCGGACTATAATACGGTTCGTGTGGGTATTAACCAATCAGGTAAGTTGCGTGACGTGACGATGTATTCGAGTGCCATGCGTTCGGCATACGGTGTGGACGACAATATCCTGAACACGGTGGTGGCAGACAAGTTCGATTATAGTCCGTCATTGAATATCACGTCCGAAATTGGTGACCAGTTAGGAGCCAATGTCCGTACGATTTCCCGTGGAGGTACGCCCGGTATCGGAAATTTCATGATGATGAACGGTATCAACTCCTTGCACAGCAACGGTCAACCGTTGGTTGTGATTGACGGGGTTATCGTGGACCAACAATATGACCGTACGATGATCCATGACGGTTTCTACAATGATATCCTGACATCTTTCAACGTCAATGAAATCAAGAGCGTGAAGGTGATGGCCAATGGTACGGCCATCTACGGAGCCAAAGGTGCCAATGGCGTGATTCTCATTGAGACGAAGCGCAACACGAGTCTGGCTACGAAAATCGATGCTACCGTGTCGGCCGGTATTACCTTATTGCCTAAGTCGCTTCCGGTGATGAGCGGTTCGCAGTTCAAGACATACGCTTCGGACTTGTTGAAGACGACGGGTACGAACTTGTCTGAATTCCAGTTCCTGACTTCCGATCCGAATAATTACTATTACAATAAATATAATAATAATACGGATTGGAACGATGTCATCTACCGTGAGGCTTTCTCGCAGAATTATGGTATTTCGGTACAAGGAGGTGATGAGGTAGCTAGCTATTTCCTCGCATTGGGGTATAATGGTGCGCAGAGTGTGTTGGAAGACAATGACGTGAACCGTTTGAATATCCGCTTCAATACGGACATCAACATGTTCAAGCATCTGTTCATCCGCTTCGACGCTTCTTACAGCAATGTGACGCGTAACTTGAAAGACCAGGGTGCGCCGGAAGGGTACAATGAAGGAACGGTGACTTCCGTCAATTATCTCGGTTTGGTGAAAAGCCCGATGCTGAGCCCGTATGCTTATTCTAATGGTAAGATTTCCGACGTGGCATTCGACAATAACGACGAGGATTATCTGGACCAGGCTTTGGCTTCGATTGGTAATGTGAATTACCGTTTGGCCAACCCGGCTTCTATCAATGAATACGGTACGGCCCAGAACAAGAATTACTTTGAGAACTCTTATTTGAACATCGCCATTACACCGAGATGGCAGTTCAACAAGCATTTGTCCCTCAGTTCTTTGTTCAGCTATACGTTGACAAATACGAACGACAAGTATTATGTGCCCATCAATGGCGTGCCTGATTACTATGTGTCTTCTATCGGCCTTACTGTGGAGAATGAAATCCGTTCGCTTTATTCTTCGCAGAACTCTATCACGAGCGATACGAAAATAGAGTGGGGCAACCAGTATGGGGCACACAGCATTGATTTGTTGGGAGGGTTCCGTTATATGAACGACCGTTACAAGGTAGACACGCAGTTGGGTTATAATACGGGTAGCGACAAAACGCCGTTTATCAATGATACGCAAAACAAGGTGACTACCGGTAGCACCAATGAATGGACTTCGATGAGTTGGTACGGACAGGCCCGTTACGATTACAGAAAGCGTTATTTCGTGGAAGGTAATCTGGCCATCGAAAGTTCTTCACGATTTGGTAAAGAAGCGAAAGACGGTTTCAAACTGGCCGGTGTGCGTTGGGGCGTTTTCCCCGGAATCCAGGCCGGTTGGGTGTTGTCCAATGAAAGTTGGTTCGATGTGCCGGGAATAGACTATGCCAAATTTACGATGGGGTACGATGTGAGCGGTAACGACGGTATCGATTTTGATGCCACCCGTACTTATTTCAAGAGTATCTTGTTCCAGAATAAGGCCAATGGTTTGGTTTTGGGTAATTTGGGCAATACGGAAGTACAGTGGGAAACCACCCGTCGCTTCAGTTTCGGTACGGAGTTAAATTTCCTGAAGAACCGTTTGAACTTGAAAGTAAACGTGTTCAAGAGTTGGACAGACAATCTGTTGACTTACCATGAGCTGAACTTCATTACTGGTTTGGAAAACAACTGGGTGAACGGTGGTTCTTTGGAGAACAAGGGCTATAATATTACGGTGAACGGCCATATCATTGCCACCCGTAACTGGAACTGGGAACTGGGTGCCAGCGTCGGCCATTACAAGAACAAGCTGACGGCTTTGCCCGACGGACAAGATTATGTGGAAACCGAGGTTTACGGTGCTACCATCCGTTCGCAGATCGGCCAACCGGTGAATTTGTTCTATGGTTACAAGACCGAGGCCACCGCATCCGGTACGCACGTATATGCCACTTCGGAAGAGGCCAAAGCCGACGGATTGTATATCTTGGGTGAGAACGGTATCGACAAGACTTACTTCGGAGCCGGCGACGTGAAGTTTGCTGACAATGGTGACAAGGAAATCAACAAGGCCGATATGCAGGTCATCGGAGATCCGAACCCGGATATTTACGGTAACATCTTCACCTCTTTGAGTTACAAGCGTATCCGTTTGGATGTAAACTTCAATTACAGCCTGGGCAACGATGCCTACAACTACTTGCGTTCGCAGTTGGAAAGCGGAAACCGTTTCATGAACCAGTCGGTAGCGATGGTGAACCGTTGGAGCTATGAAGGACAGGTGACCGACATGCCGACGGTGATGTGGGAAGATCCTATGGGTAATGCCCGCTTCAGCGACCGTTGGATTGAGGATGCCAGTTACCTGCGCCTGAAGTCTATCACGTTGAGCTATGAACTTCCGCTCAACAGCACTTTCATCCATGGCCTGACGTTCTGGGGACAGGCAAACAACGTCTTTACCGTGTCTAAGTACTTAGGAGCCGATCCGGACTTCTCCATGAGCAACAGTGTTTTGGAACAAGGCATAGACCGCGGCCTGTTGGCTAACAGCCGTAACTTTATGCTCGGTATTAAAATCAACCTTTAATTCAGTCTCTTATGAAACTCAAATCTTATATTTTTCAGATTGCGTTGGCGGCTGTCGGAGCAGGAATCTTAGGATCCTGCGAAGATATGCTTGAACCGACTTCGGATTATGTGATATACGAAAACGGCAGCCATCTGACAACACCGGCCGATACAGCCACTTCCCTGATAGGTATTATCTATAAGCTGCAGGCCATCGGTGACCGTACCAACCTGTTGGGCGAAGTGCGGGGCGACCTCGTTACTTTGACCACCCAAGCCAATGCCGATTTGCGCGCGTTGGCCAACTTCGAGGTGACGGACGAGAACAGGTATAACAGTCCGCGTGATTATTATGCGGTGATTAACAACTGTAATTATTATCTTGCATACGCTGATACTAACGCATACGACAATCGCGGCAACCAAATTTTTGCCAAGGAAATGGCACAGGTAAGGTCCATCCGCGCATGGGCCTATCTGCAACTGGCTTTGAACTATGGCAAGGTGCCTTTCTACACCGAGCCGTTGTTGACGGAGCAGGATGCCGATGATGTCAGTCTTGACGTGAAAGACCGTAAGGACATTGAAGCCATTTGCGATTTTTTCATCAACGACCTGAAACCATACAGCAACACGGAATGGCCCGTTTTGCATAAGGTGGGTAGTCTTTTTATGGCCAACTGCTATTTCCCGGTAGACATGGTGTTGGGCGATTTGTATCTCTGGAAAGCTTCTTGCCAGGGGACGGATGCCGGACGTGCATATTACCGCGAGGCTGCCAAATGCTATTTCCGTTGGATTATGGACACACGTAACGTTGGGGACGGGTTCTCGAAGCCTATTTACTATTTCTCCAACATGTATTCTGCTTATTGGCAAGAGTATTCTTCAAGCACGGGAACTTCTTATGGGTGGTCTTATATGATTCCGGGGCAGAGTCCTTCGATATATGGGACGGAAACCTTCACCATCATTCCGATGGACTCGGCTGCTAGCCAAGGATATTATAGCGAAGTGCAGACTTTGTACAATTCGTCGACCGATGACAACGGAAACTATATTACTTCGACGAACTACAGCATCACGCCGTCTTTGCACATGCAGGAAATCAGCCGGGCGCAATCTTATTCATTCTTGGACAAGAATAACCGCCCGATAGACGCTGTTCCGGACATGATTGAGGAGAATCGGTTGTTAGAAGGGGATTTGCGACTGGCAGCCCAATGGCGGTCGAGAACCTTCAACACTACGACGGGAGGAACGGCTGATAAGTTTATGATGCAGAACATCTACAAAGTAAACCAACGTAACATCGGGATTTATCGTGAAAGCGATGTCTGGCTGCGTTTGGCCGAAGCCCTTAACAATGGCGGGTTCCCGCGCATGGCATACGCCATTTTGGCCACGGGAATCAGTAAGGACGTGGTAGATGACAGTGTGTCCGTATATTGCAACGATGCCGATTTGGCATTCCTCAACGAGTTGAATACGGCCAACAATTATTTCAATACATTCAAGACGCGTAACGGACGTCTCGGTGAGGAAGGCGGTAGTGCTACCGATGCTTTCAATACGGTGGGCGTACATTCACGTGGTTGCGGTTATGCCGAGTTGGATCCGGATTATGCTTATCCGATGGTGGATTCTTTGGACAAGGACGGTAACCGTGTCAACGGTTACGTGGGGCAGAGCCGCAAGGACTGGGCTTACCTGAACCTGGCTGAGGAGCAAGCCCGCGTGGACAGCATGATCATCAATGAAAATGCGTTGGAATCCTGTTTCGAGGGCAAGCGTTTTTATGATTTGATCCGTTTTGCCAAACGTTACCGTAATAATGCGTGGGTGGCCGACCCGGTCAGCAAGCGCGAAGGCAAAGAGAATCGTGACGGTTCGCTTTACAACAAGTTGATGGTAGAAAGCAACTGGTTCCTGAATTGGAAAGGACAGATAGGAATGTAATTGTTTTTGTTCGTGACTTAATGTCGGGGCAGGGAATGTTTGGGATTCCCTGCCCTCTTTTTTTATATTATAACCTACTGAATTACAAATGTATATAAATGCTTGTTTTTTGTGCGGAGAATGAAAAATCATTCGGCTTAGATTGAATTTTCGTTTGGCTTAGATTGATTTCCCGTTCTAAGGCAGATGATTCCCAAAGATAAGGACTATGATTTCCGTTTCTGTTTTTTATTGAAATTTTTCCTATTCTGAAAAAGAAATCGTATTTTTGCCAAAATTTTAAAGTAACGCGAAAGTAAACTACGATATATGGCAAACCAATTCGCAGAACGTACACAGCTAAACCTCTCTGAGGTGAACAAAGAGGTGTTGAAGATGTGGGATGACGCAGATGTCTTCCATAAGAGTATGACAGAACGTGAAGGCTGTCCTTCGTTTATCTTCTTCGAAGGTCCTCCTTCAGCCAATGGGCATCCGGGTATCCACCATGTCCTGGCACGTTCTATCAAGGATACGTTCTGTCGTTTCAAGACCATGAAAGGTTTCTTGGTGAAGCGCAAGGCCGGATGGGATACCCACGGGCTTCCCGTGGAATTGGGCGTGGAAAAAGAATTGGGCATCACGAAGGAAGACATAGGCAAGACGATTTCCATCGAGGAATATAACCGCAAGTGCCGCACGAACGTGATGAAATATACGGAGGAATGGACCGACCTGAGCCATAAGATGGGCTATTGGGTGGACATGGAGCATCCGTATATCACTTACGACAACAAATATATCGAAACGCTCTGGTGGCTGTTGCAGCAGCTCTACCGGAAAGGCTTGTTGTATAAGGGATATACGATACAGCCTTATTCGCCCGCCGCCGGTACGGGGCTGAGTTCGCACGAGTTGAACCAACCCGGTTGTTACCGCGACGTGAAAGACACGACGGTGACGGCACAGTTCCGGATGCTCGATCCGCGCCCTGAAATGACGGGGTGGGGCACGCCTTATTTCTTGGCATGGACTACTACGCCTTGGACGCTTTCGTCCAACACGGCATTGTGCGTAGGACCGAAAATAGAGTATGTATGCGTGCGTACTTATAACATGTACAGTGGCGAACCCGTAACAGTGGTACTGGCTAAGGCGCGTTTGGGAGCTTATCTTAACCCGGAAGGCGAGAATATGCCGTTGGACGGTTACAAGCCGGGGGACAAAGTGATACCTTACCAGATTGTGGGTGAGTACCTCGGGGCGGATTTGGTCGGCATGGCCTACGAACAGTTGTTCCCTTGGGTAAATCCCGGAGAAGGGGCTTTCCGTGTCATCCCAGGAGATTACGTGACTACGGAAGACGGTACGGGTATCGTGCATATCGCCCCGACTTTCGGTGCGGACGACGCGCAGGTGGCCAAGGCTGCCGGCATTCCTCCCATGCAGTTGGTCAACCGCAAGGGCGAATACCGTCCGATGGTGGATTTGACCGGTAAGTTTTACCTGTTGGACGAGTTGGATGAAGATTTCGTGCAACATAAGGTAAACGTGGATGAATACAAGAAGTGGGAAGGCCAGTTCGTGAAAAACGCCTACGACCCGAAGAAGACCGACAAAGACGAGACCCTCGACGTGGCACTCTGCATGGAACTGAAGCAGCGCGGCATGGCGTTCAAGATCGAGAAACACGTGCATAACTATCCGCATTGTTGGCGGACAGACAAGCCAATCCTTTATTATCCGCTCGACAGTTGGTTCATCCGTAGTACGGCTGCCAAGGAGCGGATGATAGAATTGAACCGTACCATCAACTGGAAACCGGCATCCACAGGAACCGGGCGTTTTGGTAAATGGTTAGAGAACCTGAATGACTGGAACTTGAGCCGCAGCCGCTATTGGGGTACGCCGTTGCCGATCTGGCGGTCGGACGACGGCGAGGAAACCTGTATTGGTTCGGTAGAGGAGTTGTATGCCGAAATCGAGAAAGCGGTAGCGTCCGGACTGATGGCTTCCAATCCGCTGAAAGACCGTGGCTTCGTCCCCGGCGATTACAGTCAGGACAATTATGACAAAATAGATTTGCACCGCCCGTTTGTGGACGAGGTCGTTTTGGTAAGCCCCACGGGCAAGCCGATGAAGCGTGAAGCAGACCTCATCGACGTGTGGTTCGATTCCGGTGCCATGCCTTACGCCCAGATTCATTATCCGTTCGAACATAAGGCAGAGTTGGATGGCCGTACGGTTTATCCGGCCGATTTCATTGCGGAAGGTGTGGACCAGACCCGTGGATGGTTCTTCACGTTGCATGCCATCTCCACGATGGTATTCGACAGTGTGGCTTATAAGGCTGTCATATCCAACGGTCTCGTGCTCGACAAGAACGGGAACAAGATGTCCAAGCGTTTGGGCAATGCAGTGGATCCTTTCGGCGCGATAGAGCAGTACGGTTCGGATGCCGTACGTTGGTATATGATAACCAATTCTTCGCCGTGGGACAACCTGAAGTTCGACGAGGCCGGCGTACAGGAAGTCAGTCGCACGTTCTTCGGCAAATTGTTCCAGACTTATTCTTTCCTGACGATGTATGCCAACGTGGACGGTTGGCATTATGCCGAAGCCGATGTGCCCATGGGCGAGCGTCCGGAAATAGACCGTTGGATTTTGTCCGAGTTGAATACGTTGGTGAAGAACGTGGATGCCTGCTATGAGGATTATGAACCGACGAAGGCCGGGCGCCTGATTCAGGATTTCGTGATAGACAACGTGAGCAACTGGTTCGTCCGCCTGAGCCGCAAACGTTTCTGGGGCAGTGCGATGGGCACGGACAAGCTTTCGGCTTACCAGACGTTGTACACGTGCTTGGAGACGGTGGCCAAACTGATGGCACCCATCGCTCCGTATTATGCCGACCGTTTGTATCATGACTTGACGGCTGCAACGGGCCGTGCAGAAGCGAAGAGCGTGCATTTGGCTACATTCCCGGTTTGCGACGACGCAAAGGTGGACAAGGCATTGGAGTACCGTATGGAATTGGCGCAACAGATTACGTCCATGGTCTTGTCCTTGCGCAAGAAAGAACGGATTATCGTGCGCCAACCCTTGCAGTGCATTTCCATACCGTCGGGCGACACGGAACGTCGTGAAAGCATAGAAGCCGTGAAGCAGTTGATTCTGGACGAAGTGAACGTCAAGGAATTGCAGTTTGTGGAAGGCGATGGCATGTTGGTGAAGAAAGTGAAGTGCAACTTCCGTACGATGGGCAAGAAGTTCGGCAAGTTGATGAAGAACGTGGCCGCTGCGGTGGAAAACCTGACGCAAGAACAGATTGCCGGATTGGAACGAGAAGGCACGCTCGACGTGGTTTTGGAGGGCGGCGAGGCGGTAACCATCGAAGTTGCCGATGTGGAGATTTTCAGTGAGGACATTCCCGGTTGGACGGTGGCCAATGAAGGCTGCCTGACGGTGGCACTCGATATTACCGTGACGGATGCGCTTCGTGTGGAGGGAACGGCCCGTGAATTAGTGAAGCGTATACAGAACTTGCGTAAGGAAAAGGATTTCGAGATTACCGACCGCATTGCCGTGACGCTTTCCCATGCGGAACAAACGGACAAGGCCGTGGCGGAATACAGAGACTACATCTGTGGCCAGGTCCTGGCCAATTCGCTTACGGTGGCGGACAAGGTGGATGATGGCGTGGCCATAGACTTAGACGATTACACCGTGGAGATAAAGATAGATAAAGAGTAAGTGAGCATTATTAACCCTAAAATAAGAAGTATTATGACAGAGAAAACACGTTATAGTGATGAGGAATTAGCAGAATTCAAGGAGTTGATCCTGAGTAAGCTGGCAGTGGCGCGTGAAGAATATGAAACCATGATGGGGACATTGATGAACACGGACAATAACGGAGTGGATGATACGTCGCCTACTTATAAGGCGTTGGAAGAAGGTGCCAATACTCAGACCAAAGAGGAACTGTCTATGTTGGCGGCTCGCCAACAGAAGTTCATCAAGGGGCTTGAGGCTGCCCTGATACGTATCGAAAACAAGACCTATGGGATTTGCCGTGAGACCGGTAAATTGATTCCCAAGGAACGTTTACGTTTGGTTCCCCATGCGACATTGAGCATAGAGGCTAAAAACATGAAAAAGTAATGAGGACAGAAGGAAGTAGCGGTCGGGGATGGCTCACCCAAGGACGTTTGGCCGGACTGATTATCTTATTGGTGTTGGTCATAGACCAATGGATTAAGATTGCGGTCAAGACTCAGATGTATATGCATGAGAAGATTCATGTGACCGATTGGTTCTACATTCTCTTCACTGAAAACCCCGGCATGGCATTCGGGTGGGAGTTTTTCGACAAGCTTTTCTTGACGTCTTTTCGTATTATCGCCGTGGCCGTCATTGCGTATCTCCTTTACAGGGCGATACGCAAAGGCGTGCCGACGGGTTTTGTAGTCTGTTTGTCATTGGTCTTGGCCGGTGCTGCCGGGAACATCATAGATTGCGTGTTCTACGGATTAATCTTTAATAATCCTCCCGCACCGTTCACTGCTCATTTCGTACCTTTCGGGACGGGGTACGAAAGTGTGTTCCACGGGCGCGTGGTGGACATGTTTTATTTTCCCATCATCGACACTTATTGGCCGGATTGGATGCCATGGGTGGGAGGGGAGCATTTCATCTTTTTCAGTCCCATATTCAATTTTGCGGATGCAGCCATCAGTTGCGGTATCATTGCCTTGTTGATTTTCTATCATAAACGTATTTCTCAATAGCCCTTAACCGTTTCATGTCAAAGTCGTTGCGTAAAGTATGTGGTGCTGTGGCGGCCGTCCTTTTATTGTCGGCCTGTAAGCCCGGCGTACCGTCCGGTCTGATTCAGCCAGAGGAACTGGAAGATTTGCTTTATGATTACCACGTCGCACAGGCCATGGCAGAGACGGGAGGGGACAGCATGAACTTTAAACGTTACAGTTACGTGCAGGCCGTATTTGAGAAGCATGGGGTGAGCGAGGCCGAATTCGACTCCACGATGGTGTGGTATGCGTCGCATGCCACTTACTTGAATGACATTTATAAAAAGTTGCAGGAGCGTTACAGCACGCATGTTTCGGCGTTGGGAGCTTCTACCGGGGAGAACGACATCTTTGCCCATTTGGATGCACGGGGGGACACGGCCAATATTTGGCAGGAGCGTGCGTTCAGAATCCTGAAACCGAGTTTTATGGAAGACCGTTTGCTGTTTACCATGACAGCCGATACGACTTTCCGTAAAGGGGATGCCCTGCTTTGGCGCTTCGATGCCCGTTATATATCCCACGGACGGCAAAATGAGGCATACGCCGGTTTTTATGTGAAATACGACAATGATTCCACGGCAGGTATTACGCAAAGAATTTATTCCAATAACCTGATGCAGCTTCGTTTGGAAGGAGACACGGCTCATGCGATTCGGGAAGTGGGCGGATTCGTGTATTATAAACCTTCGGACGAAGACAAAGAATCCCGCCTGTTGTTGCTTCGAGACATCATGTTGGTTCGTTTCCATCTGCAGCCGGTGGTTGTGGATACTGCGGCAGCTGTGGCGAAGCCGGATAGTATGGACGCATCGTTGAAAGATTCGGTGTTGCGGGTGATACCGGCTGATACGGTTTCCCGCCGTCTTTCTCCAACCGAATTGAGGGATAGTCGTCCGGTGGAACGTTCCATTCATGTGGTGAAGGAAAAGCCCTATCGTGTGATTCATAAACCGGGGGCTACGGGAACGGGACGAAGAGGACATTGAAACAATAAGGAAACAAGCGGCCTTGAAACATATTGCTTTCCATAGAGTGTATTGGCCATCGGGGTGTTTTGAGGTCATGCCGGTGATAACGGTCGATGAGAAAGGCTTTTATCAATTCCATTATATCTTGACGGAAGAAATGCCGGCTGTGATATGGAATGGAGGCGTCGGTTTGTTATTGCCTCCCGAGGCCGTTCCGCAACCCGGGGACAGTATTGACGCGTTGTTGCGGGAAACAAATCCAGATGTAAGTCCGCATGCTTTGCGGCTTTGGAGTGCCGATGGATTGCCTGCTGATGCGGATATTCTTACTCCTGTCTTCCGATGGTATCCCGTCTTCTGAACTCGGCGCAAACGATGGCTGTGGCTACGGCTACGTTCAGGCTTTCCGATGTGTTTCGTTCGAGAGGATAGTTGGGGATGTACAGTTTCCGGTTGATGAGCGACGCGATGTCCCGGCTGATGCCTTTGCCTTCGTTCCCCATGACAATCAGTCCGTTGGAACTTAGTTCCGTACCATACATGTCATTCCCGTCCAGAAACGTTCCGTAGACCGGTGTGTCGGTGTCGGCTGCCCGCAGCAAATCCGTCAGTGAAAGGTAGTGTACGCAGACACGTGCCATGGCTCCCATGGTGGCCTGTACGGTTTTGGGATTATAAAGGTCGGCCGTGTCGGGAGAGCAGAATATATGTTCGATACCGAACCAGTCGGCTATACGGATAATCGTGCCCAGATTGCCCGGGTCCTGCACGCCGTCGAGCCCAAGGCAGAGTTGCTCTTTCAGTATGTGTTCCGGTGCCCCTTCGGCCTGACGTTGGTGGAATACGGCCAACACGTCCTGCGGATTCTTTTGCAGGCTGGCTTTTTGAAGCTCCTCGGCCGATACTTCTTGGATTTCACATCCTTTACGGGCGAGTGTTTCCACAACTTCCCGCCGTGTGTCCAACCATTCCTTCAGGGCTGCGAGAAAGGTACAGTCGAAAGCCGGTAGCAAGTCGTCTACCAGTTTATGTCCTTCGGCCACGAAGAGTTGCTGTTCCTTGCGGAATTTTTTCTGCTCAAGGGAGCGGATGAGCTTGATTTTGTTTTTGCTGATCATTTCGATTCCAATTATACTGCAAATCTAAGAAGTTATTTTCGAATAGCGTGTACCGGCTTTTGTTTTTGTGTCCGCCTAAACCGTTTTATTGGGAAAAATGATGTATTTTTGTACTTGAAATGGCACTTATGCGGAAACTTTTATACAGTATGGCCGGGGGAATCATCATGGCGTTGCTGGGCGCTTGCTCAGCTACGAAATTCGTACCCGAAGGCGAATATATGTTGGAAAGCGTTTCTGTGAAGTCGACGGATAAATCGCTCGATGCCACGTCGTTGAAAGGATACATTCGTCAGCATCCTAATTCCAAGTGGTTCAGCCTGCTGAAAGTCCCTATGGGGCCGTATGCCCTGTCCGGGCGGGACACGACTAAGCGAATCAACCGTTTCTTGCAACGGGTAGGAGAGGCGCCGGTAATTTTCGATACGGTACAGGCTAACCGTTCGGGAGAAAACATGTTGGCGGCTGTGAACAATTTGGGGTATCTTCATGCCCGGGTGAATCAGAAGCGTGCGGTGAAAGGGAAGAAGGTAAGGTTGGCATACGAGATTGTGCCGGGAGAGCGTTATAGGGTGAGAAACATCCGTTACCTTATAGAGGATTCTGTGGTGGAACGTATTGTCCGCGAACAAGCTTCATTGTCATCCTTGCAACCCGGAATGCCTTTCGATTTGAATGTGTTGGACGGAGAGCGCAGCCGCATCAGCAGTCGTTTGCAAAACAGCGGATATTATAAATTCAACAAGGAATATGTCCGGTTTGAAGCGGATACGTGCGTGGGGAACCAAAAGGTGGATCTGGATGTGGTGATACCTTTGTACCGGGCATCAGCGGAAAGCAATCCGGAACTTCACCGGCGTTATAAAATTCACTCTGTTTCCTTTTCCGGCGATGCGGCGGCTTTTGACACGAGCCGTGATACTTCCCGATTGGACAGTATGGTCTATCGGGGTTTTCCTATTTATTACAAGCATAAACTGGCTTTTCGGCCTTCTGTCTTTACCAATAACAATGCAATCGAGCCGGGGCATCTGTACCGGGAGCGCGACGTACAACGGACTTATAGTAACTTCGGCCAGTTGGGAGCCGTGATGTTTTCCAATATCAAGATGGTGGAGAACGATTCCTTGCCGAATATGCTGGACGGATTCGTGACCGTGCACGAGAATAAACCGCGTTCGTTGGGAGCGGAATTGGAAGGTACCAATTCGGCAGGTGATTTGGGAGCGGCCTTGCTTCTGACTTACCAGAACCGGAATCTGTTTCGAGGCTCTGAATTGCTGTCCCTGAAACTTCGTGGGGCATTTGAAGCCATTACCGGTCTGGAAGGGTACAGTGACCAAAATTATATGGAAATCAGTGTGGAAGCCGGCCTGACATTCCCTAATTTCAGGTTGTTTCGCTTCAATGGCCGCGACCGTGGGTTGATGCGTGCCACTTCGGAGATCTCATTATTATATGATTCCCAAAACCGTCCTGAGTTTCATCGGCGTGTTTTGACTTCAGCTCTGCGTTACCGTTGGCAAAGCCCGAACGGCCTGCTCCGCCACCGCATCGACCTGATAGACTTGAACTACGTGTTCATGCCTTGGATTTCCGAAACTTTCCGTAAGGATTACCTGGAAGACGAAACCGACCGGAATGCTATCCTGCGTTACAATTACGAAAATCTTTTTATCATGAGGTTAGGCTATAGTTTTACCTATAATTCGCAACGCAATGCCACGAGCATTGCGGATTACGGCAGCAATGCCTTGGGCATCCGTTTTAATGTGGAGTCGGCCGGCAATGTACTGTATGGTTTCTCTAATCTCTTTGGGGCCAACCGGAACGACCAAGGGCAATATACATTGTTCAATATAGCGTATGCACAGTATTTGAAAGGAGATTTCGACATCAGCAAGAGCTTCCGTTTCGACGACCGTAACTCGTTGGCTTTGCATTTTGGCGTAGGGGTAGCCTATCCATACGGAAACTCTACCATCCTGCCTTACGAGAAAAGGTATTTCAGCGGAGGAGCCAACAGTGTGCGAGGGTGGTCGGTCAGGGAATTGGGACCCGGACGTTTTACCGGGGGAGACGGACGTATAGACTTTATCAATCAGACCGGTGACATCAAATTGGACCTCAATGCGGAATACCGTACCTATCTGTTCTGGAAATTGCATGGGGCATTTTTTGTAGACGCCGGCAATATCTGGACTATCCGCGACTATGCCGAGCAGCCCGGCGGACAGTTCCGCATGCGGAGTTTCTGGCGGGAGATAGCCGTGTCTTACGGATTGGGATTCCGTTTGAATTTCGATTATTTCATCTTACGTCTGGACGGAGGTATGAAAGCCATTCATCCGGCGTATGATGATGTCCGTCATCATTACCCGATTATTCATCCGGACTTTAAGCGGGATTTCACTTTGCATTTTGCAGTGGGCCTTCCATTCTGACAAGCCACCGGCGGCCTTCTTTCCGTAAAGGGATGAGATATGCGGCTTCCGGAACAATACGGCCTTTTTGCTGTTCCAACGAATCGGCGGCAAGTGCTTGGCAAACGATGCAACGTACGAGTGCCGTGCTGTCGTTGATTTGTTGGCATTCTGTTGAACTTACGTATGCTTCTTCCGGGGCAGACCGTACGGCTTCGAGGTCGTGTTCGGTGATGTTCGACGCACGGAAAGCCATCCATTTACGGGAATCCTCGGTACAATTCCCGTATGCTTTGTCGAAACGCAGGTTGAAATAATTTTCCGCAAATTCCTTAGCCCTGCTGTTTACTTGTTCCTCTTCTTTGTTGGTGCATCCGGCTGCTCCTAATCCTGTAAGCAGGCATAAAACCAGAGGCCACCTTTTCCTTTTCGTCATTTTTTAATGCTTTTACGTCTTTCAGTGAAGTACCGTTTGGCCTCACCGTCTGATTTCGTAATTTTACAACGCAAATATATGTCTTTTCCGGCGATGGCCAATGAAAAGGAGAAACATTTTTGACGAATCCTAACTATTTAATCACAATAAATCACTATGAGATTACAGAATTTGTTTTTGGGGATGCTCTTTTGGGGGGCGGCTTTTCATTCGGTTTGTTCCGCAGCGTCTCCGGTGCTTCAGGCGAAGCTGTATCCGGCTGTGTATAAATCTTCTTCAGGTCCGGTCCGCCGGGTGGCTGTGACGGTAGGCTATGACGGACAGGTCACAGAGGCGGAATTGGCGTTGGGCAGGTTGGTGCAGCATGTCCGTTTGGAAAAGGGGGAAAATCATTTTGTATTTGATATTCCTGACGCTGGCGTGGACCGTACATTGCCGTTGTCTTTACGCACCGGGCAGGTGTCTTTGGCTTCGGATGAAATAAAAGTACCGGTAGCCCGGCATTGGCAGATGAATCTGGTGCAGCATACACATACGGACATCGGCTATACTCGTTCGCAGATGGAGATTTTGGCAGAACATTTGCGTTACATAGATTATGCTTTGGATTATTGTGATGCCACGGATCATTATCCAGATGCCGAGCGGTTCCGATGGACTTGCGAGGTGTCTTGGCCCGTGAAAGAGTATTTGAAAAATCGTCCGGCTTCCCAGGTCGAACGTTTGAAACGCAGGGTGAAAGAAGGGCGAATTGAGTTGGGTGCCATGTACCTGAATTTTGATGAGTTGCCGGACGAACAGACCTTGGCTGCATCCTTGGCTCCGTTGAAGTTGTTCCGGGAGGAAGGGTTACGGACGGACTTGGCCATGCAAGATGATGTAAACGGAATAGCCTGGTGTTTCAGTGAATATTTTGCCGACGCAGGAGTGAAGTACCTGAATATGGGGACGCATGGGCATCGGGCATTGATATGCTTCGATAAGCCCACGGTATTTTGGTGGGAGTCGCCATCGGGGAAAAAAATCCTGGCTTACCGTGCGGAACATTACCATCAGGGGAACTATTGGGGTGTGCACAACCCTGATGATTTCACAAAGTTCGAGCAATGCGTGTGGGATTATCTGGGGCAACTGGAAGCTAAGGGATACCCGTATGACATTTGTGCCATTCAGCATTCCGGGTATCTGACCGATAATGCTCCTCCTTCTACCCGGAGTTGCGAGATGGTGAAACGTTGGAATGAAAAGTACGAATGGCCTAAATTACGTTCGGCAGTCGCTACGGATTTTATCAAGACCGTGGAGCGTGATTATGCCGGGCAGATACCCGTCATTCGGGGAGCGTGGCCGGACTGGTGGACGGATGGTTTTGCTTCCGGAGCACGCGAAGCGGCTATTTCCCGTACTACCCATTCCCATGCGATTGCCGGGCAAGGCGGTTTGGCTTTGGCAAAACTGGCCGGAGCCGAGTTGCCCCACGGGGTGATGGGGAAGGTGAGTGGTATGAACGAAGCCCTGCTTTTCTATGATGAGCATACGTTCGGGTATTGCGAGAGTGTGCGTGACCCGTATGGCCGGGAGACGTGGGAGCAACGCTCGCTGAAACAGTCGTATGCGTGGGAGGCTTACCGGCATGCCGGATTGTTGGGCGAGGCGGTAATGGGGCTTTTGCAGTCTTTCATTCCGAAAACGGATGAGCCTTCCGTATTGGTTTTCAATACATTGAACTGGAGCTATAGCGGAATAGCCAAGGTGTATGTAGACCATCAGCTTTTGCCGCACGACAAAGCTTTTGAGATTACGGATGCGTCGGGACGTAGCGTTCCTGCTCAGGCCGGTGAGAGCCGTTCGGACGGAACGTATTGGTATATTTATGTCCGGGATGTACCGGCTTTGGGCTTCATCCGGTGTCGCATAGACGTGAAAGACGAGCCATTGCCGTCCGAAGCATCCGCAGGGAGTTTGTCCGGTACGCATGTAGAGAATGAGTGGTATGGTCTTGATTTCAATCTGCGACGGGGCACCATTTCCCGACTTTACGATAAAGACCTGCAACGGCAGTTGTTGACGGAGGATGCAGAATGGGAGTTGGGAGAATTCATTTATGAGACGATAGACGACCGGGGCGCTTTGGAGCGATATACGTACCCACGCTTTACACGCAGGCATCCGGAGAAAATGCGCTTCGAGGCGTACGAGGAAGGGGCTATATGGGATACTTACCGTTTCAAAGGAGAGACGGCAGCCGGGATAGGGCATGATAATCTGACGGTGGAGTACCATATATATAAGGTAGAGAAAAAGATAGAAGTGGTTTACAGTTTGCGTAAAAAAGCAGAGGCAGAGCCGGAAGCCGTATATGTGTCTTTTCCGTACCAGATAGAGGGCGGCAGAATCTTTCTGGACGTGCCCGGCGGAAATATCGAAGCCGGGATAGACCAGATTCCCGGTTCGTCGAACGATTGGTATACCGTGCAGAATTTTGCGGCGGCACGCAGTCCGGGCGTTCAGGTTGTAATGGGAAGCCCTGAAATACCCCTGATGCAATTCGGTGCCATCAATACCGGACGTTATCAGTCTGGTGCCGTACCCCAGACTACTAATATGTATTCCTGGCCGATGAATAACTATTGGACTACCAATTTTAACGCAGACCAGACCGGAGGTTTGCAGTGGAGTTATTTCATCACTTCGTCGGCGGACACGACAGCCGGATTTGCCACGCGTTTTGCTTGGGAAAACCGGATTCCTTTCCTGACCCGGGTACTTCAGGCCGGCGGCCGTGAGGGCAAGGCTGCGCCCTCTTGCGGAAATTTTCTCACGCTTCGCCCGGATAACCTTTTGTTGGTCAACATGTCACCGGTGGAGGGGGAACATGCCGTGATGCTGCATTTACGTGAAACGGATGGTCGGCCGGCAGTCTTTGCCGTTACTTCCGATTGTGTGAAGATACGGAAAGCCACGGTTTGTGACGTGACAGGAAAACCAATCGACGAGAAGGGGAAAGCGGAGTTCAGGCCGTGGGAGAGTAAATTTATTAAATTGAGCTGGTAAGGCAGGAGGGCGGGAAAGAAATATTTGTCCGTTCTTTCATGTTTTCGTATATTTGCATAAACAAAAATACGGATATGCTGAAGTTTATTTGTCTGGGGAGCGGCAGTAGCGGAAACAGCTACTTCCTCTTCTCAGAAAATTATGGGATATTGATTGATGCCGGAATTGGGATACGAACACTGAAAAAACATTTTAATACTTGCGGGCTTTCTTTGAAACAAATAAAGGCCGTATTGATTACGCACGACCATGCAGACCACGTCAAAGCTGTCGGGAGCTTGGCGAATGAATACGGGATTCCGGTCTATGCCACCGAACTTGTGCACGGCGGAATCAAGCGTAATTATTGCGTACATCCTAAGTTGAAGGAAGAAAACATACGTTTCTTGCAGAAAGGACAGACCTTGGAGCTAGACCATTTTGTAATCACGCCTTTCGATGTGCCTCATGACAGTGCGGACAATGTGGGCTACAGCGTGCAATACGGAGATGTCAATTTTTGCCTCATTACCGATGCCGGACATGTGACCGAACAATTCGGTGGCTATATCGCCCAAGCGAATTATCTGGTATTGGAGGCCAATCATGACGAAGACATGTTGATGATGGGGCCGTATCCGGCTTATCTGAAAGGACGGATTAGCGGTGATTACGGACATTTGAGTAATAAGGTTGCGGCGCAGCTGTTGGCGGAGCATGTTACGGACAGGCTTCGGCATGTATGGTTGTGCCATATCAGCGAGGAGAACAATCATCCGGAACTGGCGCGAAAAACGGTTGATACTTGTCTCCGTTCCGCAGGGATTGTCTCAGGAAGGGACTTTGAACTGGAAGTGTTGAAGCGCCGTATACCTTCCGAAATTTACGAATTGGAAAAAAAATAAGAAAAAGAGGGGCGAAAGTTTGGAGGGTTAAATAAAAAGCCCTACCTTTGCACTCGCAAAATCAAAGATGATGCGTCCTTAGCTCAGTTGGTAGAGCAATTGACTCTTAATCAATGGGTCCAGGGTTCGAATCCCTGAGGGCGTACAGAAGGCAGCCTTAGGGTTGCCTTTTTTTGTTGACAGGTGAGCGGTTTATGGATTTTGTAGGCTGATTTGTTGCTTGTTTTATGTTGAAATGCTATCTTTGCATGAATTTCGAACCAATAAAAACAAAAAAGAAAAGACATGCCTAAAATATCCGTTCGCGGTCAGGAAATGCCGGAGTCACCGATTCGCAAATTGGCTCCGTTGGCCTTTGAGGCTAAAAGTAGAGGGATACATGTGTACCATTTGAATATCGGCCAGCCTGATTTGCCGACTCCGCGAGCGGCCATAGATGCTATCCGACACATAGATCGGACGGTTTTGGAATATAGCCCGAGCCAGGGATATTTGAGTTACCGGGAAAAGTTGGTCGGATATTATGCCAAATATCATATCAACCTTACGGCGGACGACATCATCATCACGTCGGGAGGTTCGGAGGCTGTATTGTTCGCATTCCTCTCTTGCCTGAATCCGGGCGACGAAATCATCGTTCCCGAACCGGCATACGCTAATTACATGGCATTTGCCATTTCGGCGGGGGCGGTCATCCGTACGATATCCACTACGATAGAAGAAGGCTTTTCGTTGCCGAAGGTCGAGAAGTTCGAGGAGCTGATTAACGAACGTACGCGGGCCATTCTGATTTGCAATCCGAACAACCCCACGGGATACCTCTATACGCGCCGTGAGATGAACCAGATTCGCGACTTGGTGAAGAAGTACGATTTGTATCTTTTTTCGGATGAAGTGTACCGTGAGTTTATCTATACCGGTTCTCCCTATATCTCGGCTTGCCACTTGGAGGGGATAGAAAACAATGTGGTGCTGATAGATTCCGTATCCAAGCGGTATAGCGAGTGCGGCATACGTATCGGTGCGTTGATAACGAAGAATGTGGAGGTTCGTAAGGCCGTGATGAAATTTTGCCAGGCCCGTTTAAGCCCTCCCTTAATCGGACAGATTGCGGCGGAGGCTTCGCTCGACGAGCCTGAAGAATACGGACGGGAAGTGTATGACGAATATGTGGAGCGGCGTAAGTGCTTGATTGACGGGCTGAACCGTATCCCTGGAGTGTATTCTCCCATCCCCATGGGGGCTTTCTATACGGTGGCCAAGCTTCCCGTAGACGATGCCGAGGAGTTTTGTGCATGGTGTTTGAAAGACTTTGATTATGAGGGGGAGACTGTGATGATGGCTCCGGCGGCAGGATTCTATACTACGCCCGGTTCGGGTAAGAACGAGGTGCGCATAGCTTACGTGTTGAAGAAAGAAGATTTGACGCGTGCCCTTTTTGTATTGCGCAAGGCATTGGAGGCATATCCCGGCCGTGTAGCGGAATAAGACGGCAAGAGGGATGAATTTCAATTTGTTTATAGCCCGAAAGCTGTTCCGTGAGCACGGTGATGTGAAAAAAGTATCGCGTCCGGCCATATTGATAGCTACGTCCGGAGTGGCTGTCGGTTTGGCCGTGATGATTATTTCGGTGTGCGTGGTGTTGGGCTTCAAACAGGAAATCAGTTCGAAAGTCGTTGGATTCGGTTCTCATATACAGATTCAAAACTATGCGTCGGTCACGACGAATTCCCCTCAGCCTATTGCGATACCTTCTGCTTTGATGAAGGAGGTCGGGGACGTGGAAGGGGTGGCGCATGTGCAGCGTTTTTGCAATAAGGAGGGAATACTCAAGACGGATGCCGATTTTAAAGGTATCCTTTTGCACGGTGTGGGGGTGGAATTCGATACATCTTTCCTGAAAGCCCACATGGAAGAGGGGGAACTACCGTCTTTTTCTGATACGGTGGCTTCCAACCGGATTGTCATATCCCGGCAGATAGCCGATGAATTGCATTTGGAAGTTGGCTCTAAAGTGTTTGCCTATTTCTTCGAGAACTCCGTGCGTACCCGTCGTTTTACGGTGTCGGGTATTTATTGTACGCATTTGACGGAGTTCGACAAGGCTTTGGTTTTTACGGACATTTATACTTGCAACCGTTTGAATGCGTGGGCTCCGGACCAATATAGTGGAATGGAAATCGCCGTGAAGGACTTGGACCGTGTGGACGAAGTTGCCAGTGTGTTGGTTAAGCGTATGAATCGGGAAACGGACGCTTATGGTGGTTCGTATGTGGCCATGACGATACAGGAACTTTATCCTCAGATATTTGCATGGCTTAGTCTTTTGGATGTCAATGTGTGGGTCATTTTGGCTTTGATGGTATCAGTAGCAGGGTTTACGATGATTTCCGGTTTGCTTATTATTATATTGGAACGCACGAATTTTATCGGGATCATGAAAGCATTAGGAGCGACCAACCGTGGCATCCGCCATATTTTCTTGTATTTTGCCGTGTTCGTCATGGGGAAAGGATTGCTTTTGGGAAATATAATAGGTATAGGCATAGTGCTTCTTCAGCATTATGCAGGAATATTCCGTTTGGATGCGTCGATATACTACGTGGATTCGGTACCGGTTTTGTTCAATTTCTGTTATGTGTTGGCTATCAACGTGGCTACTTTGGTGATATGCGTGTTTTCGCTTATCGTTCCGAGCTTCTTGGTTTCCCGTATCCATCCGGCCCGGTCTATTCGTTTTGAATAAACGTACATTATGGGAGTGGTTCGTTTGTGTTGCATTTTTGTGAAAAATGTTATAGGAATATAATGGTCGCAAAGGGGAAAATGCTTATCTTTGTCCCAAAATCAAATATGAAGTAATCGTATGGAATTTGTTTATTTGGGGATAGTCATATTCCTGTTTGCCCTTTCCACTTTTGATTTGTTCGTGGGGGTCAGTAATGATGCCGTGAATTTCTTGGGTTCGGCCATCGGTTCAAAAGTAGCGCGTTTCAAGACCATATTGATAATTGCCGCAGTAGGTATTTTTGTGGGAGCCACGACGAGCGACGGGATGATGGACATTGCAAGGCACGGCATCTTTCACCCTGAGTTCTTCACTTTCGAAGAATTGATGTGCGTCTTTTTGGCGGTGGTTGCTTCAGATGTGATTTTGCTCGACATATTCAATACATTGGGAATGCCCACTTCCACCACGGTGTCGATGGTTTTCGAGTTGTTAGGGGGCAGCACGGCATTGGCTTTAGTCAAGATGCTCCATGATTCTTCGCTCACCTACGCCGGTCTGATTAATACGGATAAAGCTTTTACGGTTATTTTAGCCATTTTCCTTTCTGTCGCCATTGCTTTTGTTTTCGGAATGTTGGTGCAATGGATTTCCCGTCTCATTTTTACTTTTCACTATACCAAGCATCTTAAATATACCATAGGTTTGTTCGGAGGGCTTTCCATTACTTCCATTGCCTATTTCCTGTTGGTAAAAGGTTTCGGAAGTGCTTCGTTCATGACCGCCGATATTAAGGCATGGATAGCCGAACACACGCATACGATTCTGATTTCTTTTATTGTCGGCTTTACGGTGCTGATGCAAGTCCTGCATTGGTGCAAGGTCAATGTGTTCAAGATCATAGTGCTTTTTGGAACATTCTCATTGGCCATGGCTTTTGCAGGGAATGATTTGGTGAATTTCATCGGTGTGACGTTGGCAGGTTTTTCTTCTTATCAGGATTTCATGGCGACTCCGGGGGCGAATCCGGCAACCCACATGATGGGCGTGCTGAACGAACCGGCCGGAACGTCTGTCTTTTTCCTTGTCGGGGCTGGGGTTATTATGACTATAGCCTTGATGACATCGAAGAAGGCGCAGAATGTGGTGAAGACTTCCGTTGACTTGTCCCGTCAGACAGCCGGTGACGAAATGTTCGGTTCTTCCCGTTTTGCCCGTCGGTTGGTGAGGAGCGTGATTAACAGTAACGAGTATGTGGTAGACCATATTCCTGTGTGGATGAGGAAATGGATCAATTCACGTTTCAATCAGGATGAGGCTATTATTCCAAACGGTGCGGCATTCGATTTGGTACGCGCTTCCGTGAATTTGGTGTTGGCCGGCTTGTTGATCGTAGTGGGTACTTCACTGAAACTTCCGTTGTCTACCACATACGTGGCGTTTATGGTGGGCATGGGTTCGTCGTTGGCCGACCGTGCATGGGGGCGTGAGAGTGCCGTGTTCCGCGTGACCGGTGTGATTTCTGTGATTGGCGGATGGTTCATGACGGCCGGTGCAGCTTTCTTCCTGTGCTTCATCGTGACGTTGTTTGTACATTTCGGTGGAGTGGTGGCCATGGCATTGCTCATTGTCGTAGTCGTGTTCATGCTTATTCAGAACAACCGCAGTTATAAGAAGAAAATGGCGGCAGTACAGCGGGATGAGATTTTCACGGAATTGGCGCAAACCAATGATAAGGATGAAGCTTGGATGTTGTTGAACCGGCATATCAGTGCTTATCAATCGAAGATGGTAAAATATATATCGGGAGCTTACATGCAGACGACTTCCGGTTTGATTGCCGAAGATGTGAAAGTGTTGCGGCGGACTTTGAACCATTTGGAAGATGAACGGAAGAATTGGAAGGTAATCCGTCGGAAAGAATTGGTGGGATTACGTAAAATAGACCCGCTGCAAGCTGTTGAAAAAGATACATGGTTCCATTTGGCATGTAACAGTTGCGAACAGAGTTTATACTGCCTGAAGCGTATGTGTGAACCTTCATTAGAACACGTGGACAACAATTTCAATCCCATGCCTGAGGAATACGTGAAAGAATTCATGCCGATTCGGGAAGGGGTGGAAAAATTGATGAATGTCATTGCCGGCATGATAGAGACGAATAATTATGATAATGCGTTGCAGGTTCGGCAGTTTGGAGATGAGATGAAAGCCCAGTTGTCCCAACTCCGCAAGATTCAGCAAGACCGTATACGCAAGGGAGATATGGACAATCTGAAGATTGAATATCTTTATATGAGTACTTTGCAAGAGACACAGGAAATAATCGGCCACATGCGTCATTGGGTTCGTGCATGCCGCAGGTTCCAACAAGAAAAAGGTGTTGTAACGGTATTGTAACACGGGTTTCATATTCGTGCAACAACTAACTTGTAATTTTGCAATCGGAAAATAATAATCTAAAGCGGTAAGTCTGATGAATACAAATTACAGGATTCTCGTGGTGGACGATGAAGAAGATTTGTGCGACATCCTAAAGTTCAATCTGGAGAATGAGGGGTACGAAGTAGAAACGGCCAATTCGGCCGAAGAAGCACTAAAGATGGATTTGGCCAAGTTCCACCTTTTGCTGTTGGACGTCATGATGGGAGAAATCTCTGGTTTTAAGATGGCCAAGATGCTCAAGCAAGTGCGTGAGACTCGTGATATACCTATTATCTTTCTTACGGCACGTGATACGGAGAACGACGCTGTCACCGGATTCACTTTGGGCGCGGACGACTATATTTCCAAACCCTTTTCCTTGCGTGAAGTGCAGATGAGAATCAAGGCTGTGCTTCGTCGTACGGCACCACAACAAGCGGTGCCGGCTGCTTATATCGGTTTTAAGGAGTTGAAATTGGATTTGAACAAAAAAGAGGCCGTGCTGTGTGGTGAGGCGTTGCAGTTGACGAAGACCGAATTTGAGATTTTGCGCTTGTTGTTGGAAAATGAAGGACGTGTGTTTTCACGGGCTGAGATATTGCGTAGGATATGGAACAACGATGCCGAGGTGTTGGACCGGACGGTAGATGTGAACATAACCCGTTTGCGTAAAAAACTCGATGGATACGGAAGGTTTGTCGTCACCCGTTTGGGTTACGGATATTGTTTCGATACCTCTGTGAAAGATTGAGATGAAAAGGAAGTCATTGTCATTCAGCCAATATCTTTTTTTTTCCGTTATCGCTATTTATTGTGTTTTCGTAGCAAGTTTCTTATATTATCAGTATCACCGCGAGAAGACGCATAAGGTGGAGTTGTTGAATTCTACGCTGACCATGTTCAACGTGGATTTGTATGATCACATGGCTGATACGGCCTTTTCAGTGAAAGATTATGTGGCGCGCTATCGTATACGGCACCATCTTCAGAAACTGCGTGTCACGCTTGTGGATCGTCACGGAAAAGTGATTTTCGATAATGATATTTCCTCCGAGCATGTGAAGGATAATCACTTGGATCGTGAGGAAATACGTGAGGCTTTGGCCGCAGGGAGCGGATATTCCATCAAAAGAACTTCAGAGACTCTTGGAGAGGAATTCTTTTATTCGGCGAATTATTTTCCGGAGAAAGAGTTGTTCGTACGTAGCGCATTGCCTTACGATACGGATTTGATTGCCATGTTGAATGCCGACAAGGGTTATTTATGGTTTTCATTTTTGTTATCTGCCATTTTGTTTCTCGTCTTTTATAACTTGACAGCCCGTTTAGGGGCCATGATTACTCAGCTTCGTCTTTTTGCATGTCGGGCCGATCAGGACGAGGATGTGGATACGAATGACTTGAAGGGATTGGGAAATACCGATTTGGGGCAGATTTCACGGCATATCGTCGATATCTATACACGGTTACGCAAGGCGAAAGACGATCTTTTCCGCGAACGAGAGAAGCTTATCACGCATTTGCAGATTTCCAATGAAGGGTTGGCCATTTTCAATCCGGGCAAGGATGTGGTTTTAGCCAACGGGCTTTTCATGCAATATGTGAATTTGATATCCGACAAGAATATCGGAGGCATAGAAGAAGTCTTCCAAGTGAAAGAATTGCAGCCACTATTTGATTTTATAGCGATGTCTCGCAAGAGTTTTACGCAGGGAGACCTTAGGCAGAAGTTGTTGGTCGTGGACAAAAACGGTTATGTGTTCAACTTGTCTGTGGCTCTTTTTGTGGATAACAGCTTTGAGATTTCCATTTCTGACATTACGAAACAGGAGGAACAAGCCCGCATGAAGCAGCAGATTACACAAAATATTGCCCACGAGTTGAAGACTCCCGTGAGCAGTATTCAAGGTTATTTGGAAACGATTCTGCATAATCCGGGGCTTTCGCCGGATATGCTTAAGAAGTTTTTGGAGCGTAGCTTTGCGCAAAGCAACCGGCTGACGAACCTGTTGCAGGACATATCCACTCTGACCCGTATGACAGAGGCCGGCCAGATGATAGAGGTGACGGATGTCGATTTGGCCTCCATGATTCATAATATCGTGGCAGAACTGGCTTTGAAATTGGAAGAGAGGCAAATGACTGTGGGGGTAAATGTACCGGACAAGTTGGTGCTTCAAGGGAATTCTTCTTTGTTGTACTCCATTTTCCGTAATTTGATGGATAATGCCATTGCATACGCCGGAAACGGTACGCATGTGAATATCGTGTGTTATTCGGAAGACGAAGACGGTTATTATTTCAGTGTGAGCGACAATGGAGTAGGAGTGGCTCCCGAGCATTTGGGACGCATCTTTGAACGTTTCTACCGTGTAGACAAGGGGCGTAGCCGGAAATTAGGAGGTACGGGCCTTGGCTTGGCCATCGTAAAGAATGCCGTGCTTTTCCATGGGGGGAATATCAATGCAAAGCCTTCGGGCGGCGGGCATGGTTTGGAGTTTCTTTTCACATTGAAGAAAAGAAAGTCGTAGGTCTTCCATATTTAAGACCGTATCGTTTGGGCTGTACTTTTCCGTATACCGTTTCACATGGGGCTTGTCACGCCGATGTGCTAAGGCTTGGTTTGTCTTTCGGTTTTGAAATACTGTTTGCGGAACATGATGGGAAGGCTCATTTTGGTGTGCACGGCCTTTCCGCGTATTTTCCTTGGAGACCATACCGGCATGGCGCGGACAATGCGCAGGGCTTCCTCGTCGAGTAGGGGAGACGGACTCTTGAGGATGCGCGGTTCTACAACATGTCCGAGCGAATCAATGATGAACTGCACGTATACCCGTCCCTCGATGCCTTTCCCTGCGGCTTCTGCCGGGTAGCGCAGGTTGTCGGCAATGAACTTCATGCAGGCTTCTTCGCCCCCAGGGAATCTTGGATTTTCTACGTAATTGTCCCGAACCGGTGGGAAGCAGTTCGTGGCGTTGGCTGTGTAGGAAGTGGTCCGTGCAGATGACGGAATGCCCCACATAAGGCAAATAGTGGCGATGAAAATTGCCGGATAGGAGAACTTCATATTCGGTGATTATTTTTAACGCCTAAAGATACGAAAAAAGTCTTCAAAATCCATTGGATTTAAAGACTTTTTGTGACTCCGACAGGATTCAAACCTGTAACCTTCTGATCCGTAGTCAGATGCTCTATTCAGTTGAGCTACGGAGCCGTTCTTGTTTTGATTTCGTGTGCAAAGGTATGGCTTTTTATTTAAATGTCCAAATGTTGAAGGATATTTTTTATATGAAAATCGCTATCCTTTTCGGGGATAGCGATTTTATCTTGCTTATTCTTGCAGTGGCAAGCATGTTAGTTATTGAATCAAGTCGATGCTGCGTTTTACGAAGTTGCTTAAGGCTTCGCCTGTCAGCATACCGTTTTGCAGCAATGCCAAGTCGATAAGCTGATGTACCTTCTTGTTGTTCTTGCCATAACCGGCCAGTACGTCGTTTTTCTTTTGTTCTTCCGCACTGATGTCCTGATGGCATTTGTCCAATTCATCCTTTTGTGCCTGGTCGATCTCTTCGGGCTTTTTGCCTTCCTGCTGCTGATGGAGTACGGCCTCGCGGGCATGCAGCCCTTTCAGTTCTGCTTCAATCGGCTTTAGTTGCTCAGCTGTAGAGGTTTCGCTGTCGGCCAATACTTCCTTAATCAGGCGGTGGTCCGTATTCAGTACCAGTGTGTACATATCTGGCATTTCACCATAGAACGACATGCCCGGTTGGATATGCGCCATGTCTTTCATACGACGCATGTATTCACTTTGCGTAATCATGACAGGCATACCGTTTTCTCCCATGCCTTGTGCCTCTACGTGGAATTCCGTTTTGTCCAACTTCGGCATCTGGAAATTGAAGATGGCCGAAAGGTTGGCACCCTTTTCGGAGTCCAGTTCTGTCTTGTTGGCATCCTCTTTCACGATAAGGCGGTCGATGATGTCGGCATCCACGCGGGTGAAACGGCTCTTTTCAAACTTGCGTTCCAACATGGAGACGATGGGAGTGTCCAGTTGTCCATCGAGCAGCAATACGCTGTAGCCTTTGTTCTTGGCTGCTTCGATGTAGCTGTACTGTGCTTCCTTGTTTTGGGCATACAGGTAAATCAGGTTACCTTCCTTGTCCGTCTGGTTGTCTTTAATCAGTTGCTGGTATTCTTCGAACGTGAAGTATTTGCCATCACAATCCTTAAAGAGGGCGAAGTTCTTGGCCTTGTCATAGAAATCGTCCTGCGTCAGCATACCGTAGTTGATGAAAATCTTGATGTCATCCCATTTCTGCTCGAATTCCTTGCGGTCGTTCTTGAAGAGGCTTTGCAGGCGGTCGCTCACTTTCTTTGTGATGTAGCTGGAAATCTTCTTCACGTTGCTGTCGCTTTGCAGGTAGCTGCGGCTGACGTTCAACGGGATGTCCGGTGAGTCGATGACTCCGTGGAGCAAAGTGAGGAAGTCAGGCACGATGCCTTCCACGCTGTCCGTTACGTACACCTGGTTGCAGTACAACTGGATCTTGTTACGTTGCAGTTCGATGTTGTTCTTGATTTTGGGGAAATAGAGCACGCCCGTCAGGTTGAACGGATAGTCCACGTTCAGATGAATCCAGAACAGAGGCTCGTCGCTCATCGGGTACAATTCGCGATAGAACTCCTTGTAGTCCTCGTCTTTCAAATCCGACGGTTTCTTGGTCCATATCGGGGTAGTGTTGTTGATGACGTTGTCTTCTTCCGTGTCCACCTGTTTGCCGTCTTTCCATTCCGTTTTTTTGCCGAAGGCTACAGGTACGGGCAAGAAACGGCAGTACTTGCGAAGCAACTCCTCAATCTTGTTCTTTTCCAAGAACTCTTTGCAGTCGTCGTCGATGTACATGATGATGTCCGTTCCGCGGTCGGCTTTTTCTGTTTCTTCTATTTCATAGGAAGGGCTTCCGTCACAGCTCCATTTCACGGCCTTTGCCCCTTCTTGATAACTCTTGGTCACGATTTCCACTTTCTTGCTCACCATGAAAGAAGAGTAGAAGCCCAGACCGAAGTGGCCGATGATGGCGTTGGCATCCTCTTTGTATTTATCCAAGAAGTCGTTGGCACCGGAAAACGCGATTTGGTTGATGTATTTGTCTATTTCTTCTTCTGTCATACCCAAACCCCTGTCGCTCACCGTGATGGTGCCATTGTCCTTGTCCACTTTGACACTGACTTTCAGTTCGCCCGTTTCGCCCTTGAAGTCTCCTTTGTTGGCCAATGTTTTCAACTTCTGCGTGGCGTCTACGGCGTTCGACACGATTTCACGGATAAAGATTTCATGATCGCTGTACAAGAACTTTTTGATGACGGGGAATATGTTCTCGGTCGTTACCCCAATGTTTCCTTTTTGCATGATATTTATTGCTTTTATTGTATGAAATTATCTTCTGTTCGGCTTTTTGAAAGCCACTGATGAAGAAACAAAAAAAGTGCCAGACGAAAACATCGTCCGGCACTTTAACATATATTTATTGTTATTCTTGGGCAAGGCCATGCGTGATCTGGAGTTTGTCTCCCTCGGCGGCACGTACGGTCAGGATTTCGCCATCCCGTAGTTCGTCGTTGATGACCAGTTCACAGATGGCATCCTCCAGATAAGTCTGCAAGGCGCGTTTCAACGGACGCGCCCCATATTGTACGTCGTATCCTTTGCGGGCAAGGAACTCCTTGGCATCCTCTGCCGTTTCCAACGTATAGCCCATTTCCTTCACGCGCTTTACGATGGGTTTAAGCTCGATGTCTACGATACGTTTGATGGCCTCCAAGTCCAGTTGGTCGAAATTGATAATGTCGTCCAGGCGGTTCAGGAACTCCGGTGCAAACTGTTTGTGCAACGCCTTCTGGATGACCTCGCGGCCATATTTCTTGTCGGCAACCGATGTGTCCGGACGGCTGAACCCGATGCCCTTGCCGAAATCCTTCAACTGGCGTGTCCCGCAGTTCGATGTCATGATGATGACCGTGTTCCTGAAATCCACCGTCGTGCCGTTGCTGTCCGTCAGTCGTCCTTCGTCCATCACCTGCAACAAGATGTTGAACACGTCGCTATGTGCTTTTTCCAACTCGTCGAGGAGTAGGATGGAGTAGGGCTTGCGGCGCACTTTTTCCGTCAACTGTCCACCTTCTTCATGTCCCACATATCCCGGAGGAGCCCCCACCATACGGCTCACGGTGTGCTTCTCCATGTATTCGCTCATGTCGATGCGTATCAGGGCGTCGGCACTGCCGAACATGTATTCGGCCAACTTTTTGGCCAAGTACGTCTTGCCTACTCCCGTAGGCCCGAGGAACATGAACGCCCCAATGGGTTTGTTCGGGTCTTTCAGTCCCACGCGGCCGCGTTGGATGGAGCGCACCAACTTGTCGATGGCCTCGTCCTGTCCGATGACTTCCCGTTTCAGGTTGATGGCCATGTCCTTCAGCTTGTGCCCTTCGGCCTCACCCATGCGCTGTACAGGGATGCCTGTCATCATGGATACCACTTCGGCTATCTGGTCTTCATCCACAATGACCCGTTCGCGGCTGAGTTTCTCCTCCCATGCCGCTTTCATGCGGTTCAGTTCCTCCTGCAAGTTGGCTTCCTGGTCACGGTAGTCGGCAGCCAGTTCAAAATTTTGGTTCTTTACCGCCTCGTTCTTCAAGGCATGTACGGCATCGATGCGCTTTTCCTGTTCCTCCATCTCTTTCGATACGGGAGAGTGGGTGATGTGTATGCGCGACCCGGCTTCGTCCAACGCGTCGATGGCTTTGTCCGGGAAGCAACGGTCGGAAACGTAACGCTCCGTGAGCCGCACGCAGGCACGGATAGCCTCGGGCGTATAGCGCACATTGTGGTGGTCTTCGTAACGTTCCTTGATATTATCCAGTATCTGTACAGTTTCCTCCGGAGTGGTCGGTTCCACCATGACTTTCTGGAAACGGCGTTCCAAAGCACCGTCTTTTTCGATGCTTTTCCGGAATTCGTCCGTGGTCGTAGCCCCGATGCACTGTATCTCTCCCCGTGCCAGTGCGGGTTTCAGCATATTGGCCGCGTCCATGCTGCCCGGTGCCGAACCGGCACCGATAATCGTGTGAATCTCGTCGATGAAAAGAATCACGTCCGGATTCTTTTGCAGTTCGGTGAGGATGCTGCGGATGCGTTCTTCAAATTGCCCGCGATACTTCGTGCCGGCCACTACGGCCGCCATGTCCAAGGCTATCACGCGTTTGTCGAACAGGATGCGCGATACCTTTTTCTGTACGATGCGCAAGGCCAGTCCTTCCACGATGGCCGATTTGCCCACGCCCGGTTCACCTATTAATATAGGGTTGTTCTTTTTCCGCCGGCTCAGGATTTGCGACACGCGTTCTATTTCTTTTTCACGGCCCACCACCGGGTCCAGGATACCGTCTTGGGCGGCGCGTGTCAGGTCGGTACCGAAATTGTCCAAAACCGGCGTGTTGTTGGCCGATTTCCTCTGCGGTTGCGCCGTCTGCGTGGCCGTGCTGCCCTGTTCGTTCATCGGGTTTCCCGTTGAGGATTTGTTTTCATATTCGTCTTCCTCTTCCTCGTCCGGAAAACCGAAACCGGACTGGATATCCGATTTTTCCGTTTTCTGTGTGAGCAGGTTCAGGATGTCTGTATAATGGATGCTGTTTTCCTCTAAGATACGGCATGCATTGTTGTCTTTTTCTTTCATAATGGCTAAAAGTATGTGTTCGGTGTCGGCCACCTGGGCTTTCAGCATGCGTGCTTCGAGCAGGCAAAGGCGCATGATTTTGGAAGCCTTTTCGTTCAAAATGATTTCATGGTCCTCGTCCGGCATTTCCTGCATGGCGGAACCTTGTATGGATTGCTCTGCGCGCAGTTTCACCGAACGGAAGTCCAGATTGAGCAAGCGGAGAATTTGGATGGCCTTGCCTTCCCCGTCCCTGATCAGCCCGAGTAAAAGGTGTTCCGGAGCCACACATTCATTGTGCAGCCGCTGCGCCTCCTCCTTGCTGTAGATGAGTACTTCTGAAATCTTGGGTGAAAATTGATTGTTCATGCTATGCAAATTCCTTCTGATTAATGACTCTGATGGCAAAATTAACTATATTATTGGAACTACAATACAAAACGCATGCCAAAAATGCTCAGAACACATTAAGTTTTTCTAAAAAGCGGAGAGGGGGAGTGGCTTTAGTATTTATTGTGCGAGTGAAAGGAAAGAGGTGGACAGGGATGATTTTTCAAGCTCTAACAGGAAACTTTTGGCTGCGAGCCCGCCGCCATATCCTGTAAGCGTGTGGCCTCTGCCGACCACCCGATGGCAAGGGACGATGATGGAGATGGCGTTCGCCCCGTTGGCGTTGGCTACGGCGCGTACGGACTTGGGCATTCCGAGCTGCGTTGCCATGTCGCCGTAAGACAGGGTTTCCCCGTAGGGGATTTCCAATAACTTCTGCCACACTTTTTTTTGAAAGTCCGTGCCTGTGAATAACAGCGGAAGGTCGAACGCCGTGCGTTTCCGTCCGAAATATTCATCCAACTGCCGGGAGGCTTCCTGGATGATGTCGGATGTCCGTTCTTCATATCGGGCTTCCAGTAATGTTTGCAGTCTCCGGTCTACCCGTCCCGGATGTTTCTCTTCCACCCAGTTGCAGAGGCACAGGTGGTTTCTCCATGAGCCGAGCATCAGCTCTCCACACGGGGAGTGATAGCGTTGTACCAGAATCGAATGGCTTGTATTCATGTATTTTTTATTTGTGGTTTGCGGGTCGTATGTTGGGCAGGAACGTGGCGATGATGCCCAATAGGGGCAGGAGCGTACTGGTCCTGAAGATGAATTCGATGCTCGTACGGTCGGCCAGCCAACCGAAGAATGCGGAACCGATGCCGCCCAGGCCAAACATCAGTCCGAAGAAGAGGCCTGAAATCATGCCGACTTTGTCCGGTTTCAGGTCGGTGGCGTACACCAGTATGGCAGAGAAGGCCGAAGCGATGACCAGACCTACGATGATGGCCATGGCGATGGTCCAGTACAGGTTGAGGTATGGCAGTGCGAGCGTGAAAGGAGCCGCGCCGAGGATGGAGAAAAGTATGACATACTTCCGCCCGTAGCGGTCGCCGAGGAAGCCGCCCAACAGCGTGCCGACGGCCAACGCGGCAAGGAAGGCGAACAGGCAGAACTGCGATTCCTGTACCGTGATGCCGAATTTCTCGATGAGGAAGAACGTGAAGTAACTGGTCATGCACGAAATGAAGAAGTATTTCGAGAAAATCATGACGACCAGGATGGCCAATGCCTTGCGCACGGAGGTTTCCGGCAAGTTGCAGGATGTGGTACGGCTTGTGCGGGCGGACGACCGCATCCGGCTTAGCTTCAGGCTGTACCAGTATCCTATCCTTACGAGCAGCGTGGCGGCGAGCAGTGCGGCTGCGGCGAACCATCCCACGGCGTGCTGGCCGTAGGGGATGAGGATGAGTGCGGCAAGCAGCGGCCCGATGGCACTTCCGCCGTTCCCGCCCACTTGGAATATGGATTGCGCCAGGCTTTTCCTGCCTCCAGAAGCCGTCTGCGCCACACGCGAGGCTTCGGGGTGGAACACCGAGGAGCCGCAGCCGATGACGGCCACGGCCAACAGGATGGCCGCGAAACCGGAAGCCACGGCCAACAAGAGCAATCCTGCTAGCGTGAAGCACATTCCGGTGGATAAGGAGTAGGGTTGTGGGTGGCTGTCGGCATAACGTCCCACAAAGGGTTGCAGCACGGAGGAGGTCAGTTGGAAGACGAGCGTGATAAGCCCGATTTGGGCGAACGTGAAGCCGAAGTTGTCCTTCAGCAGCGGATACATGGCCGGGATGACCGACTGTATCATGTCGTTCAGCAAATGGCAGAAACCGATGGAGAACAGTATCATGTAGGCCGTACCTTCTTTGATGTCGGGGTGGCCTTTTACTTTGTCTAAAATTTGTTTCATTGATATGACGGTTTGAATGCCGCAAAGTTATGCTTTTCTTTTCAAACAGCCAACGGGAGGATGTTTTTGACCGGTTTTTTTCCATTTCCTAGCCCTCAGCTTTTTCCGGTTTTGGAAATTTGAAAGGTGAAATGAGGGTTGAGGTGGCAAAAAGTAAGTATTCTGCCCAAAATGAGGATGTGAATGAGAAACGGAAAAGTCCGTTGCAGCCATTTTTCCCTTTAGTATTTATACTTTTATTAGCAATACGGCCTTGCTTTTTGCCTTTTTGAAGCAAAATTAAGAATCGCTCTAAGCCAAACTTTTTTCCGTTCTCTGCAAGAAACATTTTTTTTCTCCGCAAGGTTTTTCGCAAATGTCCGCAAGGCGGTGCGGAATCGGGCTGCAAGCGGTGTGCGGAAGAGGGAAAAACGTCTTTTTTTCTTCTCTTTGGTGGTCGTGCGTGGTCAAAATCCGGATGACACGGCGTGTGGAAAGTGCTGTTTGCGGCTTACGTGCGTGGTGTGCCTGTGCGCAAGGTCTGCTTTTTTGTCGTGCAAAAAGTAACCGGAAGAGGCTTTGTGGCTGACAAAAAAGTTTCTGTGGAATGCGCGAGAATCGTTTTTTCCGGCCCACGCCTGTCCGTACGTCCAAATTCGGCCATCCTGCAAGGGGTGGATTGACAAATTGCAAAATGGCAGTTCCCGTCTTCATGTTACGTTTCGGGTGAAATCCGGTTTGCGTTTAAAAGAAATGAAGATAATACTTTTTTACCTAAATTACAATGCTTCAAAAGGTTATAGATAGTGAAAAAAGCTATATTTGCAAAGTCCGGCAGAACTGGGAAAACGCCGGACATAGGGAAGGCTTTTGCAGCGTCCTGACCGGCAGGGCGCATGGCAACAAGCTTCAAGCCTTTCCCGTATAAATAAGGAAATTTGATAAAAACAAGCTGAATTCGGAAGCTTATAGGCGTTGAAAATAAAAAAACATGAGAGATTTAAGAGTGTGGGCGTATTGCCTTTTGGGACTGCCCGTGTTGGCTTGCGGGCCATCAAAAAACAACCCCGGAAATGATGCTGGGGCGAAGGATTCCGTGCTGGTGGAAAACGTAGTGGAAAAGCAAGAAACGGACTTGACGGACGACCCGCAGAAATTGGCGGACTTTGCCGTGGAATGTTTCAGGACCAACGAGCGTGAGAAATTGCTGCCATACGCGACGGAAAGATGCAAAGGCCGTCTGAATGAAGACATGGCAATCGAGGCACAAATGAAGGACGACAGGGGCATCAGGGAGATGCGTGAACGGTTGCTGTCTACAAGTTACACTTGTTCCCAAGTGAGCGACATGGGTAGCACGGGCAAGCTTATGAAGTATTCCAGCAATCCTTCGAAGTATGACATGAAAGTATTGCTCGAACAACAGGACGGCAGATGGTTGGTGGATCATGTGGGGCCGGACAGGTAATCAAAATCAGAATCGGACAGCGATGAAAAGTAAGGTTTTCATATCGGCTTTGGCCGTGGTGCTCGCATGCCTTCCGGAGCCTGCCGAGGCGCAATTCTTTAAGAAGTTGGGGAAGGCCTTGGAACAGGTAGAAAAGAAAGTGGACAAGGTTTTGGGCACAGGCGCAGAAGCAGGCACGGCGGAAGGAGACGCGGCGGGGACGGTGGCTCCCGACGGGACGACCGTGTCCAACAACCTGAAAGGGTTTGCAGTAGACTACAAGGGCGTGACGTGGCAGGAAGATTTCTGCGGGTTGGATTTTGTCATTACGAACAAAGGTGATAAGACCGTGCGCGTCTATTCGTTCGACAAGATGAAGGCGTTCGGTGCGGACGGGGCGGAATATGCCGGCCGTAGCATCGTGGGCAATGCCGTGACCTCGTTGGGCAACGGGGATTTCGATTTCGAACCCGGCGTGCCGGTGAAGTGCGTTTACGCCCTTTTCGACGTGCCGGGACAAGGCACGAAGATGAGCCTGTGCCAGTTGAGGCTCACCACGTTCGACAACGGTTACCACGACAGCTTCGTGGAGTTCCGCAACGTGCCTCTTCCGCCCAGGCCCGCGACGGTATCTACGCCTTTTAAAGGTGTCTGGACATTGGGTGGCACGAACCTGGAGGGCAAGCTTATCTTGGACTTCCCCGGCAAGTCGGTAGACGGGATGGATGCCTTGAGCAACGGCATCAAATGCTACGGCACGGTGTATGTGGGCTACGGTAGCGGTGCGTCGCTGCAAGTCGACGAATGTTCCATCATCTCGTGGAAGGGAGAAGGAAACAAGGCTACGGTGGAGTTTGTCGGCGGTCGTGACGGCAATACCTATCAGGCTGTGATGACTTATGCTCCGTCGGACGGGACAATCAGTTTCAGCGAAATACGGATAGTTCGGGAAGAAGGCATGGCAGAATGCTTCGTTTCTGAAGATTTGGTGTTTGAGAAATAGGCCGGCGTGGCTGGGATGAGAGGCCGTGGGTGTTCAGTATGCCTGCGGCCTTTTTACTTTTTCTTTGCTTTTTCTGGCTTTGTCTTTTCTGGGTAAACCATTAATTTTTGGCTGTTTTCTTTCGTATTCTCTCAAAAAGTAGTAATTTTACATGCTTTTTGGCAAGTGGTATTTATAATAGTAACAGATATAAATAATGTTAGACCAAGACAGAATAATAAAGGTGAACATTGAAACCGAGATGCGTAAATCGTATATCGACTATTCAATGTCCGTAATCGTATCCCGTGCTTTGCCTGATGTGCGCGACGGATTTAAACCTGTGCATCGCCGCATTCTCTATGGAATGAGGGAATTGGGTAACACGCACGACAAACCATATAAGAAATGCGCCCGTATTGTAGGAGAAGTGTTGGGTAAGTATCATCCGCATGGAGATTCTTCCGTTTATGGCGCATTAGTGCGTATGGCACAAGAATGGAGCATGCGTTATACGTTGGTGGACGGTCAGGGAAACTTCGGTTCCGTCGATGGGGATAGTGCTGCTGCCATGCGTTATACAGAGGCTCGCCTGCAGTTGATGGGCGAAGCGATGATGGATGACTTGGAAAAGGAAACCGTGGACATGATGAACAACTTCGACGACACGTTGAGGGAACCCACGGTTATGCCGACAAAAATACCGAACTTGTTGGTAAACGGTGCCAGTGGTATCGCAGTGGGAATGGCCACTAACATCCCCACGCATAATTTAGGAGAAGTCATTGATGCCTGTGTGGCTTATATAGACAACCGCGACATCGACATCGACGGGCTGATGGAGTATGTCAAGGCTCCTGATTTCCCTACCGGGGGCTTTATTTACGGCATGCAGGGCGTGCGCGAAGCCTACGAGACGGGACGCGGACGTGTGGTCATGCGCGCACGGGCTGAGATAGAGCCGGGAGAGAATCATGACAAGATTGTCATTACGGAGATTCCTTACGGGGTAAACAAAGCGGAGCTGATCAAACAGATTGCCGATTTGGTAAACGAAAAGAAGATTGAAGGCATCAGCAATGCCAATGACGAATCCGACCGTGAAGGCATGCGTATCGTGGTGGACGTGAAACGCGACGCCAACGCAAATGTCGTGTTGAACAAATTGTTCAAGATGACCCCGTTGCAGACGAGCTTCAGCGTGAATTGCATCGCTTTGGTGAAAGGGCGTCCGCGTTTGTTGTCCCTGAAGGATTGTATCTCTAACTTTGTGAACCATCGTCATGATGTGGTCATCCGTCGGACGCAGTATGATTTGCGCAAGGCGGAAGAACGTGCCCATATTTTGCAAGGTTTGATTATTGCGAGTGACAACATCGACGAGGTCGTGCATATTATCCGCAGCGCCCAGAATCCGCAGGCCGCCATCGAAGGTTTGATGAGCCGTTTCGAGTTGGACGAGGTGCAGGCCAAGGCCATCGTGGAGATGCGTCTGCGTCAGTTGACCAACTTGATGCAGGAACAGTTGCGCAACGAATACGATGAACTGTTGAAACAAATCGAATATTTCAAACAGATACTGAGTGATGAAGACCTTTGCATGAAAGTAATCAAGGATGAATTGATTGAGGTCAAAGAACAGTTCGGTGACGAGCGGCGTTCGGAAATCGTATATTCGAGCGAAGAATTCAATCCTGAAGATTTTTATGCTGACGACGAGATGGTCATTACCATCAGCCACATGGGATACATCAAGCGTACGCCTTTGGCTGAGTTCCGGGCACAGGCCCGTGGCGGCGTGGGCAGCAAGGGAACGAGCACGCGTGATACGGACTTCGTGGAATACATCTATCCTGCCACGATGCACAACACGATGCTCTTCTTCACGCAGAAAGGGCGCTGTTTCTGGATGAAAGTATATGAAATACCGGAAGGTGCCAAGAACTCTAAGGGACGTGCCATCCAAAATATGTTGAATATAGACCCGGATGACGCTATCAATGTTTGTTTGCGTATCAAGAACCTGAACGATGCGGAATTTTGCCGTTCGCATTATGTGGTGTTCTGCACGAAGAACGGTATCATCAAGAAAACCTGTTTGCAGGAGTATTCCCGTCCGCGTGCGAATGGTGTCAATGCCATTACGATTCGTGAAGACGACCGTGTCGTCGGTGTGCGCCTGACCAATGGCGAGAATGAAATCATCATCGCCAACCGGAACGGTCGTGCCATTCGTTTCCACGAAAGCAAAGTGCGTGCCATGGGACGTACGGCTACTGGTGTGAGAGGTATGACTATCGACGAGGACGGTAGCGACGAAGTGGTAGGCATGGTATGTGTGAACGACCCGCAGACGGAAACCATTATGGTGGTCAGCGAGCAAGGCTATGGCAAACGTTCGGACATAGAGGATTATCGTGTGACGAACCGGGGGGCGAAGGGCGTGAAGACACTGAACATCACGGAGAAAACCGGTAAGTTGGTGGCTATCAAAGTCGTGACGGACGAGAACGACCTGATGATTATTAACAAGAGCGGTATAACGATACGTTTGAAAGTGGCTGATGTCCGTATTATGGGACGTGCCACGCAAGGTGTCCGTTTGATTAATCTTGAGAAGCGCAATGACCAAATCAGTAGCGTATGCAAGGTACAGACGGAGGACGAAGAAGAAGAGACGGAAATGTTGAGTGACGGTGTGGCTCCGGTAATGGATGAGTTGGAAGGCAGTTCTGATGCATCGGTTTCAGAGTCCCGTGACGAAGAGACTGAAACGAATGAATGAGTTTAAAACTTTTAATTTATAAAGTTATGAATAAATACGTATTATCAATTGCATTGCTGGTTGCTTCAACCGGTGCTTTCGCGCAGAACAGACTGGTGAAAAAAGCTCAGGGATTGATTAACAACAATCAAATAGAGGAAGCCCAGACGTTGTTGACCGAAGCTTTGAACAGCGGAGAAACCAAAGACATGGCTTTGGCTTGGGATGTTCAGGGAGATTTGTACCAAAGGCTTTTTGCAGATGAACTGAACAAAGCGGCTGCTCACCAGCCTTTGGATACGGCAAAGTTTGCTAAAAACCTGTATGCTTGTCTGGACGCATACGAAAAATGCAACGAGTATGACGAGAAAAAGGAATATGCGGAAAAGAACAAAGGCAACTTGATGAAGTTCCGTACTTTCTTGATGTACGTCGGTCAGTTTGACTTCCAAAATCAGAATTTTGCGGGAGCTTATAAAGCATACGATGCATGGTTGACTTATCCGCAGAATCATAAACTGGTGGCTGATGAACCGAAGGTGTTGAACGATAGTGTGTTTGACAAAAATCAGGTAGCTTATTATGCCTGTCTGGCAGCTTACCAGGGTAAGGATTTCGATAAGGTCGCTACTCATTTGGAAGAGGCATTGAAGTATGACAAGGAAGCCAAGACGGTAAAGCAGTTACATTTGATGACACTTCTGGAAAAGGGTGATACGGCCCAATGGATTGACGCTTCGAAGAAGTATGCAGCAGCAGATGAAGTGATAGCCCAGAATTTGTTGGCTTATTACACCGAAAAGAAGAATGATGCGGCTTCGTTGGAGTTTGCCAACAGTCTTTTGGCTGCCGACCCTAACAACAAGATTGCCAATTATTCAAAAGGTGTAGTATTGTTTGGTCAGGAGAAATTCGAGGAAGCCCTTCCGTTCTTTGAGAAGAGTACGGAGATAGATCCTACTTTTACGGATGCTTATTACAATGCCGGTGTATGTTGCTGTAATACAGGATATGGCATTAATGAAGCAATCGGTAAAACTAAAAATCTGAAGAAAGCTGAATACGATGCTAAAATCGCGCAAGTGAAAGATTGGTATAAGAAAGCAGAACCGTTCTTCCTGAAAGTCAAGGAACTTGAGCCTGACAATCCGCAAAGGTGGGCTTCGCGTCTGAAGACGGTGTATTACATTACCGGGGAGAAGGCTAAAGAAGCAGAGATGGATACTTATCTCAAGTAATCGGTAGGAGATAATGACAAAGTAAGAAAGAATTGGGGTGGTGTTCAATGAAAGTGTGGGCATCACCCTTTTGTTTTATATAGGATGAGTAGATTGAGTTTTTGGGCAACGGTTTGTATGTTCGGGGTTTGTTGTCAGACGTCGGACGGTGCCAATGTGGTTCGTGAAGCGCGTAAAACCATTAAGAACGCCAGATACGAGGAGAACGGAGATGAGGCCAAGAAGGTAAGGGAGCGGTTGGATGCCGCAGAGAAGAGCCTGATGGATGCGCTGTCCGGCGAGAAAAAAGTGGTGAAGCGTGCAGAACTTTATTATACGGCGGCATTGGTGCAGTGCAGGTTGAATGACATTGAAAATGAAAAAATCTATTTGAAACGTGCGTACGATACGGTGCTTTATTATAATAGTATCTACAATGCCTATAAATATTTCGAGAAATGTGATTCCGTAGAGTTGTCTTCAGAGTACAAAGGGCGTTTCAAGTTCCGTTCGTCTGTTCGTAAGAGGCTGTTGGAACATCGTGCCAATTTATTGAATGGCGGACGCTTCTATTTGAGAAAGAAGAATTATACGGAAGCATTCCGGTTCTTGGATTTATATTTGTCTTCGGCCGAATATCCGGCATTGAAGAGTGACTTCTTGAATCAGACGGATACGATGTATTCTCGTGCGGCCTATTGGATTATAGCCACGGGATACCATATCGGGGCCTACGACGGCGTGATACGTTATGCTCCGACGGCTTTGCGTTACTCCAAGAACCAACAGTATGTGCAGGAGTATCTTTGTAGGTCGCACTTGGCTTTGAATGATACTGCAGCTTGGGTGAAGGAATTGAAAAGGGGGATTGTGAACTTCCCTGACCATACATATTTTTTCACCAGTTTGCAGGAGTTTCTGAACCGTAAGGGGAAATACGACGAAGCGTTGTTGTTTGCAGACCGGATGATACAATACGACCCGAAGAATGCTTTGTTCTGGTATGCAAAGGCATTGGTGTACATGCGTAAAGATGACTATAAGAATTGTATAGCTAATTGTGATGTGGTTCTGACTTTGGACAGCATGAATATTGAGGCCAATTATTTTAAGGGGCTGGCTTATTGCAATATGGCCAAGGCTTCTTCCGATGCGATGAAAAAATCAGAGTTGAAAAGTGTCGCATATCGGAAATACAGAAAGGAAATGATGACGTATTACGCATTGGCAGAGGAGCCTTTGGAACAGGTGCGTCGGTTGTCTCCGGACAAGGCTTCCCGTTGGGCGCCTTTGTTGTATCAAGTTTACCTGAATCAGAACAAGGGAGCGGAATTCGATGAAATGGAACGTATTATACGGGATATAAAGAAACCGGAAAAATAGATATGGAAAGATTAAAGATATATATGGCTCCTTTGCAGGGGCTTACGGAGGCTCCTTACCGCAATGCTTTTGAGAAACACTTCGGTGGAGTGGATGTGTATTACACACCTTTCATCCGTTGGGAGCACGGTGGCCTGAGAAGAAAGGATGTACGTGATTTGCATCCGGATGCAAACAAAGTGGGGCATCTTGTTCCTCAAATCATAGCGGCTTCGGCCGAAGAGGCAGAGCTGATTCTGGATCAGGTAGTCTCCTATGGGTATCAGGAGGTGGATTTAAATATGGGGTGCGCTTTTCCCATGTTGGTGAAAAAGGGAAAGGGGTGCGGTCTCCTGCCTGAACCTGAACGGGTGAGAGGATTGTTACAGGTCGTGGAACGCTATCCGGACATCTTTTTTTCCGTAAAAATGCGTTTGGGATATGAGAATGCGGCAGAGTGCATGGAGCTTCTTCCTGTGTTGAATGAGACTCGTTTGTCCCGGGTGGTGGTGCATGCAAGAACAGGGCGGCAGCAATATAAGGGGGTATGCGACCGTGAGGCTTTTCTTCGTTTTGCCCGTGAATGCCGCCATCCGGTAGTTTATAACGGTGATGTCACGGTGGTGGAAGAACTTGATGAATTACGGCAGGGAATGCCCTTTTTGGAAGGCGTCATGATGGGACGCGGATTGTTGGCAGCCCCTTGGGTTGCCACTGAATATCGTGAGGGAGTGGCGTGGAGCATGGAGCGAAAGATGTCCTCCTTGAGGGCATTGCATGCGGATTTGTTGGACCATTATGCCCGCACGCTCGAAGGAGGCGAGAAGCAACTGCTGACGAAGATGAAAGCTTTTTGGGAATATATATATCCCGAAGGTGACCGTAAATGCCGCAAGAAAATTCATAAGGCACAGAAAGTAGCGGATTATACACAAGCCGTCTTCCAACTTTTGAGCGGATATTAAAATAGTTATCGAAATCATTAATCTTATTTCATGAAAAGAACATTGTTTATAGGCATGTTGGGCTTTTCTGCGTTGATAGGCGGTTATGCCCAACAAGGAGAGGGTGCCCGTAAAGGGCGCGTAGTGCGCGAACCGTTGGTACATGACCCTGTCATGGCGAAAGAAGGAGATACATATTATCTTTATTCTACAGGACACAACGTTTCGTCTTTCTCGTCGAAAGACTTATCCGAATGGACAATCCGGCACGGTGTTTTTCCGGCTCCCCCGCAGTGGGCAATGGACAGTATCCCAGAGTATAAAGGGCATACGTGGGCACCGGATATCATTTATTATAAGGGGAATTATCATCTCTTTTATTCTTGTTCCGCTTTCGGAAAGAACACTTCTGCCATTGGCCATGCCTATCGCAGTACTTTGAGTCCGGCATCTGACGAACCGTGGACGGATACCGGCGCGGTTATCGTGTCGCATTCCCATGACAACTTTAATGCCATCGACCCGAACATCGTCGTAGACGAAAAGGGAGACCCTTGGATGGCATTCGGATCCTTTTGGGGAGGTATCCAATTGGTACGGTTGACCGAGGATTTGACTTCTACTTTGAAACCGGAAAAATTGTACACAATATGCACACGCCAGTTCGAGGGGGCTTCCGACATTCCTTCGCATCCCGTAAATTCCGTCGAGGCCCCGTTCATCTTTAAGCATGGCGGTTATTATTATTTGTTTGTGTCCTATGATTTCTGTTGCCGGGGGCTGAAGAGCGATTATAAGGTTGTGGTGGGCCGTTCCGCCCGGGTGACCGGCCCTTATGTGGATAAAGACGGAAGGGAACTGACGCGAGGCGGAGGAAGCCTGGTCGTAGACTACAGTGATGAATTTGTGGCCATCGGGCATAGTGCGGCTTATCATTTCGATGGAAAAGATTATTTCATGGCCCATGGTTACAGCCGTTCGGATGATGGAGCCAGTAAATTATTTTTTCGGGAAATGACATGGGATGAAGAGGACTGGCCGCTTGTTTCTGCAGAGTGAAAAAAGCCTTGTGTCAATCTCAGGAGAATGAGAAATCGTTCGGCTGAGATTGATTTTCCGTCTTCCTCTTGTTTTTTCGTCAGTTTGCCGTGTCACTTTTTTTGCTTAAAAGATTTGGATTGTATTCCATTTTTAGTACCTTTGCGAAATAGATGAAAAAAACGTATAGCTATGAAGCTTAGGATAAAAGGGTATATTGGAGCGTTAATGATGGTGTGTGTGTGCGCAGCCTGCGAGGACGATACGGACAAGGGAGGGCCTGACGCGGACCAACCCAAAGAAGCCACATACCTTTTATATATGGTAGGGCAGAACGATTTGAAACAGTATTTGAATGCCAACATCAGTGATATGAAAATCGGATACGGTAAATCCGACATCAATGCCAATGTGTTGGTGTATGCCGACATCAGTTCGGTGCCGACATTATACCTGATAGGGAAAGACAATAGCGGAAAAGTGCAGCAGACGACTGTGAAGACTTATCCCGACCAGTATTCGGTGGACCCGGAAGTGATGAAGGAAGTCATCAATGATGTCTTTACGTTGTATCCGGCCCAACGAAAAGGCGTTGCGTTCTCTTCTCATGCCAACGGCAGCCTTTATACGCCGGATACGGTAAGAAAGCGTGCTTTCGGAGATGAAGAAAATGGCTACAGCATGAATATTACGGATATACGTGAGGCTCTTGAGGGGTGTCCGTATATGGATATGGTCATGTTCGACGCTTGTTTGATGGCCAATATGGAGACGGCGTATGAGCTGAAAGACCGGGCGCATTATTTCCTTGCGGCTCCCAACTCCATTCCGGCAGAGGGATTCCCTTATGACAAGGCTTTACCCTATCTGCTGAAGATGGATGCGGCCGGGTTGGCACGTGCTGCCCAGACTTATATGAAACATTTCCAGAATAACGATGTGGAGTGGGATGATTTCGTATCCATCAGTGTTTCAGATCTTTCGCAGATGGATGCCTTGGCTTTGTATATGGATTCTTTGTTTCAGGATGAGGCAGTGCAGTATCATTTGATGAAGGTGGACCGTGACGGTTTACAGATGTTCGAGACGGGCTTTCCATTATATGATTATGGAGAATGGGTGGACAGTGTAGGGCTTTCGAGTCCTTACGTCCCGAAAATCAGGAATATTTTGGACGAGGCGGTGGTTTATAAAGATCATGGTGATTACAGTACGGTAAACGATTATACCGCGATGCCGGAAATCCCGATAAAGGATGGCGCGTTTAGCGGTTTGAGTACCTATGTGCCCCCGAAGGTATCTCAGCTTTTGCAACCGGGTTATGATATGTTGATGATGCGGTTTTTCACTTCTTTGAAATGGTACCGCGATGCAGGTTTCTGGCGCGTGCCGCTTTACAATATATTTGAACCGGAGGCTGAAGAATAAGCCAATCCCCGCCAGATGTCCGATGGGGATTTTTCAATGTTTTGCACAAATATGCGGTTTAAGTGCAAAATTAGTTGTATCTTTGCTCCCGATAACGAAGAATATAATTTTTATTAGATTACTATTATGGCTTATAACTTGTTAAAAGGCAAGCGTGGTATTATTTTCGGTGCGTTGAATGACGCTTCTATTGCTTGGAAAGTGGCAGAGCGTGCTTCGGAAGAAGGGGCGCAGATTGTGTTGACCAATACCCCGGTGGCCTGCCGTATGGGTACGATTGACGAATTGGCGAAAAAGACCAATGCAACGATAATTCCTGCCGATGCAACTTCAGTGGACGATTTGGAGAAGCTCTTTGCGCAGGCACAAGAGGTGATGGGAGGCAAAATCGACTTCGTGCTTCATTCCGTGGCTATGAGCGTGAACATGCGCAAGAAGCGTACGTATGACGATTTGGATTACGGCTTCCTGAACAAGACGTTGGATATTTCCGCCATTTCGTTCCATAAAATGATTCAGACGGCCAAAAAATTGGATGCCATCAATGAAAACGGTTCTATTTTGGCGTTGAGTTATGTGGCGGCACAACGTACTTTCTTCGGCTATAACGATATGGCAGATGCAAAGTCGTTGTTGGAATCCATCGCCCGCAGCTTCGGTTACATTTATGGGCGCGAGAAAGGAGTCCGTGTCAATACGATTTCCCAGTCTCCGACCTTTACGACCGCTGGCGGTGGCATCAAGGGTTTCGACGGTTTGTATGATTTCAGCGACCGCATGTCTCCTTTGGGCAATGCCAGTGCGGACGAATGTGCGGACTATTGCGTGGTGATGTTCTCCGATTTGACGAAAAAGGTTACGATGCAGAATCTTTATCACGACGGAGGCTTCTCCAGTATGGGTATGTCTCTGCGAGGCATGACGCAATACGAGAAATCGTTTATTGATGAAAACCGTGACGAAAACGGCAAGATTATCTACGGATAAGTGGTATAGCATATATTATTGATAGAAATACAGTCTGTTATTCAGCAAATTTTCTTATATTTGCGCCTTTGAATAACAGACTGTTTCTTTTACGGAGCAATTATCCCGAATTAAAGATTATGAGTAAAACGATTATTACAGTAGTAGGAAAAGATGCGGTAGGCATCATTGCAAAGGTTTGCACGTACTTGGCAGAGAACAAGGCAAACATTTTGGATATATCCCAAACCATTGTACAAGAGTATTTTAATATGATGATGATAGCAGACTTGTCTAAGGTGGAAAAGCCTTTTGAAGTGTTGGCGAACGAGTTGGCCGAGATAGGCTTGTCGATGGGGGTTCAGGTGAAATGCCAACGCGAAGAGATTTTTGATAAGATGCATCGTATTTAATCCTGTGGCTAAGATATGATTAATATATATGAGGTGTTGGAAACCAACAAGATGATCGAGCAGGAGAATCTTGATGTGCGTACCATTACGATGGGTATCAACTTGTTGGATTGCGTGGATTCGGATGTGGACGCGCTTTGCCGGAAGATTTATGATAAAATCACATGTCTGGCGAAAGACTTGGTGAAAACCGGTGAGGATATTTCTAAGGAGTATGGAATTCCCATAGTGAACAAACGCGTTTCCATTACGCCTGTTTCGTTGGTGGGAGGAGCAGCTTGTCGCATGCCGGAAGATTATGTAAAGGTGGCTCATGCCTTAGACCGGGCAGCGAAAGATGTCGGTATTAATTTCTTGGGCGGCTATTCGGCTGTCGTGTCCAAGGGGATGACCCATAGCGACGAACTGCTTATCCGTTCCATACCTCAGGCTTTGGCAGAAACGGAACGCATTTGCAGTTCGGTGAATGTGGGATCAACGAAGACCGGTATCAATATGGATGCCGTAAGGTTGATGGGCGAGATTATCTTGCAGACGGCCGAGCGGACGAAAGATAAGGATTCTTTGGGATGTGCTAAACTGGTGGTCTTGTGCAATGCTCCGGATGATAATCCGTTCATGGCCGGTGCTTTCCACGGCGTGTCCGAGGCGGATGCCATCATCAATGTGGGGGTGAGCGGTCCGGGCGTGGTGAAACATGCGTTGAGCCAAATCAGGGGAGCCAGTTTCGAGGTGCTCTGTGAGACAATCAAACGTACGGCTTTTAAAATCACCCGTGTGGGGCAATTAGTGGCGCAAGAAGCTTCGCGGCGTTTGGGAGTGCCCTTCGGCATCATCGACTTGTCGTTGGCCCCGACTCCGGCCGTGGGGGACAGTGTGGCCGAAATATTGGAAGAAATCGGCTTGGAACGCGCCGGTGCTCCGGGAACCACGGCAGCATTGGCTTTGCTGAACGACCAGGTGAAGAAGGGAGGCGTGATGGCTTCATCATACGTGGGAGGGCTGAGCGGAGCCTTTATTCCGGTGAGTGAAGACCAAGGCATGATTGATGCCGTGGAGTGTGGCGCGTTGACTTTGGAAAAGTTGGAGGCCATGACTTGCGTTTGCTCGGTCGGGTTGGACATGATTGCCATTCCGGGCGATACGCCCGCCACGACGATTTCGGGCATCATTGCAGACGAAGCCGCAATAGGCATGGTGAACCAGAAAACGACGGCCGTGCGCATCATTCCCGTAGTGGGGAAAACGGTAGGGGATACGGTGGAGTTCGGAGGACTTTTGGGCTATGCTCCCGTGATGCCAGTCAACTCTTTCGGTTGCGGTGATTTCGTGAACCGGATAGGTCGTATTCCGGCTCCGATACACAGTTTCAAGAATTAACAGGTTTTCGTACTTTGACGGATTGAATCCATCCTTTGTTTCCGTGACTGTGATTTTTGCAGTCGGCTTGCCATAACGGTTGTTTATGGTGCGAAGGGAAACAAAGGATGGTTGTGCTTTATGGAACATGCGCTTCATGTGAATTGGTAGATATTGTTCTTGTCAAAGGCTATAAAGTCCAATAAGAAAATAAACACTGTTTCATATCTTTGCACATTATATATTATGATAGTATCATGAAAATGAAGTGGAAAAGAATAATGGCTTTAGGACAAGCCTTTTCTGTAGTTGCCATTATGGACGCCCAGGTTGTGAATCCGTTCGGAAATGCTTTGGTTCCGGATATGATTGCAGACGCCAGCATACAGGAAATCGATGGTATGTTTTATTGTTATGCCACAACAGACGGATATGGAAGGGGGTTGGAAACATCCGGGCCTCCGGTGGTATGGAAGTCCAGGGATTTCGTGCATTGGAGTTTCGACGGGACATATTTCCCGTCGGCTGCAACTGAGAAGTACTGGGCTCCCAGTAAAGTTGTCCAAGCTAATGGAAAGTATTACATTTACCCTACGGTGAACGGTTATATGTATCCGGCAGTTGCCGACCATCCGGAGGGTCCGTTTAAGTTGGCTCGCGGGGAAGACCGGTTTTACAAACCTTACACGGCTTCTACCTTGTTGCAGACAAAAGAGCCGGGCGGTATCGACGCGGAAGTGTTTATAGATGACGACGGGCAAGCCTATGTGTTTTGGGGACGTCGGCATGTGGCTAAACTGGCAAAAGATATGATTACGGTGGATTCCGTTGTCCATGTGATTTCTACTCCTCGTAAAGAATATTCGGAAGGCCCTATATTCTTCAAACGGAAAGGCATCTATTATTATTTGTATACTATCGGAGGGGATGAGAAATACCAGTATGCTTATGTGATGAGCAAGGTTTCTCCTCTCGGGCCTTACGAATACCCGGAGCAGGACATTGTGTCGACTACAGATTACGAACAAGGTGTCTTCGGGCCGGGACATGGTTGTGTTTTCAATACGGACGAAGACCATTATTATTTTGCATACTTGGAGTTCGGCCGCCGCAGTACCAACCGGCAAACCTATGTAAATCGCTTGGAGTTCAATGAAGACGGTACGATTCGTCCGGTGAAATTGAGCCTGGATGGAGTTGGGGCTTTGCGTAAGGTGAAGGGAAGGAAAGAAATTAAGGCGGATACGGTTTATGCGTCCAGTACTGCGGCTCCTATGTTTATCAAGCCAATGAAAGATGAGGCATGTCGTCGTACGGAGTATTTTGTTCCGGCCTTTGCCGCAGATGGGGCGAACGGTTCCCGATGGATGGCTGCGGAAGGGGATAAGGACAAATGGCTTGTCGCAGATTTGGGAAGAATCCGGAAAATACGGTGCAGTGAAATTTATTTTGTGCGTCCTACGGCCGGACATGCTTACCAACTTGAAGGTTCGGTGGACGGGACTACATGGAGGAAGTGCGGAGGACATGATGACTTGCGGGTGAAATCTCCGCATGTCGATGAACCGAAGGGGAAATATCGTTTCCTGAGAGTCAGAATCAAAGAAGGCATTGCAGGGATTTGGGAATGGAATATTTATTAAAAATGAAAATTATGAAAAGATATTTGTATCCGATGATTTTTAGTTTTTGCTTGTCTGCAGGGCTGAAAGCGCAGCAGCAAAAAGTTTGGGGGGATTGGACTGTTTGGGGAGAACAGGCCGGAGGAATGTACATGAATCCGGTTATCCCGTCTGATTACAGCGATATAGACTGTATCAGGGTGGGGGACGATTATTATGCCATATCTTCTACATTCCAGTTCTCTCCGGGAATGACGGTCTTGCATTCCAAGGACCTGGTGAACTGGGAAATCTGTGGGAATGCTGTTGAAGACCTGACACAAATCGGAAACGCATTGAACTGGAACGTTATGGACCGTTATGCCCGTGGGATTTGGGCCGGTACATTGCGTTATCACAACGGACGGTTTTACCTTTTTTTCGGGACTCCGGACGAAGGGTATTTCATGACTACGGCTGTACGTCCCGAAGGACCGTGGGAGCCACTGACTCCGCTTCTTTCCGAAGCCGGTTGGGACGATTGTACTGCGATTTGGGACGAGAAGGGGAATGGGTATTTTGTGGGGACCCATTTCGCGGACGGGTACAAGACTTATCTTTTCAAGATGGCAGAAGACGGGAAAAGCATAGACCGTAAATCGGCTGTCCTTATTAATGAAGGAAGTGGGCGTGAGGCCAGTAAGTTGATAAAAGTGGATGGATGGTACTATTTGGTTTTCAGTGAACATAAGCCGGGCATAGGCCGTTACGTCCTGGCGAAACGTTCACGGAAAGTGACGGGACCATATAAAGAGGAAAAGCAACTGGCCTTGCCTTCCGTGGAGGCGATGGAACCTAACCAAGGAGGCATAGTCCTGGGGCGGGATAATAACTGGTACTTTCTGACTCATCATGGCACCGGCGATTGGAGCGGGCGTATCGTCAGCCTTTTGCCTGTGACATGGGTAGACGGTTGGCCTTTATTGGGTAAAGTGTTGGATTCCAAAATCGGTACGATGAAATGGAGCTCGGATATGCCCTTTAATGCCGATGAGAAGTTAAGCATCCGGCGTAGTGATGATTTTGATGGCAGCAGCTTGGCATCTCAGTGGCAGTGGAACTACCAACCGCGAAAAGAGTTTTTTTCCTTGTCTGAGCGTCCGGGATGGTTACGCCTGAAGGCATATCGTCCTTTGAAACCCAACGACTTGTTGAAAGCCGGTAATACGCTTACGCAAAGGACGTTCAGGAAGTCGGAAAACGATGTGGTAATTCGGATGGATATTTCTCACATGGAAAACGGACAGAAAGCAGGACTTTGTCATTTTTCATCCCAACATTCAGCTATCGGGGTGGTGAAAGAAGGAGGAAATCGTTATTTGGAATATAGGGAGAACGGTAAAATGACAAAGGGGGCGCAAATCCATTCGCGATACATTTGGTTCCGAAGCCAATGGGGGTTAGACGGGAAATCCTATTATGCTTATAGTATAGACGGGGATAATTTCACGTCTTTTGGTACGCCCTATCAAATGGTGTGGGGGAACTACCGGGGTGACCGTATCGGTATTTATTGTTTTAACGATAATGGCGAGAACGGTTTTGTAGATGTGGATTATTTCCATTACCGATAGAATGGATAGAGCGAAAAGGCCCTGCATCCAATGAGGACGCAGGGCTTTTTCGTTATGGCTTGCATTGAGCGTGTAATGTTATCGTTTGACTATCGGGTTGTAGGTGAGGGCTAAAGAGTCCGTAGTGCTTTCTATCAGAGGCTTCATCGTGACCGTGAACAGGTTCTCCAAAGCGTCATAAGGGAGAGTGCATGTAGGGATGCCGGCTGCGTATGGAGCAATCTCGTATTGTTGGTAGATGAATTCTACACCGTTGGGCCTGCATACCGGGGCAGTCTCCGGAAGGGGGAAAGTATAACGTGCATTCTCGTCCAATAGCATTTCGTAAAGTTCTTCATCGCTGTTTACTTTGAAGAATTTATTTTTCAATCCATTCTTTATCATGCCGCGCAACTTTTCTTTTCCGCTTGCCGTAAACATGTCCCAACCGAATTTACGACCGTCCGATTTGCGGAATACGCCGCCACTCAGGCTTTCTCCACCGTGTGCTCCACCCGAATATTCATATATCTCAGCAGTATATGTGATGAACTTCTCTGTTTCAAAAGCCTTTTTGAATTGTACGTAATAGGCGGATGCATCCATCGACGTGTTTTCCCCAATTTCGGCAATGGCCTTTTTTATCTTTTCCGCACGTTCCGTGCCGTAGTATTCCAGTAATTTCTTACCGTCATCCAAGCTTCCGGCGTAGGTTCCGCCAAGCTGTTCATTCATCCATTCCCGTATGTTCTGTGTCACGGCACTGGAGTTGTCCGTCGGATAAGCGGCTGCAACCTTGCATCCTTCAGCCGAAGACTTTTCTTCCCATGATATATCTTCCGTTTTTATTGCGCTGTTTGGGGCGGTTCCCGTTTTCTTCTCCAGATGGCAGGAGGCCAATCCTAAGGCAAGAGCAAAGAGAACGGCACTAAAGTTGCCGTATTTAAAACATAAACTACGCTTTTTCATATTGTTCCTATTTTATCAATGATTATGTATCAAAGTTACGCCTTTATTTCAGACCTAAGCAGTTTTTCCTAATAAAAACTGTTAATCTGTTGCTTTTCCCCTGTTTCCATACAAACAGCCGGGTGGTTCCTGCCTGTTTTTCCTTTACCTTTGTATAAGAATCAAAATGGGAGGCGTATGAATCAACAACATAAGATTATAGTGGTAGGGGCAACTTCCGGTTTGGGACGTATGTTGGCTGAATGTTATATTCGTGACGGACATGTGGTAGGTATTGTCGGCCGTCGTGGAGATAAGTTGGCCGAAGTGGCCGAAGGTCATCCTGAAGTGTATTGTTTAAAGGCGGATGTGACGGATGTCGGCCAGATAGCCATGCTTTTGGCCGCTTTGGCCAGTGAGATGGGAGGTTTGGATTTACTGGTCTTATGTTCCGGAGTGGGACGGATGAATCCGGATTTGGATTACGGACTGGAGTTACCCACAGTCGATACCAACGTGCGTGGTTGGACGGCAGTGGCAGACTGGGCTTTTTCGTTTTTTATGCGACAGGGATATGGGCACTTGGCCGCCATTTCGTCGGTAGCCGGCATCCGTGGTTTGGCTCCGGCTCCTGCTTGTTCCGCTTCCAAGGCATATCAGATTCACTATTTGGAAGCGTTACGGCAACGTGCACGTATTTTCCGCAAGAAGGTTTGCGTGACGGATGTTCGTCCAGGGTTTGTCCGTACTCCTTTGCTTTCTCATCCCGAAATGTTGTTTTGGGTGGATGAACCGGAAAAGGCTGTGAAGGCTATCTACAGGGCCATAAGCGCACGGAAAAAGAAAGCCGTGATTACCCGACGTTGGGCATTTCTTGTCCCTTGGATGCGGATTGCACCGGAGTGGTTGGTGGCGAAGATATTAGGAAAAGCCTGAGTCTTCCGGATAAAAAAATCCCGGTCGAAACTGGTTTGGAGCCGACCGGGAAATGCTTTTGCCCTTATCTTTTGGGGATGTATTAGAAAGATACCCGTTTTACACTTTTATCAGCAAATGTGATGTCTACGGCATTCAGGTCTTCAGATACCTTTATGTCCTTTACGGGGGACAGTTCTTTCTTCGTGAATCCTTTTTTGCCTTTCTTCCAAAGCATCAAGGTGACGAATATCTTTTCTTTTTCCACGTTGCTTTCAGCCATGATGAGTCCGCATTTGTGGCTCACCGGATGTAGGCCTTCCGGATAGCTAGCTGTAACTGTTTCCCATCCTTGGAGCGGAACCAAAGCCAGATGGTAAGCCCCGTTGTGCAGTATTACGGCATCTTTTACTTTGGAAGACTTCTCTTCCTCGACGGGACTGCCGTTGATTTCCGGCAAGGTGTAATGTCCCAAACGGACTTTTGTGGCTACCGGGGTGACGACCTTGTCTACCCGCAAGACACCATTGGGCAGGGGAATATCCGCCAGTTTGTACCGGATGTCATGGTTGGTTTCCAATTCGGTATCGCGTCGGTAGATGCCGTCGTCAAAACTTTGGAACGTGTAGAGACGGAGTACCTCCCATTGGTTCTTGCCGTTCAGGGTGGCGTAGTTCATGGAAACCTCTCCGTTCGTCCCGTCGGCCATCCAAGGGAATTCCGTGTGGTAAGCCAACTTGTTGTAGTTTTCTGAACTGCGGAACTTTTGCCAGTCGTTGGCTACCGTTTCATGGCACCATGAACGCATTTCCGCCCCTCCGCAATTCGGATAGTCGGTGATGAGCAGGTTCGTGGCGGGTTGGAATTTGTTGTACACATGGTCTTTTTTGAATTCCTTTTCCCATGGTCCGTTGTTCTCTACGGCGGTCCAGAACGGATTGTCGGCAGGGAGTAGCAGGCTCAGGAACGCCTTTCCGCACCAATATACGCTGCCTCGGCAACTGTAAATCTGCACGGCCGGTGCGAAGGCGCCGTAGAATCCCAACGTCGGCACGTTGTCTTCTAAGAAATCGGGGTTTTGCAAAAATTGCAGCAGGGTGGAGGACGCGATGCGGCGCATCCATCCGTAATTGATGGCCGGGTCTTTTTCATATCCTAATAACGCGAGCGGTACGACGGCACCGAAGCGGTAAGGGATGCTCCGTCCCCACATGTTCATCTTGCCATCGGCACTGAACATATAAGGATAATTGTCCACCAAGTCATGTTGGTTTTTCATGAACTGCGCGGCATATTCCGGATAGAAGTTCCCGTACATTTGTGCCCAAATGGGGCCGTACATCTGGAATGCCCACATGCTGTAATAGTCGTATGCCGGCGCATCGTTATACCAACCTTCCCCACGATAGAGCTTGAGGATCTTTTCCAAGTTTTCTTTCATGCGTTGGTCGTTGACGGCATAACCTTGTTCCTTGAAGAAGCTGATGACGAAAACGTTGAAGAACATCCAGTTCGACCCTATGGTCGGGCCGTTGCCGTAACTAAGCATCGTGGCGGCCAGTTGGTCTTTCTGTTCTTGTGTGAGAGGTTCCCACAGTATGTCCTTGGCCACAGATAATGAAATGGCTAAGGCTCCGAATTCCACCAGTATCTGGCTCGGCCCTCCTTTACGGTGGGGAATGAAGCTCGGACTGTCCGGATTGATGAGGTTCAGGAGTTGGTGGCGGTAGTAGTCAGCCACTTTTATCCCGTTTAAGGTAAGTTCCGGTTTTTCCCGGAGCAAGGGAGCGGCTACAAACAGCGTGCGGCAGAATCCTTCCAGTTTGGCCGTTGGCACTTGTCCTTCATTATTAGGATAAGCCTTGTCGAGCTGTTTGGGGAAATACATCGGGTCGTCCAATGTGCGGATGTAAGTGAAAGCCCCGCTTAGCAAGTATTCAGCGGCATCCAACCAGCTTTGGCGGGTCATGCCGGTGTAAGGGCTAAGTTTGTAGTCGGGGTTGGGAATGGTAAACGTTTGCTCAATGGCATGTGTCGGAGTAGCGACCTGCCCCATGGTGTTGAACGGCCCTGCCAATGCAGCAGCCAGAATCACGGTTTTTAAATACTGCTTTTTCATTCAGGTTTTGTTTGATTGGTTTTTCTGTCCGGCCAAAGGTACAAAAAACTTTGCTTTTGATTCCCATGAAGATTGAAAATGTTTCTTGAAAAGATAAAATATGTTATATAACATGTTTTTTGGAACAGGAAATTTGCAGAACCGCCAAAAGGTTGTAACTTTGTACTGTGTTTTTCATAGTATTAGATTTAAGGTTAACAAAGGTTGGGCTCAGCGGAGCCCTTTTTTTATGTCCTGTCGGGAGGAAGACGTATATACAGCAGTGAAAAAACATAAGGAAATGCCCTCGTTTTGCGATAGTTTTTTATAACTTTGTCCCCGTCATGATTAAAACACAAATGAAAATGTATTTGCATGAAGAATTAGAAACTTTGACGCGGACAGAAATTGAGGCGTTGCAATTCGAGCGTTTGCTCCGTACGGTCCGTCGTTGTATGAAATCTCCTTTTTACCAGAAACGGTTTGCCGAGGCTCATCTGTCTCCTGAAGACATACGTTCGTTGGATGACTTGCGTAAGATTCCTTTTACTACGAAACAGGATTTGCGCGATAATTACCCGTTCGGGTTTGCCGCCGTTCCAATGAGCGAAGTGGTGCGCCTGCATTCTTCCAGTGGCACGACGGGCACCCCTACGGTCATCCTGCACACGCAGAAGGATTTGGACGAGTGGGCCAATGCCGTGGCGCGTTGCTTGTATATGGTCGGCCTGAGGCGGGGCGATGTCTTTCAGAACTCGTCGGGGTACGGCATGTTTACGGGCGGATTGGGCTTCCAATACGGTGCCGAACGTCTCGGCATGCTGACGGTGCCGGCTGCTGCGGGCAACACCAAGCGGCAGATTAAGTTCATTACGGATTTCGGTACGACGGCCTTGCATGCCATTCCCAGTTACGCTAGCCGTATCCATGAGGTGATGGAGGATATGGGGATAGACCCTGTGCGCGACACGAAGCTCCGTACTTTGGTCATCGGGGCTGAGCCGCATTCGGAGGAACAGAGACGTAAAATTGAGAAGATGTTGGGCGTGAAGGCTTACAACTCATTCGGTATGTCCGAGATGTGCGGGCCAGGTGTGGCCTTCGAGTGTACGGAGCAGAACGGGATGCATATTTGGGAAGATTATTATATCGTGGAGATCGTAGATCCGCAGACGTTGGAACCCGTGCCCGACGGCGAGGTGGGTGAGTTGGTACTGACGACTATCAACCGTGAGGCCATGCCGTTGTTACGCTACCGCACTCGCGATTTGACCCGTATTTTGCCGGACGACTGCCCGTGCGGACGCCACCACAAGCGGCTCGACCGCATGAAGGGACGGAGCGACGACATGATGATTCTGAAAGGAGTCAACATCTTCCCCATCCAGATTGAAACGGTATTGATGCAGTTTGAAGAACTTGGGACGGACTATTTGATAACCCTGACCAACGAGGAGGCCAACGACTTGATGACGGTGGAAGTGGAGCTGAAGGATTTCAGTGACGACTATCCGCGCCTGCAGGCGTTGACCCGTGAAATCACGCGGCAACTGAAGGATGAGATCCTTTTGACCCCTATGGTGAGATTGGTGCCTAAGGGGAGTTTGCCCCAACAGGAAGGAAAGGCCGTAAGGGTAAGGGATTTACGAAGGACGTTGATTTAAAAATAAAAAATATGACAGTACATCAAATATCTATTTTTGTAGAAAACAAGTCGGGTACATTGTTGCGCGTGTTGGACTTGTTCAAAGAAGCCGGTGTCCAGTTGATTGCTTCTACCATATCCGACACCGTGGAATACGGTATCTACCGTATTATTTGTTCTGAACCTGCGAGGGCGTGCGAAGTGTTGCGGGCAGCAGGCATTTCGGCCAGTATGTCGGAAGTATTTGCCATTACGTTGGACAACTGTCCAGGGCGTGCGGCCGATGCCGTACGCGTGATTACGGATGAGGGGATAGGTATATCCTATCTTTATTCTTTCCTTTTGGGCGGAAAGGGTATTTTGGTTTTCCGCACGGATGATGCCGCACGGACGGAAGAAATCATCCAGAAGTACCAGTTGGGAGTGCTTGATGATGAGGCTTTGGTGGCGTTGGTTTGATAAGTAGAGGCAATATGAAAAATGTGAAATGTCTGTTGGTTGCCGGATTGATTCTGTTTGTGGGCAATACTTCAGCTGAATCAAGAAGGCAAAAGGTCGGTATATTCGGTACGGAGGTACAATTCACCCCTTTCGGTCACGATGATGACGATTACAGTCTTAATAGCTTGAAGTTCCGTTATTTTATGACAGACAAGGATGCTTTACGTTTGAAAATAGGTTTTGGTGTTGAGTCTTTAAAATACGAGGATGATGAATTTGGTGGCAATCTTGAGAAAGGCCGGTTAGGAGACCTAAGCGTGGATTTAGGATATGAACGTCATTTTAAGGTAGCTAAGCGGTTGTCTCTGTATGCAGGTGTACAGGTCGGGGTATATAAACATTTTGCTTCAGCCAAAGTGGAGTATACAGAAGATTTGGGAAATGGAAGCCATACCTATCAGGTTGTTTATAAGAATTGTGTGCCAACATCTGAAGGAAACGTGGGAGAACGAGCTCATGTAGGTGTGGCTGCAAGCGTATTTACAGGTTTGGACTTTTACGTATATAAGGGGTTGTATCTTGGTACGGAGGTAGGCATCTATGTCATGTCGACCAAAACAAACCAAACTGAACTTAAATATTCAGACAAGGTGATAAAAGGCACTGATACTTACCGTGCTGTCATCTGTAATGCAATTAAGCCAATGGTACGGTTGGGGTGGACTTTCTGAGGGGCTTATTATCTCCGTTTCGGTAGGTCTTTTCGATAAGGGACTTATAACCAGTGGTTCCGCGCAATGCGGTACATGCGTTGCCGGTTAGGGACGGTTTGCATGCTTTCGTCTACCATGCAAAGGTCGGATAGGGCGTATGTGTCTTCCGCCTCATCAGTGCGTACCGCATCGGTGAGGCGGAAGATGTGGTTTCGTGCATCCACGATTTTGATGCCCTCTTGGCTGTATATAGGGTCAGCCACCCGTTTGATTTCGTCGGCTACGAAACGGTAAAGTGCCTCTACGAATTCGTTGATTTCTTCTTGCATAGTCGTATGGGATAATGTGTGTATGTGTTTTTTTAGGATATTTTCTTTCACAATACAAAAGTAGTGTTTTCTGTGGAATTAATGCCGTGTAAAGACTGCCAAAATGGCAGAAAAAGAGTTTTTCCTTGAAGTATTCAAGCGAATGAAAGAAGCAGAAAAGAGTGTGTAAATGCAAATAAATGTATATTTATATGAATAAAGAAGGGAAAATAGGGTAAAATGAAGGTTTAATCTCAGCCGAACGAAAAATGTTTTTCAGCCAAATGATTTTTTATTCTCCGCATAAAAAAACGAAATGTTCCTCATGTTACCCTTAAAATCGGCTTATCGGAGAAAAATACGTATAGTTAGAGACCGTTTTTTCATTTTTTAGAGCTGTTTTCGTGTACAAGATTTGACGAACGCAACGATAGGATAAAGTCTGAAAAGATAACGAAAAAAGCTTTTCCATCAGCAGGTAGGACACGACAGGCTTTCACCGTGCTAGCAAAAAGACGGGAACACCTTGCACTTTGTTTTTGGGTCGTTTTCTGTGGGTGGATTATTTTGCATCCTTGCCGGAAGCAGCTCGAAATGAGCGATTCTCGGAGGTTGCAGACTGCCATTTTGGCATACTTTTATTTCTTTTCAGGCCAAAGGCCGTTTTGTCGTAACTTGGGCTTATCGGATGTCTTTTGTCGTAACAGTGTTCTTAAAATTCCTACTTTTGTTCTATATGGTGGTTTTGATTTTTCCGACCTTGTTGAAAGGGAAAAATATTCATAAATTTGTGCCCTGTCATGAGGAAAGTAAATGTAAAGGAAGTAAAAACGAAGCGAGAAATGGATGATTTCGTGAGGCTGACGGAAAGGTTATATGCCGGCTGCCCTTATTATGTCCCCGATATGGATACGGATATCCGTGATACATTCGACCCCCGTAAAAATGCAGGGTTGGACTTTTCGGAAATCCAGCCTTTCATTGCATACGATGAAAACAGGAATGTGGTGGGGCGCATAGCCGGCATTGTCAACCACCGTGCCAATGAAAAATGGCACACGAAGAATGTCCGCTTCGGTTTTATCGAGTTCATTGACGACAAGGACGTGTCTGCGGCTTTGTTGGAGGCAGTGGAGCATTGGGGCCGCGAACGGGGGATGGATTGTATCCAAGGGCCTATGGGGATATTCGATTTCGACAAGGAAGGGATGCTCGTGGAGGACTTTGACCGTATGGGCTCGATGGTGACGATATACAATCCCCCTTACTATCCGGAACATTTGGAGGCATTGGGGTATGAGAAAGAGGTGGATTGGCTGCAGGTGAGCATTGAGGTGCCAAAGGATGTGCCAGCCAAATATGCCAGGGTGGCGGCACTTTCCAAGGAAATGTTCGGCCTGCATACTCGGAAACTGACTAAGTTTGATATTTCCCGCTGTGGCTATGGCAAAAAGGTATTTGGTTTGCTGAACGAGGCTTATTCCCCATTGTTTGGTTACACGGAAATGTCTGACAGGCAGATAGAAACCTATCTGAAACGTTATCTGCCTTTGTTGGATTTACGGATGCTGTCGGTCGTAGAGGATGAAAAAGGAGAATTGGTGGGAGTGGCCATTACGATGCCTAGCCTGTCTCATGCCTTGCGTAAGTCGAAAGGTCGTTTGTGGCCGTTGGGGTGGTTTTACCTGCTCCGTGCGTTGAAATGGAGGAGGGAAGAGAAAGCCGAGATGTTTTTGGTGGCCGTGCGTCCGGATTACCAAGGTTTGGGAGTCAATGCATTATTTTTCAACGACTTGATTCCAGTGTATAACCGGTTGGGATTCCGATATGCCGAGACCGGCCCGCAGTTGGAAGACAACATGAAGGAACTGAACCAATGGAAGCCCTTGCATCCCACCTTTACCAAACGTAGGAGATGTTACAAGAAGAAATTATAGAAACAGGATTATGGAAAATAGAGTTGTAATAACAGGTATGGGGATATGGTCGTGCCTCGGAAAGACATTGGATGAGGTGCGTGATGCGCTCCATGCCGGAAAAAGCGGCATCGTATTCAGCCGGGAGCGCAAGGATGCGGGTTTCCGTTCCGCTTTGTGTGCTTCTGTGGAACGGCCTGACCTGAAACCCTTTGTGTCTCGGAACTTGCGCCAGTTCATGCCGGAGGAAGCCCAGTATGCTTATATGGCTACGCGTGCAGCCCTTGAGCATGCCCGTTTGGATCAAGATTATATCTACCGGCACGAAGTCGGGATTATTTATGGAAACGACTCCGTGGCCGAAGCCACCATGCGTGCGCTCGACAAGTTCCGTGAGTTCAAGGATACGTCGGCTTGCGGTAGCGGGGCCATTTTCCAGTCGATGAATTCCACCGTGACGATGAATCTGGCTTGCCTGTTCCATTTGCGCGGCATCAACCTGACGGCTTCGGCTGCGTGTGCTTCAAGTTCACATGCCGTGGGGTTGGCCTACCTTTTGGTCCGCAACGGGATGCAGGATTGTGTCGTGTGTGGCGGTGCGCAAGAAGCAAACCTCTATGGTGTGGCGTCTTTCGACGGTATCCAGTCTTTCTCCGTGCGTGAGGAAGAGCCGGAAAAAGCCAGTCGTCCGTTCGACCGCGACCGCGACGGGCTGGTGCCGGGGGGAGGTGCGGCTACGGTGGTGGTCGAGAGCTACGAACATGCCGTAAAGCGCGGCGCGCCTATCTTGGCTGAGATTGTGGGATGGGGATTTTCCGGAAACGGGGACCATATTTCCACACCCAATGTGACAGGGCCGGCGAGGTCGTTGGAGCTATGTCTGCGACATGCCGGTGTGACACCGTCGCAAATCGGTTACATCAACGCGCACGCCACGTCAACCCGCATTGGCGACAGCCGTGAGGCACAGGCTATAGTACAGGTGTTCGGGGACTACAAGGTGCCAGTCACTTCCACCAAGAGCCAGACCGGACACGAAATGTGGATGGCTGGAGCGAGCGAGTTGATTTATTCGATGCTGATGATGAAGAACGGCTTCATTGCCGGCAACATCAACTTCGAGCATCCCGACGAAGATACGGCTTGCCTTAACATCATACCGCAGACACGGGAAGCGCATTTCGACATGTTCCTTTCCAATTCTTTCGGTTTCGGAGGTACGAACTCCACCCTTATTGTAAGAAACATATAATAAACACGATAAAAACAAACAGTTATGACGCGTGAAGACATCGTAGAGAAAGTAAATGCCTTATTGGCAGAAGAGTTTGAAGTAGACGCAGAGGAGTTTGCCCCCGATGCGAACGTAAGGGACACGCTTTCCTTGGACAGCCTCAGCCTGGTGGACCTTGTCGCCATTATCCAACAGACCTACAAGGTAAAAATTCCCGTGGCGGACTTGCGGGAAATCAAGACGTTTGACAACCTTTACGATTACATCGAATCGCACGCCGGGCAAGAATGACAAGTTACGACATTAAAAGCCTGATACCCCAACGTGAGCCGATTTTGCTCGTAGACGCATTGGTCGGCGTGGAGGGCGATGCGGTCCGGACGCGACTTACGGTGCGTCGTGACAATTGTTTTGTGGGCGATGACGGATTGCTGGCCGAACCGGGACTTGTCGAGCATATCGCCCAGTCGGCTTCTGCCTTTGCCGGTTACAAGGCCATGGAGGCTGGGGCTTCGGAACCGCCGGTAGGCTATATCGGCGAAGTGAGGAAGTTTCGGTGTTATCGTTGCCCCCGGGTGGGAGAGGAACTACAGACCACGGTGACTTTCGGCCCGGAAGTGGGCGGTGTGTCCGTACTGACGGGCGAGACCTGCGTAGGGGAAGAAACGGTGGCTTGTACGCAAATGAAGATTTATGTGGCTGAAGGATAAGTATTATAAGGTGTTGGCACGGCATGTTTCGGAAGGCTGTACGGTGTTCCGCATCGCGCTCCTGCCGGATTGCGAGGTCTATCGCGGACATTTTCCGGAGGAACCGGTATGCCCCGGGGCGTTCAACATCCAAGTGGTGAAGGAGTGTGCCATGGAAGTGTCCGGCAAGGCTTTGTGTATCCGTACAATCAAGCAATGCCGTCTGACAGCTGTAGTTTCACCCGTCACCTGCACGGAGTTGGACGTGGCGGTGAGCCTCTCTCCCGTGGAAGACGGTTTGGAAGTCACGGCACGGATATCCGGAGAGGAACGGGTGTATATGGAATACAAGGGATTGATGACGGTCGTTTGAATGGGCAATGAAGTACGATGTAGTGGTCATAGGTAGTGGATTGGGAGGATTGGAGTGCGCCTATATCCTTTCGCGTGCCGGTTTGAGGGTGCTCGTCCTCGAACAAGGCCGGCAGCCCGGCGGATGCCTCCAGTCTTACCGGAGGCGGGGACTGGCTTACGATACCGGTTTTCATTATGTGGGGGGACTGGACGAAGGACAACCTCTGCATTCCGTTTTCACTTATTTGGGTTTGACGGGACTTCCTTGGCAACGCCTTGACCATGAGTTCGACAAGGTGACGATAGGACAGCGTACCTTTGCTTTTGCGCAAGGGTATGGAGATTTTGCCGCTACGTTGGCTGCTGAATTTCCTGCCGAACGCCAGGCTTTGGAACGGTATGCCGCCTTATTGAGGCGTACGTCGGAACAGGAATTGGATTTGCTGAACCCACGTGCCGGGGAGACCGTATGGCCTTCACGTCTCGTTGAAACGGGTGCTTGGCAATATTTGAATGAAACATTTCGCAATCCGTTGTTGGTGGACGTGCTTAGTGGGACTTCCTTGAAGATGGAGCTTCGGCGCGATTCGCTTCCGCTTTTCACTTTCCTGCATGGCCAAAGCAGTTTCATTGAAAGCAGTTGGAGGTTGAAGGGTGACGGGGCTTTGATAACGGACCGGTTGGTGAGGGGAGTCGGGCAGCAAGGTGGCCGG